>JAEEGL016199694.1_pt1 | contig 16092 bp, 13 predicted proteins | sample 9134231 | NCBI WGS metagenome assembly JAEEGL01 (sample SAMN16246548, study PRJNA631951) | gut metagenome | biome: gut microbiome; feature: rumen; material: fiber-attached | host: Bos | place: Iran: Karaj | collected 2018-10
CAGCCCAGCACCGCGATACCGAAGCGGAAGGCCGTGGCCCCCAGCACGAAGGGGGTGTTCTCCAGGACATAGCCGCCGGCGTTCCAGATGGTATAGTCGCTCTTCCAGAAGGAGAAGGCGACCAGGTACAGGCATACGGCCGCGGGCAGCAGCACCCTTTTCCGCTTCTCCAGGAACCCCGCGAAGTATCGGCTGTAGAGCAGCCCCAGCACATAGAAGGGGAACATGTACGACAGGTTATAGGTGTCCACCGGCAGAAAATGGAAGCCGACGGCGATCAGGGCGTATGCCGCCAGCCTAAGCCCCTCCCACGGGATCAGGTGCTCCACCAGGAGGATGACGACCGCCGAGATCACGCTGGCCCAGATGAACCATATGTTCAGGATATACCGGACGCAGTTCAGCAGGGAGAAGGAGCCCAGGAAGAGATAGGTGATCACGGCGAAGATCCCGCCCAGGAACACGGTGGGGACGACGGTGCCGCCCACCCGGTTGGCCAGGTGCCGGCCCAGGGAGTATTTGCGGACGGTCTTCGACAAAAGATACCCGCTGATCACCATGAAGAAGGGCATGTCGTAGGTCCGGACCAGCAGCGCCAGGGGCGTGGCTACCGAATAGGGGCCCTTGAGGGCCGTCACGGCGTGGCCGTAGATCACGCCCAGCATCAGCAGCCCCTTCAAAAAGTCCAGCGGATTTTCTTTGCGATCCGTACTCATGCTCTGCCGTCTCCTGTCGCCTATTCTCCCAATATGAATTTCAGCCTGGTCCGCCGCAGCAGGGACGTGGCCGCATAGGCGGCGGTCCCGAACAAGCCGAAATTGATCAGCACCATCCAGACGGGAGAAATATCCGGGAGGTATGTGAACGTTACGTATACGAAGGGGGAATGGAACAGAAACATGCCGAAGCTGTTTTTCGCCAGGGCGGACAACGCCTTTACCGGTTTAGCCGGAACGATACAATAGCTCCCCAGGATCCCCAGCAAACCGATCCCCGCCGAAAGCAGCTTTACCCCTCGAAAATAGAAAAACACAGCCAGGCAGAAGCCTGCCAGCGAGCCGTATTTGACGCCGACGGCAAGGGCGCGGGGAATGCTCCTCTGTTCCAGATACGCGCCCGTCAGCGACCCAAAGCAGAACCACACGAAATTGCCGCAAAACCGTTTGAGCATCCGCGAAACGCCCGGGACGTTGAGCAAGGAACTGTTTTTCATAGCATACAGCAGCACAGCGACTGCAAGGAGGATGGCATATACGCCTTCGTCGCTGCAGGGCTTGCCAAGACGGTTTGCGACGCGCTTTACCCCATGGTACAGCAGATACGCCACGACGAACGCTGCGAAGATGAAGTAGCAATACCATAGATGCCCGTTATACTGTCCGAGGACGATGCCTTTGAGAACGAGCTCCCCGAAGCTCACCTCCGTATACTGGGAGAAGCCGACAAGCAGCTTGATGGGGATCATCCAGAACAACGCAAAAACGAAATAGGGGATCAGGATCCTCTTGGCTTTATCCCGGAGCAGCTTTGGGAAGGAGGACCTTTGCGGCTTTTTATGGAACAGATACCCCGAGAGGAAGGTGAAGATCGGCATGTGGATCATGGCGATCACGGTCTTCACGTCCCGCAGAAAGGCAGCTTCATGGACGGAGGAAAACCATGTCCATGCCGGATCGTAGATGATCACGCTGTGGGCGAAAACGACAAGAAGGATCGCAACGGCCCTCATGTTGTCTATACGATACGTATGCTCTGTCCGTTCTTTCATATTCACTCCGCTCTCTCGTCCCTGCTCCTGTGCAGCACCATCTTCACCCGAAGCAGCAGATCCAAAAACGCCGGGTCCTTATGATACCGCAGCAGATAGATCCCGTTCACCACCAGGGTGCAGACCGCCGCCTTCAGCAGCCAATTCCAGACGCTGACGGTCTTTACGAAGGACAGGATCCCCGCGCAGACCGCCCCGCAGAACAGGATCAGCAGCACGTTCTGCAGGAACGGGCCGTAATACCGCCATGCCTTCTGATGGAAAAACTCCTTGAACAGGATGTTGGGCTCGTACCAGAAGTAGGTGCTGAGTTTGGAGAGGGAGGTAGCGAACAGAATGCCGCTGATGCCGATGAGCTTGCCCAGCACCACGGACAGGATCAGGTTCAGCACCGCGGTACAGAGCATCACGTACCGGATCCTTCGGTACATGCCCGTCCCCTCCCGGAAGGTCCATACCGGCCGCATGGAGATGGAGAAGAAGGTGTTCAGGACGATGGCGAAGACGGTCAGGCCGTCCAGCATCAGCTCCCTTCCGAACAGCAGCTCTATGAAGTCCTGCATCAGGAAGAACAGGCAGACGGTGATGAAGGCGCAGCTCCAGAAACTGACCAACTGGATCGTTCGGAAGGTCTCGTATCGTCGGTTCTCATCCGCCGTGGCCACCAGATTGCCGATACTGGCCGTCAGGGCGGTGAAGACCAGCGCGACGAAGGATTCTACCGTTTTGGTCAAATCGTAATAATTCGAATAAAACCCCACATAGACCGTCCCGATCAGAACGGACATGAGGATGTTGTCCGTACCGTTCAGCAGCGTACCCGACACCTTGTACAGAAACATGGAGGATACGTTGGAAAAAACGCCCTTTTTCTCGCTCTGGCTCAACGCCGTTTTTGTTTTGATGAACCCGTACTCCCGATTGGCTATGATCGAAAGCGTCACGTTGTGGACCACGACCGCAGCGATGCTGATCAGCAGAAACACCAGATAGCTGTGCAGGAATATGATGGAAACGATCTGAAGGATGACACATCCGAAGCTGGTGATGATATCGACCTTGTTGACCAGATAGGTTTTCTGATCCGCCCGGATGATGGCGGATTTATACACGAACAGGTAGGAAACGACGTTTTTCAGGATGTAGCAAACATAATACACCCTCAGATGGGGGATATCCGAATCCAGGTTGACCAGGTAGGGCAAGAAGGGCAGCAGACCGATCCCGATCACGAATACGCCGGCAGCGATGATCCAATACAGCTTCTTGTAATACCCCAGGAGCCCTGCTATCTTCTCCGTGTCCTTTTCGGCGATAGGCTTGTAAAGGCTCACGTTCATAGCGGTGCCCAGGCCGAGATCCGCCAGAGAGAGGAGCGTGAGGATGTTGGCGAACAGACCGTTGATCCCCAGATACTCCACCCCGATATACAGGATGAACAGCTTTCTGCTGACCATCGCCAGCAGGAAGGTTATGATTTTGTTGATCAAAGCAGACGCGACGTTTTTACTTGCGTTTACCGTCCTGCTGCCCTTGTTGAACCCCATAACCGAGCGCCGCTCCTTATGCTCACACGAACTGTTCGATAAACGACTCCATATCCGATCGCCGCAGCCGGACCTCTGTCCGTATGGGCCCGTTGATCCTGTCGGGCAGCGTCGAGATCTCCTGACGGCGAATGATAGGGATATTGTTGGATGCGTGCAGTCCTTCCGCCCTCTGGTCGATGGATACGATCAGGGAACGACGATCGTGCTGCAGCGCGAAGATGCCGCCGTGAAGCCTCGTGCCCACATACTCTACGTCCCCGGCGTCCAGCAGCGAAGCATATTTTTCGAGAGAATAGATCAATTCGATATCCTCCGCCTCGGGGTCGATCAGCGAGCGCAGATACCCCTCGTCCGCGCTGGTCTGTATCCAGGCATAGCGCTTGGCGTAGTTCTTTTTCAGGCATTCGATCATGAACGTATCTGCCGCCTTGTCGTGGTACTTGGGCTGGCCGCTTACGGAGAAGACCACGTTCGCAGCCTTCTGCGTCGGGATGTGCGCGCATTTCTCCGGCGTCAGCTCCCAGAGCGTCGGACAGCCGGTATTGATGGCCCTCAGGCCGATGCTCTCCAGCACCCGCTTCGTTTCGTCGTCCCGGACGCTGTGGGCGTACGCCTTCGACAGGGTGCTCGTGTAAAGATACTTGGCGGATCGGCCCAGCTCCGTATAGGCGGAGCTTCTCCCGACGCCGACCAGGACAGCGTCCCGATACAGGGGCCGGTTGAAGGGATTCAGCCTGAACTGGGTATGCAGACCCATGAAGCCGGAGATCAAGATGCTGGTGCCGCAAATGAACTTATAGTCCATGCTGTCGCTGAAAAACTTGATCTTCCCGTTGGGTCTCATCATTTGCAGCGGCGTGAAGTTCTCGATATGGGTCCCCAGCCGGTAGATGGACGAATCCTGGATAATGGGCCGCAATCCGCGCTGAGCGGACGCGAATATGATCTCGTCCCCCAGGTTCTGGCTGCCGATGGCCGTATCAAACAAAAGCGTGTTTTTCATATGTCACAGCTCCCCTGTTGCTCTGCCACAGTCTGTAAAAACCGCCGGATCTCCTCCGCGGTGGTGCGGCGGTACGCTTCCCGGGCCGCCTCGTCATATCCCTCCGCCATGGCCGCCAAAAGGCCTTGGACGATCCGGGCGGGCTCGAAGGCCTCCACCCGGAAGAACCGTTCCTCGCAGCCGACGGCCTGCCCGAACAGGACCTGCTTCTCGTTCCACACCAGGCCCACGCTGGGGACGCCGTAGGCATAGGCGATGATGCTGGCGTGGAGCCTGCCGGCCACGACGCCCGAATAGCCGGCTATCCTGTCAGCCAGCATCTCCGCCGTGGTCGGTCGCTCTGCCAACACGGAGCCGTCCCCGTCCCCGATCCCCATATACTCAAGCAGCTCCTGAGCGAATCTCTGATCCGATACGGCGCCGTTGCAGAACAGCTGGCACCTGTAGCCCGCCGCTTCGATCTCCCGATACAGATCGCTCCAGAAGCGCAGCATCTTCTCCTTGCCGAAGTCGATATCGTTGTCCGTGAACAACCCTTCGCGCACCACCCCGAGGCCGATCACCTTCTCTCCCGTGGGCCTTTGCCGCGGGAAATACAGGCTCATGGAGCAGGCAGGGTCCGCCACCAGGGCCGTGCGGACACGATCGTTCCCCCGGCAGTACAGCTCCCGCAGGGTCCGGATATCGTCCCGTGTGGTGATGCATTTGACATAGGGGCTGTTCAGCGCCGCCTTCAGCCGGCGGCAGGCCCGGTCCCCCCCGTCGTACCCTTCGACGCCCGCCGCCGAGATCATCACGGGGATGCGATGATGTTGCGCATAGCTCACGACGGCGACGATATAGTCGTGAAAGTTTTGATACCTGTACTTGATGATGCCGCCGCCGGCGAAGAGGATGGCCTTCGTGTTTTCATCGCAGAGCTGTCGGCACTGGATGGCCGCCGCCTGTCTGCATTCGTAGGCCACCAGGGCCGCGGTAAGCCGCTTCAGGCCAAGGACCCGGGCGCTCCTTCGGACGATCCCCCGCAGCAGCGGCGCGGGGAGTTCGTCCAGGACCGGATTGTACCCCAGGCCCTTCCTGCCCGTCATGTCCATTTCCCGTATCTCGAGATCGGCATGGAGCTGGCCCAGGCAGTCCGACAGCATCCTCTTCATGCACGCGAAGATGGCCTGGTCGCCCAGATTGTTGTCGTATTTCAGCCCGACTAAAACGATGTTGCTCTTATTCATGGCCCTGTTTCATGGACGCGATCAGCGTCTCGAACATGCGGGAAAGATCCCCGGCGGGCCGCCAGCCCAGGCGCCGGAGCTTGCTCGTGTCCAGGTCCATCCGGAGCGTGGGGGCGTAGCCCCGCCGCCCGTCGTCGTCGGCCTCGATGCGGATCGTCAGCCCCCGATCCGAACCGTGTTCCAGGGCCGCCCGGCCCAGGTCCACGATGGAGCAGTAGGTGTCCTCGTTGGCCGCGTTGTACGCCTGGCCGTTCTCCCCCGCCAGCAGGACGGTGAGGATGGCCGTGACGGCGTCCACGGTGTACAGATAGCTCCGCTTCGTCTGCCCCAGGGTGTGCAGGACGATGTCCCGGCCCTCGATGACGCAGCGGGCGAACTCCGCGAACACCCGGCCGTCGTCGTAGGCCACCCCCGGGCCGATGGTCTGGGTCAGCCGGACCACCTTGGCGGGCACGCCGTACTCGGCCCAGTAGGCGGCGCAGAGGGCTTCGCAGGCCCGCTTGCTTTCGGGATAGCTGGACCGGACGGCCATGGCGTCCAGGTTCGTGGGGCTCTGCTCCGTGATCTTCCCCTCCGTCTGGGGCGCGCCGTACACCTCCATGCTGGACAGGTATACGAAGCTCTTCGTCCCCTTCTCCCGGGCCAGCTCCAGCAAATTCTCGGTCCCCCGGACGGCCGTGCGGATGGTCTCCACCGGCTTGCCGACGAAGGCCCGGCTGCTGGTTACGGACGCGCCGTGGACGATATAGTCCACGGGGCCGTCCAGGGCGATCGTCTCCGTCACGTCCCCCACGACCCAGTCCAGTTTGCCCATGAGCTCGCCGCCGAACACCCGGGCCGCTTTCTCCCGGCTGCGGACCAGGGCCAGGATCCGGGGCTTCGTCGCCGCCGTTTCGGCGTACCGCGCCAGGAACCGGACCAGGGTGCTGCCGATAAGCCCCGTAGCCCCGGTGATCAGGATCGTCTTCCCGTCCAGTTTCGACAGATCCGGCCATCCCGCCGCCAGGGCGCGCCCGAGATCGTCTGACGAATCACCATTCACACGCATGTTTGATATCCTCCAACGCCCGAGGGCCCTCATGGATAAACCGGACGATCAGTTCCCCCACTTCTTCCGAGGCCCGTCCGGTCTCGTGTAACCCCGTGCGTTCCGCAAAGGCGGACCATTTTTGTAAAAACTGCTCCCGATCATACCGCCGGATGTTTTCCGCCAGGCCTTCGTTGGTGAAAGCGCAGGGGAAGGGCAGCTCCTCCAGCTCGTAATAGACGCCGTTCCTGTTTTTATAGTCCTCGAAGTCCTTCGCGTAGACGAAGCAGGGCTTCTGCAGGAGCGCCGCGTCGAAGATGCCGCTGGAGTAATCCGACAGGAAGGCGTCGCACCCCAGCACCAGCTCCTGAAAATCCGGATAGTCCGTGACGTCCCGGACGGTATCCCCCCAGGGGAAGGCGCCCAGGCCGTCTCTTTTGGCGATGGGATGGAGCCGGATCAAAAAATACCATTGGCCGCCGAATCGGTCGATGAGGGCCCGAAGGACCTCCGCCGCCGCCACGTCGCAGGGGTCGCCCGTCGTCTCCGGCCCCCGAAACGTAGGCGCATAGACCAGTATCCTGGCGTCCCGGGGGAGGCCGAGCTCCCGCCGCACCCGCTCTCGCGCGTCCGTCGGGTCCCCCAGGAGCCGATCGTTCTTGGGGTAGCCGCACTTCCAGATGGGCCCCTCGTATCCGAGGGCGTCCCGGTACACGCGGCTGAGATGATCGGAATTGGATATGAACAGATCCGCCAGGCGGTCCATGTGCCGGACGTCGGCGAGCTCGCCGACGATCTCGGACGAATCGTTCCGCTGGTTGAAGATCCTCTTGATCCCCAATCCGCCGTGCCAGGTCTCGATGAACAGCTGCCCTTTCCGTTTGCGGACGGACGCGGGAAGGACGTGGGTGTCGATCCACACCTTGGCGGTGGCGTAGTGGTACGCGAAGGAAAAGACGTTGTCACGGCAGATCCCTTCGATCCCCCGGGGAAGAGGATAGCGGCAGGGCTTCTTGACGACCCATACCAGCCGTATCCCTTCGCCCTTCGACCGCAGGTACTCATAGACGGCCTTCGTGTTGTCCCCGTATCGCTTCCCGCTGAAATTCGACGCGACGACCTTGTCCTGGAGGGGGAAGAGTCGAAACAGATGGAACAGGGCCACCGTCAGGCCATACTCTATCCGATTGCAAAGGGAAAAGAACGATAGGGCCAGTCTCCTGAGAAGCTTCGCAGCGACGGCGTCCGAGCCCTTCACCCACGCCTTAGCTCTCTGCATCGATCCCATAGATCTGGGCGTCCTCCTTTACCTGCAGGATGGCCCGCATGGTGTAAAAATCGTCCGGCGTGGTGATCTTGATGTTCTCGTAGGGGCCGTCGGTCATATGGAGCCGATAGCCGTACCGCTGCATGATGGTGCAGGAGTCGATGTAATCCGTCTTGCCCTCGCCCAGGGCCCGCTCGTGGACCGAAAGGATGTCCCCGAGATAGAAGCACTGGGGCGCCTTGGCCACCCGGGAATGGGCCCGGTCCGGCACCAGCACCACGTTCCCCTCGTCGTCGATCTCCACGATGGTCTCCTTCACCACGCCGCCGGTGATGGAGGAGCCGAAACGTTCCACGTCCCGGATGTTCCGGGAGAGAAGCTCCGGGCTGATCAAGGGCCGCACCCCGTCGTGAATGAGCACGACGGCGGACGCCCAGGATTCGCCGGCGATCTCCCTGGCCGCCAGCAGGCCGTTGTAGATGGACAGCTGGCCGCTGCTGCCTCCGGGCACGATCCGCTTCACCTTGGTCAGCTTGTACCGTTCCGTCAGCTCCCGCAGGGTGTCGATCCAGGGCGCCACGCAGGCCACCGCCACCGCGTCGATCTCGGGATTGTTCTGGAAGTGCTCGATGGTGTGGACGATGATGGGCTTGCCGAACATCTCCAAAAACTGCTTGGGCTTCTCCTTGCTGTGCATCCGGGAGCCGACGCCGCCGGCAAAAATCACGCCGATGTTCATAGGTTTTCCTTCCCTTTCTGTGCCAGGATCTGTACCGCCGTTTCATATGCCCGCCGACAGTTCAGCCCGTCGTTGTACTGATGATAGATCCTGCGGCAACGCTCCCGGCGTTCCGCCCAGGTATCGTTCACGAACAGATCGCTCATGGTGGAGATCACCTCCGCCCAGGTGTAGCAGGAGGGCCCGGCAGGCGCCTCCCAGAAGATGGGCAGGATGCCGCCGTCGTGGGTCTTGTAGTGCTCTATGTCGTAGGGGAACAGGACCGCCGGCTTCCCCGAGCAGATGAAGTCGGAGGTGACGCTGGAATAGTCGCTGATGACGCCGTCGAAATAGTGCAGATACTCGTAGGGGTCGCCCCATACGGCCGGGTCGGCGGCGACGACGATGTTGGTAAAGGAGCCCTCGAAGGGCTTCACCAGGGCGAGCTCGTAGTAATGGGGCTTGAGGACCATCATGATGTCCCGCGCCCGAAGCAGGGCATCCGCCTCCGTCAGGCTGTCCCGGCTCAGCACGGCGTTCTCGTCCGCCCCGAAGTTCCGGTGGGTGGGCATGTAGATGACGAACTTCTTGCCGGGATATCGCTGCCGCAGCGCCTCCATGCACGCCGCCCGGGGCTTGTGGACGAAGGTGTCGTTGCGGGGGAAGCCGGTGATATAAAACTTGTCTTTGTCCGCGAAGTATTCCGCGGAGAGGGTGTCCGTGAAGTAGGGCGACGTCCCGAACCACCGATATTCCCGCATGTGGGCGTAGTCCTCCGCCTTGGGCGGCTCCCCGTTCTCGTCCACCCACTTGGTGTCCTTCACCCCCAGGCCGTGCCAGAGGTCGAACACCATGGTTTTCTTCGGGTCGATGATGCTGTTCACGTCCTGGGTGGAGTAGGTGACGAAACAGGCCTCCGCCCGCAGGCAGCACCAGATCCCCCGAAGGCTGTACCGCCCGTAGCAGGTCGTCCCCTGGGCCCGCAGCTTTCGGATCACCTGCCGGTTCCGGGTGATCCACACCGCCCGGACGTCCTTCTTCTCCCGGCAGACGTACTGCATGAGATATTTCGAATTGTCGGCGTACAGGTCTCCGCCCCAGGCCCCGAAGAGCCAGAGGCCCCTTTTGGCGGGCAGCCGGCCGGCCAGGAAGGTGAGGCACCGTACCGCAAAATCCTTGATCCGCATATCTGTTCCCTATGGTTCTACGATCCTGTCCGCCACATACCCGGGCGTGCTGGCGGCGAAGGCGTCCTCGCCCAGGGCCGGGGGCTCGTGGGGGGAGGTGAGGAAGGCGCGCAGCGCCCCCAGGTCGTTGTCCCTGTACTCGTACAGCGTGAAGGACAGGGGATATCTGTCGACGATGGCTTTGGCCTTGTCGCCGGGGTCGGCCACGCAGTTGAGGATGGGCCGTCCGCTGGCGAACATCTGGTAGATCTTGCTGGGGATCATGTCGGGGGTGTTCCGGTTGGAGACGTTCAGCAGAAAATCGCTCCGCTGATACAGGTAGGACACGTGCTCGTTGGCGATGACCCCGTGGTATTCCGCCAGATCGGCGTACCGCCCCAGCGTCTCCCGCACGGCGTCCGTGATCCCGCCCCAGAAGTGGACCCGGACCCTGCCCCTGAGTTCGTCGATCCGCCCCAGGGTCTGCAGGAAGAACGACGGGTCCCGGTTCTCCCCGTCCAGGCTCCCCACGTAGGCGATGTGGATGAGATCGTCCCGAAAGTCGAGCTCGCAGGGCACGATCTGCTTCTTTTCGTACAGGGGGAAGCCCACGTACCGCACCTTTTCGTCCGGGATCCGGGGGCCGTCCGTCTCCGGCAGCAGCACCCGGTCCAGCGCCTCGAGCTCCTGTTGAAACGCCCGCCGGCCCCTGGCGACCTTGTATCCCCGGATGAGACGGCCGTTGTTGGGGGACAGCAGCAGGTCCAGATGGTAGCTGACGCAGCGCAGCCGCGGCCCGTAGGTTACCTTCAGCCGCAGCAGGGCCGCCACGGCCTCGTAGGGCCGGTACAGGCCCAGGACGAGATCGACGCCCTCCCCTTCGATGAGCGCCGCCGCGGCCTTGGCGATCTCTTTCGTCCGCCGGGGGTACACGTCCGGGTACAGGAACATGGTCCAGCCGTACCGAAGGAGGGACACGGCTTTGAACAGGAAGCCGTGGTCCTTTCTGTCCCGGAAGGTTTGATACCAGGGCCGTTCCACGTCCACGATCGTCAGCCCCGCCGGGGCCCGATAGGCGTCCTGCGGACGCGCCGGTTCCGAGATGCAGAAGACCTCGTAGCCTCTGGTGATCAGCTCCCGGACCAGATTCCGGGTGCAGACGCCGTTGGCGTCGGAATCCGTGTAGATGTTGCTGGTGATGATGAGGATCTTCTTCATGTCTTCCTCCGGTCCCCGCCGGTCAACCCCGGGGGCCTCCCGCGTCCGGCGCTACGGTCTCGTAGAGCCGCCGGTATGCCTCTGCGATCCTGTCCCGCCTGAACCGGTCCGCGGCGGCCGCCGTGCGCTCCGTCAGAGCCGGGTACTCCGCCATGACCCGGCGGATGCCCGCGGCGATGTCGTCCACGTTCCGGGGGTCCACGGGATAGCCCACATAGCCGGCCTCGAACTGGCCGTCAAAGCCCTCGCCCCGGGAGTAGAGGATGGGCAGGCCCTGGCTCAGGGCCTCGGCGTAGACCAGGCCGAAGGTCTCGGTCTTGGACGCCAGGACGAACAGATCGTGGCTCCGATACCTTTCCTTCAGCGCGTCCATGGGCGCGAAGGGCTCCACCGTCACGAAGGGGTATCGCCGCAGCGCCGCCTCGATCCGGGGCTCCTTCACCTTGCCGATGACGGTCAGCGTCATGTCCGTGCCCTCGCTCCGAAGCCGCTCCACCGCCTGAGCCGCGGCGACCTGGTTCTTGTTCTCGCAGATGAGGCCCGCGCAGAGCGCCCGCCAGGTCCCCTCCGGCGCCTTCTTCGCCGGCGCCGGGCCGTCGAAGAACAGATCCTCGATGCTGTAGGGGATCACCATGGTCCTTGCTTCGATCTCGGCCCGATACCCTTTCGGAACGTACCGGTCCAGAAACTTCTGCCGATAGGATTCCGATGCGAAGAGGACCCGCTCCGCGTGCCGGGCGATCTCGATCCCCGTGGCCCTGAGGGGCAGGCGATACTTGAAGAATACGTTCAGGTCCGTGTTCTGGACCATGACGATATAGGGGACGCCCCGCTCCCGGTGCGCCCGATAGGCGATGTATCCGTTGACGAACAGGGAATGGGCGTAGAGGAGGTCGAAGGTCCTGCGGCCGTAGAGCCGTTCGAAGGCCTCGTGCACCTTCCGCTCCTTGAGGAAGAAGAGGAACCGATCCAGCTGGGTGAAGCAGTTCACCTCGTCCACGCCGGGAAGGCCGTACAGCGGCTTGGAGCCCACCGGCCTGAAGAAGAACACGGTGGGATCGGAGAACCCCTTCTGCGCCTCCACCATGTGGTGGAAGAGGACGGTGTCGTAATAGGAGCAGATATGGCAGATCCTGATCTTCCTGTCCAAAGGGCCCTCCCGCTACAGCCGCCAGAACCGCAGGCCGGCGGCCTTCAGCGCCGCGATGGAATAGAGGCCCTTCACGTCGACGAGCACCTTCTCCTCATCCGCCAGCTCCGGCTTGAAGAGGGCCTTGAGCTGATCCACGGTCATGGCCCGGAACGTATCGTGGCCCACGGCCACGATCACGCAGTCCGCCTTGGGCACGTCCTTCAGCGCAGACAGCTCCACCCCATACTCCCGCAGGGCCTCCTCCCGGGAAGCCCAGGGGTCCACCACGAAGGGTTTGATCCCGTACTCGTTCAGCCGGAGGACGATGTCGTTCACCTTGCTGTTGCGGGTGTCGGGGCAGTTCTCCTTGAACGTCAGGCCCAGGATGACCACCGTGCTCCTCTTGGGGGCCTGTCCCGCCTCGATCATCTTCTTGATGGCCGCGTCCGCCACGAAGGCGCCCATGGAATCGTTCACGATGCGGCCGTTGAGGATGATCTGGCTGTGATAGCCCAGCTTCTCCGCCTCGTAGGTGAAGTAGTAGGGGTCCACGCCGATGCAGTGGCCGCCCACCAGCCCCGGCCGGAAGCCCAGGGCGTTCCACTTGGTGTTCATGCCGTCCACCACCTCGTTGGTGTCGATGTCCATGCGGTCGAACACCATGGCGAGCTCGTTCATGAAGGCGATATTGATGTCCCGCTGGCTGTTCTCCACCACCTTCACCGCCTCCGCGGTCCTGAGGTTGGACACGGGATGGGTCCCCACCTCGATGACGACGTCGTAGACCGCCTTGATCTCCTCCAGAGAATCCGCGTCGATGCCGGAGACGATCTTATGGATGTTCTCCAGCCGGTGGACCTTGTCGCCGGGGTTGATCCGCTCCGGGCTGTACCCCACCTTGAAGTCCTTTCCGCAGACCAGGCCGCTGTATTTCTCCAGGATGGGGATGCACACGTCCTCGGTGCAACCGGGGTACACGGTGGACTCGTAGACCACGATGGACCCGGGCGTCAGGTTCCGGCCGATGATCTCGGAGGCCCCGATGACCGGGGTCAGGTCCGGGGTATGGTCGGTGTTCACCGGCGTGGGCACGGCCACGATATGGAAGCGGGCCTCCCGCAGGGCTTTCTCATCGGCGGTGAAGAGGACGCTGGTGGTCCGTATGGCCTCGTCCCCCACCTCCCGGGTGGGGTCCACGCCGGCGCGGTACAGGTCGATCTTCCTCTCGTTCACGTCGAAGCCGATGACCTCCAGCCCCTTGCGGGCGAAGGCCACCGCGATGGGCATGCCCACGTAGCCGAGGCCGATCACCGCCAGCTTCGCCTTTTTGTTGATGAGATCATGAAACAGTTTCATCTTTCTTCCTCGTCTCTATCGAAGCTCCTCCAACAGGGCGACGACCTTGTCGGTCAGGAGCTTGAAATCGAACTCCTCGGCGCAGCGGCGGGCGTTCTCGCTGAAGGTCTCCATCGTCGCGCGGGGCTGGCGGCACAGCCATTCGATGGCGTCCGCGATGGCCTCCGGCGTCTGCTCGGGGACCTCGACGCCGCACTGCTTCTCCTTCACCACGCTGTGGCCCACGGAGTAGGTCATGAGCACCGGCTTGCCGGAAGCCAGGTACTCGAAAAACTTGTTCTGGCTCTGGCCGTACTTGTCCAGAGAGGTGCTGCTGTTGTGGAGGATGTTGATATCCGCCTGGGCAAGCACGCTGGGCACCTGCACCTTGGGCACGCAGCCCATGAACCGCACGGTCTCGAGGCCCAGCTCCTGGGCTCGCCGCTCCAGGGCCGGCTTGTCGTCCCCCTCGCCGAAGATCAGCAGCTCGTACCCGTCCACGTTTCGATCCTGAAGGATCCGGGCCGCCTCCAGAAGGATGCCCAGGTTGTTCACCTTCCGGATGGACCCGGCGTAGACCAGGCGCACCTTGTCCCCGGACACGTCCTCGGGGTAGGCGTAGGGATGCAGCGCCATGTTTTCCCGATACTCCTCCAGGTCCACGCCGTTGCTGATATGGACCACCTTCTCCCGGGGGATGACCTTCTCCCAGCCCCGGTCGACGATGTAGTCGTAGCCGCCGGGCCAGGTCATGACGATCTTGTCCGCCTTCCGGTAGATCCACTTCTCCCCGGCGTACAGGACCTTGGCCAGCAGGCTGTTCCGCTTCAGGATGCCGTAGGCCACGATGCTCTCGGGCCACAGGTCCCGGACCTCTGAGACGCACTTGACGCCGTACCGCTTCGCCAGCTTTATCCCGGCCACCAGCGTCAGGGGGTGGACGGAGGAGGCATAAATGATATCCGGCTTGCCGTATTTCCGGGCGATGCCGTCGGCGGCCTTCAGGGTGTTCCGATAGAAGTCCGCCATGTTCAGGATCCGGGCCTTCCCGTTCCCCACGTAGGGGCGGGACCGGACGAAGACGAAGGGGACCTGGATCTCCTCGGCCGTGCGGGCGTACCACAGGTCCTCCGTATCGCCGTAGAGCTTGCCGTCGGAGCCGTGGACGGCGTTGCTGACGACCACCAGGGGGTCGTAGCCCAGCTTCTTCAGGTATTTGGCGATCCAGTAATGGCGCCCGCCCCGGCTGAAATACATCTCCCCGGCGTAGTGGTTTAGGATCCAGACGTTCCTGTTCACTTCCGTTCTCCTCGCCTGCGCATGCGTGGGCTCATACGTCCGTCAGCAGCTGGCCCTCTCGGGTCTGCCGCTTGATGACGACGCTGTCGTACATCATCATGACGACGCCCTCGTCGTACCGGCCCACGATGCTCTCGTTGGCCTGGCCCCGCAGATTCCGCTCGATGAGCTTGATGAAGTCCACGCCGGCGCCGTAGGCGTGCAGATAGGCGCCGCCGAACCGGGGGTTGACCTCGGAAAGGTAGTATTCGCCGTTCTTGTAGAAGAAATCGGCGTCGATGGGCCCGTTGAACCGGAAGTGACGCAGGGCCTCCCGGGCGAAGGCGAACAGCCGCTCGTCCTTGAAGGAGATGGTCTTGTTGGCCCCGCCGATGGTGGTGCTGATCTTCCGCTTGGAGAAGATGGCCACCGGCTCGTGGCTGACGGTGTCCACGTAGATGTCCGCGTCCAGATCGAAGCAGCCCTCCCCGGTCATCAGCTCCTGGGCGATGAGGCCGGGGTCCTGCCGGAAGGCGGCCTGCAGGGTATCGAGATCGAAGACCTTCCGGGCGCCCACGCTGCCGCTGCCGGTCCGGGGCTTGACGAACACCGGGAAGGAGACCTCCCCCGCCGCCAGGGCGTCCCTGACCTCCGGGAACGTGCCCCAGGTCATGGCGGTGCGCACGCCGCAGGAACGCAGATACTTGAACATCTCGTACTTGTCGAAACAGAGCCTGGCGGTCTCGGCATAGGGGGCCAGGACCTCCACCCCCAGGGCGGCGAACCGCTCCCGGTTCTCGGCCAGCACCAGGATCTCCGGGTCGATGAAGGTGGTCACGGCGTCGATCTTCTCCCGGACGCAGATATCCAAAAGGGTATCGATATAGCCCGGCGCGTCGATGCGCGGGACGATGTACTGCTCGTCCGCCAGATACAGGGCCGGCGCGTAGGGGCTGTTGTCCGTGGCGATGAGGCGGGAGCCCGGCTCCATGGAGGCACGAAAGTCCTTCATGAGCTCGCCGCGGCGGCCTACGCTGCACATCAGATAATTCATATCAGCACGTCTCCATTCTGTAATAATCCTTCATATCCATGGGCTTTCGGATCATGACGACGGCGCCGTCCTCCCGCTCCGCGTAGACCGGGGGCAGGCCCTGGATGAAGGGGCCCCCGAAGGTCACCGTGTAGTTGCCCACCCGGTGGTACACGATCCGATCCCCCGCCGCAAGCTCCGGCTGGTCCGCCAGCGTCATGATCCGATCGTGATCCATGCAGGTGTACCCGCAGACGATCTGCCGGGGGAAGGGCGGCCGTTGGGCGTCCGTGGTAAAGAGATACCCCGTCTTCCGCCACAGGGGGTCGATATGGACCCGGCTGCCGTCCGTGGTCACGATCCGGGAG
>JAEEGL010380782.1_pt1 | contig 16091 bp, 14 predicted proteins | sample 9134231 | NCBI WGS metagenome assembly JAEEGL01 (sample SAMN16246548, study PRJNA631951) | gut metagenome | biome: gut microbiome; feature: rumen; material: fiber-attached | host: Bos | place: Iran: Karaj | collected 2018-10
ACTAAATCGGACAATGATTTTGTAAGATATTCTTCAAACATTCTTAAAAATAATCTTCCCTTTCGTTAGTATATCTCTGGCTACAAACTCTTTGCTTTTATCAAGAGCTGCCTGAGAATTAAATGTCAGGATATCATAATCTTGATCTTCGTTTATCTTATAGAGTTTAGTCTTGAAATCATCATACGACTTCGATCTAAACAATTTTGACCTTGTTACATTACTCACAATAGCAAGATCGATGTCTGACCGTTTAGTGCATCTCTTTTCCAGAGATGAGCCAAACAGATAAATAGTATCAATTAGCTTACATTCTGCTGCAATCTTGATTATTTCCTCGATAATATCCTTTTTAATGTCCGCAACTCCAAAAGAGTCACCAACATTATTCTTCATTGTTACAATATTGCACATGATAACTCCTTTCATCGCAAATAATAGCCCAAAAGGGTTCCAAACAAGGCATTGATTTTTATGATACCGAATGTATCTAATGATGTCTTGGTACAATTATAATAACAAAAATAGGATGGTATTTCTACCATCCCATCATTGTCACAACTATCTATTTTCCACTAAGGGGTTCGAACTCACGACTCATGGTTTAAGAAACCATTACTCTCCCAGCTGAGTTACAATTCCTATAAGAAGGTCAATACACCATTGACCCTCTACTCAATATTCAGTTGTCAAATGTTAATGTTACTGTACAGGAACTTCAATTGTTGTGTAATAGTAATAATATTCAATTGTAGCAAGAGGACCAGCTGCTGACTTAAATGTTATTATACCATCCTCATCAACTTCTGACGTAATATTATCAGATGTAATATTATACTCTGTTCCATCTGTGTAAACACCATGTTCACCTATGAGCTTGCCACTCTCATCATAAGTATACTCAATGTGGCATGTGGCATTATCTTCTGTGAGGTCTGAACCAAACTCATTATGCGTATATACAGTGTGGTCATTCTCATTTGTGCCATCTGCTGTATACCAGTCCATCTCAAGAATCATACCATTCTCAGATTTTGTAACCTCTGCGTATTCAGCTACATACTTCTCACCAAGACTCATAAAATCATCTGCTGACAGGTCATCTGAAAACATACTCTGAAGACCTTCATTTGAGCAATCATTAAATATAAGCTTTACAGGGTTTCCAAACTCGTCATAGATAATTGAGCTAACATTATCTATAGCTCCATCCTTAACACGGAAATATCCAGCAAGAACCTTCATCTCTTTTGTCTGAGGTTCTACTTCCTCAACTACAGTTTCCTCTGTTGATGCAGCTGCGTCCACTGCATTCTCCTCTACAGTTGCTTCTACAGCAGATGCTTCTGCAGTTGTTCCATTTCCGCCAACTGTCTGAACTTCCTTGGAACCACAACCAACAAGTGCTCCAGCTACCATAACTACAGTTACCATCATTGCTACTAAATTCTTTCTTATCATCCTAAATTTGCTCCTTGATAAGTAATAATACTATGACGATTTTAATTCACATATCATGTAAATACAAGATATTTATAATATATTTCTCTTCTATATTCTGTGCATCAATATATATAAAATTATATATTAGAGGTGCAGATATGTTAGAAATAAAAAAAGAGTATTCGTCCTATGTAAACAAGACATTCAGGCTTCCTGAGGAAATAATCAATCGCCTCGAAAAAGAAGCCGAAGATAATAATACGTCTTTAAACAAAGTAATCATTCAGTGCTTGGAATACGCCATTCAAGGTCTAAAAAGCGATTGATCAATTTGAGCTGCCGCAATGGCGGCTTTTTTCTTGTAGTAATGATCAAACAAATCACTTACTCTTTTTCCTGCTGGCTTATTGCCGTAGTGTTTGAGAATTACTAGTATTGTTTCCCAAACCAGCTGGTAATCATAGCACATCTTAAAGCAAAGCAAGACAAATGAATCCAGATCTCTATAATCTGGAACTTTTTCAATATATGACATTAAGCTTTCTAACATTTCCTCTCTAACTTCATTCTTTAAATTTGCATTATTATCAAACTCGCACTTAGAAAAAAGCTTAAAAAGTCTACTATCTTCAGCGTGTGCTTTTTTATGTTTTAATTCATCAATGATATTTTTAAAATCATCAGCTTCAAAATGAAATATGCTCTCAGCTTACAAAGAGCTACAGGAGTTACATAAAAAAGAGATATCTTCCTGATCTTTATTCTTCTAATATTTTCATACCGGTTGTAAAGGCAAAGGGATAGATGAACTTGCGCTCCGAGCCATCGTCAAACTCAACAGTGAACTTGGTCGGTATTTCATCTTCATCCCAGGTCACATCACTAATAACGCCCTCACCATATCTTTCCTGATAGACGCGCTCTCCCATGACAAGATTTTCAGGCACGTTTGCGCCCGAAGTCACAGGTGCAGCCTTCTTTTTAAGGAGCATTGTTGTGGCACTGTGTTCACTACTTCTGATCTTAGCCTTTGCTCTGTTTACACTTCTGATGCTGGTGGTTTCTCCGGCACCAGTTTCCACACTTCCCGCTCCGGTGCCCGTCTTGGCCTTGTTTCCCTTTATCAGCTCCCCTACAAAAATCGACGGTGCATCCCCATACTTAAATATGGTCAGTTTATCCTTGGCCCTTGTAATTCCGACGTAAAAGATTCGTCTCTCTTCCTCGTAATCACGCTTCTCGTAAGGAAGAGCTGTCTTAAAATTCTTGATCATCTTACTCGGAAAAACTCCGTTTATCACATCTATCAAAATGACATTACTGTACTCAAGGCCCTTACTGGAATGGACAGTTGAAAGAATGAGTTTTGCACTATAGTCATTTTCTTTTTCCGTGATAATAGTCCTAAGCTCCTCGAGCCTATCCAGAAATCCCTGGATTGTTGCTTCATTTTGAGCCAGCATCTCAAGGATAAAAAGCTTATTGTCATCCATGTTGTTATCGCGAAGATAATCGCCATAGCCCATGTACTTGTTTATGCGGTTAATAGCCTTGGCCGGGCTGTCCGCCGCCATATTCCTAAAGTGAGTGCGAAGGGATCTGACATTTGAAAGAGTATTCTTGTTAACCTCAATATCCTCAACTGCATCCAGAATTCCGTAATGCTTGTAATCAGCCATTTGACACATCTGCTCTGCATCAGGCTTTCTCAAATAAGTCTGGAACTTAAAATATATCTTCATGAAGAGTTCCGGGTCCATGGGATTTAGGGCAAACTTCAGGATATTAACCACATCAACAACTATTCTGTGGGTAAAAAAAGCCATATCTGCGCTCTTGATCCTATATGGAATATCCTCACGATCAAGCATATCCACAAGCGGCAGAATGCTCTCATTATCTCTGTACAGGACCGCAGTCTCGGTATCCAAGCCCTTGGCCATTTCAAAAAGATATTTATACTGCCCTCTCCTGGTCTCAAGAGTCACATAACTAATATCAGCAGCCGCGTCTCTTGTGGCCCGCATATGCTTCTCGTGGCGGTTAAAGTTCTTTTGAATGAACATATCCGCCAGCTTAACTATCTTGGCATTTGATCTGTAGTTTTGATTCATGACAAGGACTTTGGCACCTCTATGCTCTTTTTCAAAGTTAAGAAGAGCCTCCGGATAAGCAGCCCTGAAGCCATAAATACTCTGATCCTCGTCGCCAACCATGAAAAGATTTCCATTTTCTCCTGCAAGAAGTGAAATGATCATGTGCTGAATCTTGGAGGTATCCTGTGCTTCATCAACGCAGATATATCTGTACAGTTTTCTGTAATAATCCAATAAATCCGGTGAACTTCTCAACATCCTGTAGGCGTAGATCATCTGATCGTCATAGTCCATAAGGCTTCTGGCCTTAAGTTCAGCATTGTACTTGTCATACATATCCCACAGTTCTATACCTTCATCCTCGCCGCGCTTTCTGATCTCTTTTTCCGTGAGCATCATATTCTTGCAGTAGGTGATGAGCGTGCGGATATTCTTGATATCGCTCTCAGTAGGATATTCCCTGCAGACCTTGACGTATAGGTCAGTCAGTATCTTGCCCGAAACCTTCTCATCCGTGATAAGGTCAAAAGACTTCTTGCCTATAAGCCTTCCATAGTGGCTGATTATCTTGGCACATATCCCGTTAATAGTCCTAAACTCAAGGCCCTGAGCCATCTCTTTTCCAAAAAGAGTTTCAAAACGCCTTGCCATATCCCTGGTCGCTGCAACCGTATAAGTCAGCGTCAGAATGTTCTCAGGAGCTATCCCCTTAACGCTCAGCATGTACCCAAGCCTATTGACAAGTACCGTAGTCTTGCCGCTTCCCGGCACTGCCAGTAGTAGCACCGGCCCCTCTATAGTTCGCACAGCCATAAGCTGCTCATTATTTAGTTTCTGTCCGTATTTATCCAAAAAATCTTTTTCCGTCATAGTATCTACCATATCACAAAACGTCTGCCATGGTGCACATTTTTGTAAAACATTGCTATCCACTGCGCAGCCCCCGCAGCCAAGCCGCCTGCGGCCTTTCGCTCACGCAAGAGGCATTTTCTTGCCACTCCTGCCGGGATTTCAAGGCCTTAAAAATTCAGCCCTCTATTCTATGGCTCAAAGTACTCGCATCCTCGGCCCGATTTCAAGCAGATGTTGTTGCATGCGAGTCTGAGATGGCAAATGCCATTTCTAATGTTCGAAAAGCGCCCTTTCCTGCGCCCTCGGAGGACTTGTCTGAAGCAGGGCAGAATGTAGTTATCAAAAAGAGAATGCCATAGCTTGCAAAGCAAGCGTATATAACGAATAAGAAATCTGTCTCTCAAGCTCGCTTGGAGAGCAGATTTCTTTTCGTTATTAAGGTGCTACGCACCTGTATGGCATTCTCTTTAGCACAAATAAATAATACTGCCCTGCAAGTTTTGGCCTACGAGTGGCGCAATAAACTAAAGGGCGCTCGAACATCTAAGAAATGTTTCATTTGCCAGTGACGAGCAGGCAATAACACTGCGCGGATAAAAGGGCCGTCGGATGTTCAGACAGTTGAGCCATAGGCAAGAATCTCCGGCTGAATTTGTGAGGCTCATGAAATAACCCGGCACTCACAAAGGCGCGAAAATACATCTTTGCGAATCGCTTACGTCTCTGCAGGCGGGTTGGCGCGGCGTGACTGCGTGTGAATAGTAACATCATTGGCTGGATTTTTCATTTTTCCGCCTCCGTGCTATAATAAGATGTTATATTATGCGACTTAACTGTCTCCGGTCAGTCTGACTCATTACCGGTGACACAAATTACAGCGAGGAAATCATATGAATTATGGAAAAAGAGGTATCGTTGAGCAGGCAAGAGCCCTGAACTCCGGTACTAATAAATGGGGCAAAAAGATAAGTCTTTTTGGCTTCTACATCATTTTATCACTGATGATAGGTGGTGTGATCATTGGAGCAAGCGCCGGAATCGGTGTATTCAACGGAATCAGAGATACTGCTCCTGACATAGGAAATATCAGCGTTACTCCAAAGGGCTTTTCAACCTTTGTGTATGATACAGACGGCAATCAGATAGCCAAGCTTGTCTCAACTGATTCAAACCGTATCCCTGTAACCTGGGACATGATACCTGATCACCTTGGTAAAGCCTTTGTTGCCATCGAGGATGAGCGTTTCTACGAGCATAACGGAATTGATATTCAGGGTATCATAAGAGCCGGCTTTGTCGGTCTTACTTCCGGTCATTTCTCTCAGGGCGCCAGTACTATCACACAGCAGCTTTTAAAGAATAACGTATTTTCCGGATGGACAGACGAGAGTAAGATTCAGCAGGTCAAGCGTAAGATTCAGGAACAGTACCTGGCAATTCAGCTTGAGAAGAGCATGAGCAAAGAGGATATCCTTCTTAACTACCTTAACACCATTAACCTCGGTTCTAATACACTTGGTGTTCAGGCTGCGTCTCTCCGTTACTTTAATAAATCCTGTAGTGAGCTAACTATTTCAGAGTCAGCTGTTATTGCGGCTATCACTCAGAACCCAAGTCGTTTCAACCCGATCACTCATCCTGACAAGAATGCAGAGAGACGTAATAAAGTTCTTGAGCATATGCTCAAACATGAGTTTATTACTCAGATTGAGTATGATGCTGCTATGACAGATGACGTTTATTCCAGGATCCAGAATGTCAATCAGGAGACCGGTGGTGATTCTACAATCAACTCATACTTTGTAGATGCCCTTACCAACGATATTCTTGATGACCTTATTGCAGCAGGTTACAACGAAACACAGGCTTATACTCTTTTGTATAGTGGCGGTCTTAAGATTTATTCAACACAGGATCCCGAGATTCAGGCTATCTGTGACGATGTGTTCCAGAATGAAGAGAACTATCCTTCAGGTACCAAGTGGCTTCTGAGCTATGAACTTTCAGTACAGTCACCTGATGGAACTATCACCAACCACAGCAGTGAAATGTTCCAGTCATATTACAAACAGAGTATCAATGGCTTTAATATGCTCTACTCCTCTCAGGAAGCAGCTGAGGAAGCTATTGAGAATTACAAGGCCGCTGTTATGAATGAAGGTGACACTGTTCTTGGTGAGAAGTACAATCTTACTCCTCAGCCTCAGGTTTCCATAACTGTTGAAGAGCAGAGTACAGGTTATGTAGTTGCTATGGTCGGCGGAAGAGGCCAGAAAACTGCCAGCCGAACCCTTAACAGAGCCACTGACTCATATCGTCAGCCAGGTTCTACCTTCAAGGTTCTCTCAACCTACGCTCCGGGTATTGACAGTGCAGGCCTCACACTTGCCACAGTGTTTAATGATGCTCCTTTTGCTTACGACAACGGAACTCTCGTCAAGAACTGGTGGGGGTCAGAATACAGAGGGCTTAACACAGTACGAACAGCTATCAAGGATTCAATGAACGTTATTGCCGTTGAGGCATTTACTCTCATCACTCCTCAGCTTGGTTATGATTACCTCAAGAATTTCGGCTTTACTACTATTACAGACGGTGTAACTATCAACGGTAAGGTATACTCAGATATCCAGCAGTCAACAGCCCTCGGAGGACTGACCTATGGTGTCAAGAACCTTGAGCTTAATGCAGCCTATGCATCCATCGCAAACGGCGGCATCTATGTAGAGCCCAAGCTGTACACCAAGGTTGTTGATCATGACGGTAATGTTCTGCTCGATAACACAGAAGCCAAATCAAAGCGCGTGTTAAAAGAGACTACAGCATTTCTTCTGACAAGTGCAATGCAGGATGTTGTTACTTCAGGTACAGCTACATCTGTTAACTTTGGTACTACTGCTATTGCAGGTAAGACAGGTACTACTACAGATTATAAGGATGTATGGTTTGCCGGATACACCAATTACTATACAGCTACTACCTGGACAGGTTACGACAATAACGTCAGCATGAAGGATTCCGCAGAGAAGAACCTCTCCAAGACATTGTGGAGAAAGGTAATGGCAAGAGTACATGAAAATCTTCCCGCTTCATCCTTTGCACAGCCTGCAGGTATTGTCGCCGCCACGGTTTGCTCCAGATCAGGCAAACAGCCTATCGAAGGGCTATGTAACGGAACACTCAGGACAGAGTACTTTGAAGAAGGTACAGTTCCAACAGAGAGCTGTGATGTTCACTATGCCGGCACCATGTGCGGCATTGACGGATGCCCTGCTACAGAGCTTTGTCCATTTAAGACTGCAGGAGTATTTGAACTCACACCTGAAGTTCCTGCTGCTCTTCAATCAGGATTTGTAAACTATACACCTACCAATTCAGCTTATACCACAGTTACTGATGAGGAAGGCAATCAGACAAGAGTGCTTAATACCTGTCACCATACAGTTGAGTTTATGACTCAGCCTGGAATAGAAGGTATTATCGCTGCCGAACAGGCTGCTGCAGTAGCTGCAGCACAGGCAGCCCAGGCCGCAGCAGAAGCTGCTGCAGCCGGTAACCAGGAAGCTGCTCAGCCAGCTCCTGCACAGTCCGGCGATTCAGTAGTCAACGAAGTTCCCGCTGATGTTTCAGCCGGCAACTAAACCGCTTCACCTATAACATATACACAAACAGCCACTTTAGTGATAATCTTTCACCAAAGTGGCTGTTTTTTGATGGGTACTGTTAAGTTATACGCCCTCGCAGTCAAAGGAAGGGATAAAACTTTCCTGAGCGGTCTCTCCAACCTGCATAAAACCATTTACAAGCCCTATCCGGGCAGCATATTCAATCAGGCTGTCATAGTCTCTGCCTGAAACTTTCCTGTCAATTTCAGGGAAATTTTTAAGATTTCCACCGGGAGTGTATTGGTTCATCAGGCTAACATATATTTTATCGCCATATTTATCATATAGATATTTAACGATCAATTTGGCCTGTATCAGCATTCCCGGCATCAAAAGGTGCCTTACAACCACACCTTTTTTCATTATGGCTGCGTGGTCATATGCAGGGGACTGTTCCGACGGTCTGTCACAAACCCGTTCATCTTCAAATATACATTCAGGGCACTGTCTGACCATCTCATGTATAGCAGCCTTAGCGCTTTCCACATAGCCTTTTGCAGCGCTATACCTTACCGCATCCTCTTCTCTTATGTACTTCATATCCGGGAGATAAATATCAATAAGACCATCAAGACTTCTGACTGAATCAAGAGAAAGATACGAAGATGTATTAAATAAAAAAGGTATGCTAATTCCTCTGTTTCTTGCTCTTTCGATGGCGCCCCTTATAGTTGGGATAAACATATCTCCAGTCACAAGGTTTATATTGTTAGCTCCCTTGTCCTCTAGTTCGAAAAAGATATCCACAAGGCGGTCTGCAGAAATATATTTTCCTACCTGTCCTCTGCTGATCGCTCTGTTCTGGCAAAAGACACATCCCATGTTACAACCTGAAAAGAAAACTGTTCCAGAACCATTTGTTCCTGAAATGCATGGCTCTTCCCACATATGAAGAGCAGCTCTTGCTACATGCAGATCGCTTTTTTCCCTGCAATAGCCTGGAGCTTCATTTCGATTTACTCCGCATTTTCTGGGACAGAGCATGCAACTATTATATTCTGATAAGTATTTTTCCTCTATCATATAATCCAATTCCAGCTCTGTTACTTTACAGAATCCGCGTCACCCTTGATCTTATTTTTTCTCACATAATATGTGTAATAGATCAGGAAAAGAAAAGATGTAATTCCCCAGGTAATTGGATAGCTGGTTTCTACTGTTTCGATTGTTCGGTTAAGCGGAAATACCACCATTATCCACACAACTCTGAGAAGACATATACCGCTCAATGTGAGAAGCATAGGAATCAGCGCAGAGCCCATTCCTCTGAGGACACCTGAGAATATCTCAACTCCTATGTAGAGGCAATAAAAGGGTGCCAGGAATTTGATCATCTGAATTCCAATCTGTATAACCTGGCTTTCATTAACAAAGATATATAAAAATCCTTCTCCCCATAAGTACAAGACTATACTAAGAGGAATTGTGATACAGGCAGCAATTATAAATGCCTGCCTTGTACTACTGCGAACACGGTCATATTTACCTGCGCCATAGTTCTGACCTGCAAAAGTTGTTACCGAAGTTCCAAGAGAGCCGATTGTCATCCAGAACAGTACATCAATTTTACCGTAGGCTGCCCAGGCCGCTGTTGCATCTTTTCCAAATTCATTTATCGAAGCCTGGATCAGGATATTGGAAAGAGTATACATAGTAGTCTGTATTCCGGCAGGAAATCCGATTCTGACAATTCTCGATAGCATGCCTGCATCAATTCGTATTTCCCTGAGAATAAGCTTGTAGGAATCGCCTGTCATCATCAGCATAGCAACAATAATGACCGCACTTATGATCTGGCAAATAACTGTAGCCACTGCTACTCCCATTACGCCCTGATTGATGCCCATTTTGCCAAGGCCCAGCCAGATGACAAATAGTACATCCAAAAAGATGTTAACAAAGCAGCTGATTATAAGAACATACAAGGGCCTTTTGGAATCACCAATTGCTCTTAAGATTCCGGCTCCCATGTTATAAACGAGATTAGCAATCATTCCAAGGAAGTATATCCTCAAATAAATCGTAGAGGCCTCTATAACCTCTGTTGGTGTTTTCATGGCACTGATAATCCAAGGCGCTATAAAAAGCCCAATAAGGGTTATCAGAGCGCCACCAGCGATGGACATGGCAATTGCAGTATGAACAGCCTTTTTAACCTCATCCCTTCTGCCAGCTCCGTAGAACTGGGCGATAACAACGGTCGCACCTGATGATAGTCCCATAAAAAAGCCGACAAAAAGATTTACAACCATAGCTGCAGATCCGCCAACAGCAGCGAGAGCGTCACTTCCAACCGCCTTACCCACAATAATGGCATCCACTGTATTGTAGAACTGCTGAAAAAAGGCTCCAAGAAGAAGAGCAGCAAAATACGCCAGCATGCTCTTCCAGATTGAGCCCTCAATTATATTGTTGTTTTTTGTTGTAATTTTCTTATCCATAATTTCCTGACTTGTTAATAACCCTATATAGATTAATGATTGAACTTAAAAAGTCCCAAGTCAAGAATTATACCAAAAATATGTTAAAAAAGCATGTCGCCCCAAAATAGTTACACCCATTCACAAAAAGGTATTTTTGTTGTAAATAACACAACTACTCATTTTACAGCCTCTATCTGCAAAGTAGCATTCATGCTTCCAAAATATTCTCCTTAATATACAAACTCATCATCCATGATCAGATTAGTCATAAGCAAATGTCTTCAAAAACTTTCGGGCCCTTTCAGTTGAAGGCTCATCAAAAAATGCCTTAACATCCCTTGTTTCTTCTACAATTTCACCCTGGTCAAAAAATACAATTCTGTCTGCCACAGCTCTGGCAAATGCCATCTCATGAGTGACTATCACCATGGTTGAGCCAGTCCTTGCAAGATCAAGCATAGTCTGCAATACCTCATGAACCATTTCAGGATCAAGAGCAGCAGTCACTTCGTCAAACAGAAGTACCTCCGGATGCATGATCAGCGCCCTTACGATGGCAACTCTCTGCTTCTGTCCACCTGATAACTGTCTTGGATAATAGTCTTTTTTATCAGCAAGTCCCACCTTATCAAGAAGAACCAAGGCTTCTCTCATGGCATCATCCTTGTTTCTCTTCTGAACCTTAACAGGTGAAAGAATAATATTCTCAAGGACAGTCTTGTGAGGAAAGAGCTCATAGGACTGAAAAACCATTCCAATTTTCTGCCTGATCTTATAGATATCTTTTTTATCTGGTTCTACGGGAAGTCCATCTATAACCACCACGCCGCCTTCTATACTCTCAAGTCCGTTAAGGCATCTAAGAAAAGTACTCTTTCCGCACCCGGATGGGCCGATGATGACTACTACCTCTCCTCTTTCCACAGAAAGACTGATGTCCTTTAGGACTACGTTTTTTCCAAATTCTTTATGTAAATGTTTAACTTTAACTAAATCGCTCAATTTATGTCCACCTTTTTTCCAGAGAAGCTGCAAGTCGTGAAATAGGCCAGCACACTACAAAATACAGGAGAAATACCACGGCAAAAACGCCAAATGCCGCATTTGGTGACGACCTTCTGTTGGCCTCGATTATCTGCTGCGCAACCTTCAGAACTTCTACTATTCCAATCATCATTACTAGCGAAGTTGTCTTGATCATTCTGGTAACAAGATTTATAGAAAGCGGTAGAAGCCTTCTAAGTGTCTGCGGAAAAATAATATAGAAATGAACCAGAGTTTTGTTAAAACCAAGTGCATACGCAGACTCATATTGTATCTTCGGTATGCTCTTAATAGAGCCCCTGACAAGATCTCCCATTTCTGCTGTTCCCCAGAATACGAAAACTATTATGGCAGAAATTTCCGCCGATATATTAAGTCCAAAAACTCTGGTACTTCCAAAATAAACAATAAATAAAAGAACCATCTGAGGCATGATTCGAACTGTCTCAAGATAGAGCCTAAGTACTGCTTTTAGTGCCCTATTCTTTGAAGTCATCAATACTCCAACAGCAAGTCCCAGAACAATACTGATCACTACTGATATAAGACTGATTTCCACAGAAACCCATAGTCCCTTTAGAAGCCTTATCATATTTGTTCCTTTGAAAAGGACATCAATCCCCAAATTGTGCATATCTTGCCCTCCTTTCTACTACTGTTCCCAGTATTGACACAGGAAGAAGCATGATCAGATAATACACAACCAACAGGAAAAGACATTCTATAGTCTTAGCATACATGCCTATCAGGTCTTTGGCCGTAAACATCAGATCCATAAGACTAATTGTGGAAAAAACAGATGTTTCTTTTAACAGGAAAATCACATTTGCCACAAATCCCGGAATACTAATGGAAAAAGCCTGTGGCAAAACAATGTGAAAGAACACCTGCCCCTTAGTCATTCCAAGAGACAATGCACTTTCACTCTGAATTCTGTCAACAGACTCTAGACCACTTCTTATAGTCTCAATCATATATGCTCCGCCTATCAGTCCCAATCCAAGGATTCCGCATATTTCAGCAGATATCCTGATCCCAATCTTTGGAAGTGCGAAATAAATAAAAAAGAGCTGAACCAGAAGCGGCGTATTTCTGAAAACTTCTATATATGCAGCTATGATCTTTTTTAATACCGGCACTCTGAAATACAAGACAGCTGCTCCCAGCAGCCCTATTACAAAGGCTGCCAGGATTCCAAGCCATCCAATTCTGATAGTCAGAAGGATTGCCTCATTGTATAGAGGCAAATAGGTCTTAATAACCTCAATATCCATTACTTCTGTACCTTACCACCCTCTACTACAAGAGTATCCTCATAATCAGCTCCGTATGTATCAAGGAGTGTTGCTTCATAATCAGCGTGGAAGAAGTTCTCTTCGCCGATAGCCTTGATCTCATCGTTGAGCCAGTTTAAAAGTGTTTCGTTGCCTTTTGTTACTGCAGGTGCAATTGTGTCAGAATCTCCAAGTGATGGAACTCCAACAGTAAAGCCTTCATTCTCGATTGCAAAGGCTATAACCTCAGTGTTGTCGTTAGCCCAGCCTGCTGCATTTCCATTCTCAATAGCTGTCTTGGCTTCTGCGTATGCATCATACTTCTGAAGCTTGATATCAGGATAGTTCTTTTCAAGATAAGTCTCTGCTGTGGTTCCTGAGATAACAATGATCTCATCGTCTGCACCAACATTGTCAAGGCTGTCGATAACTGCATCAGATGGAGAAACAACGCCAAGTGCTACATTCATGTAAGGAAGAGCAAAATCAACTTCCTGAGCTCTCTCCTCAGTTACTGTAAAGTTTGCAAGAATGATGTCTACCTTACCTGTCTGAAGATACTCAATTCTGTTTGCAGCTTCTGTTGATACGTAATTGATCTTTACTCCGAGATCCTGACCGATCCTCTCAGCGAAGTATACATCGTAACCGGCATACTCACCGTTCTCATCAACATATCCAAATGGGCTCTTATCAGAAAATACTCCGATGTTTATTGTTCCGCTTTCCTTGATCTCATCTAGAGTTCTGTAAACCTCTGAAGAAGCTGGAGCCTCTGCTGTCTCTGCCTGAGCCTGTGCGTCTGAAGCGCTTGCTGTGCTTACGCTGCTTCCGCATCCAGTTATTGAAGCTCCAACGAGTGTTGCTGCTGTGATCACACCTGCTGACTTAGTAAAAAGATTCTTTTTCATAATTTTTTTCCTCCGATAATTTCTGTTTATACTGCTGCAAAGCCCTTTTCAAGGTCTGCAATAATATCATCAATGTGCTCCGTACCGATTGATAGTCTGATGGTACTCTGTGTGATTCCCTGATCTGCAAGTTCCTCATCATTGAGCTGTGAATGAGTTGTTGATGCAGGATGAATTACAAGGCTCTTAACATCGGCTACATTTGCAAGAAGAGAGAAAATCTCAAGGTTATCAATAAACTTCCATGCTGCCTCTTTTCCGCCCTTGATCTCAAATGTAAAGATTGATGCTCCTCCATTAGGGAAGTACTTCTCATAAAGAGCATGATCAGGGTGATCCGAAAGAGATGGATGGTTAACCTTCTCAACCTTAGGATGGTTTTTGAGGAACTCTACAACCTTTTTGGTATTCTCAGCATGTCTGTCAAGTCTGAGTGACAGTGTCTCAACTCCCTGAAGGAGAAGGAATGCATTGAATGGAGAAATTGTAGCTCCTGTGTCTCTTAAAAGAATAGCTCTTATATATGTAACGAAAGCTGCCGGTCCTACAGCATCATAGAAAGATACTCCGTGATAGCTTGGGTTAGGAGCTGCTATCTGAGGATAGTTGCCGCTTTCCTTCCAGTTGAACTTACCTGACTCAACGATGATTCCGCCAAGTGTTGTTCCATGGCCGCCAATGAACTTGGTTGCTGAATGTACAACAATGTCTGCACCATGCTCGATTGGTCTTATAAGGTAAGGTGTTCCGAAAGTATTATCAATAACAAGTGGAAGTCCATGCTTGTGAGCAATCTCTGCGATAGCATCAATATCAGGAATATCACTGTTAGGATTTCCAAGTGTCTCAAGGTAGATAGCTCTAGTGTTATCCTGAATAGCTCCCTCAACCTCTGCAAGGTCATGAGCATCTACAAAAGTTGTAGTAATTCCAAACTGTGGAAGTGTATGTGCAAGGAGGTTATAGCTTCCGCCGTAAATTGTCTTCTGAGCTACAATATGTCCGCCGTTTGCTGCAAGTGCTTCTATAGTATATGTAATAGCTGCTGCTCCGGATGCAAGTGCAAGTGCTGCGCTTCCGCCTTCAAGAGCTGCAAGTCTCTTCTCAAGGACATCCTGAGTTGAGTTTGTAAGTCTTCCATAAATGTTTCCTGCATCAGCAAGACCAAATCTGTCAGCCGCATGCTGGCTGTTTCTGAATACATAAGATGTTGTCTGGTAAATAGGTACTGCCCTTGCGTCTGTTGCCGGATCCGGCTGTTCCTGGCCTACATGTAACTGAAGTGTCTCAAATTTGTAACTCATATCTTTCTCCTCCTGATTATGTTTTTCTTTTTCCCAAAATACTGTTTAATGCGTTAAAGCGTTTTAAGTGTTGTTGTTATGCTACTTCTATTTACCTACTATGTCAATATGTTTTATAATATGCTTTACTTATCACTACATATAATCAAAAGCTATCAGTACAACTGCACTAAACTCATTTAATTCTGATACAATATGATAAAGAGAAAGATTAGGAGATATATATGTTTTCTACAAAGAGTCGTTACGCACTTCGTATATTAATAGATCTGGCACAGCAAAATAGTGATGATTTCATTCCTCTTAAGGATATAGCTGAAAGACAGGACATATCCAAAAAGTATCTTGAGATCATTGCCAAGGACCTGGTAAAGGGAGGCCTTATAAAAGGCGCCAGCGGCAAACACGGTGGTTATATGTTAACCCGCGCACCTGAGGATTATTCTGTAGGAGAAATTATTGATCATATGGAAGGTACCTTTGCTCCGGTTGTATGCCTTGAAGAAAATGCAGGTGAATGTCCTCGTTCCGGAGTATGCAAAACTATATCCATGTGGACAGAATTTTACGAACTTGAGAGGAATTTCTTTTACGGAAAAAAACTTAGTGACCTGCTATTATCTTGAGCACTCCCTGAAGCACATTAATTTACTCAAGAAAAAAAGGTTGTCTACATTCACATGTAAACAACCTTAAATATTCGTGCGGATAACAGGAGTTGAACCTGCACGGTCGCCCACTGGAACCTAAATCCAGCGCGTCTGCCAATTCCGCCATATCCGCAAAAATAATGAAATCCCTAACCTTCATAAAGAAGCTAGGGATTATTACTGAGACACGGGGGATTCGAACCCCCGACAACTTGATTAAAAGTCAAGTGCTCTACCACCTGAGCTAGGATCCCATATAACAAAAATGCGGCTCAAAAAGCTAAGGAACTGGGCCAGCCGGATTCGAACCGTCGTATGCAGCAGTCAAAGTGCTGTGCCTTACCGCTTGGCGATGGCCCATTATCAGCAGTAACTACTGTGTAATCGGGTGGCTAGAGGGACTCGAACTCTCGGTCTCCAGAACCACAA
>JAEEGL010935501.1_pt1 | contig 16091 bp, 6 predicted proteins | sample 9134231 | NCBI WGS metagenome assembly JAEEGL01 (sample SAMN16246548, study PRJNA631951) | gut metagenome | biome: gut microbiome; feature: rumen; material: fiber-attached | host: Bos | place: Iran: Karaj | collected 2018-10
CAACAACAAAAACTGTTTTTATGAGTAATCAAGATTTATTAGGAACTGTTTTTGCTTTGTTTACTTCTCCTAATATTTCAATTAAATTAAGATATATTTTAAGTAATTTAATTTTTATTCTTTTGTATAATAATCAAACTTTGAAAACAATGTTTAGTAGAGAAGAATTTAAAAATGAAATTAAGTTATTAAATATGCATTTACAGAAAGATTTAGATGTGAATAAATTTATGGGAGATGAAAATTCAAAAAATAATGAAGATGATAAACAAGAAAATTACCTTGAAAATACTTGTTTAACAATGAGAAAAATAATGCATATTTTAGGTATTTAATTTTTTAAAAAAAATCTTTTTTATTTAATTTTAAAAAATATTTTAAACAAAAAAAAATAAATAATACACATTTTAAAAATTAATCTAAAAAACCAAAAACTTTAATAAAAATTATTATAATTAGAATTATCTAATTTAAACATAACTAAATATTTCATTTTAATTTGATTAACATCATAAACAACATATTCATTATAAGCAAAAAAAGTTTTTTTTTCTTTATTATCAAGTTTAATTGGATCACCCAAAGGTAAAATAATATCAGAATCAAAAATAGTATTATCTAATTCATTAGGAACATTAATTCCAATAACTTTAATAGAATTTTTCCCATTTTCCATAGTATAAGGAAGATTATAATCACCTCTATTTCTTTCTTCAATATCACCTAAAGCAACTTCACATAACATCATTAAACCAATTCCATTTTGGAATTTACATCTAAAATAACTTTTAATTGACATATCACTAAAATAAATTCCTTTACCAAAATTATATGCTGTCTTTGGTGCTTCTATTGGAGGCAATTTAAATCCATCTTTTAATAATGGAACATAATTTGATAAATTTGTTCCATACCATAAATATTTTTTATTTGATAAATTTGATTTATAATTTTTATTTTCTTTATTTAATTCATATATACCCATTATTATAAATTTTGGAGCTTCTTCTATTTTTGTACTACTATTTAAGTATTTTGATATAAAATCATATTTAAAATTATCTTTTTCTATTGATGTTATTATACAATTTAATTCATTGTATTTTGTAAATAATTTATCTTTAAACTTATTATTTGAATTTAATTGAATTATATTTGATGTTACTTTTATATTTTTTATATTTTCTATTAATTCTATTTCTTTTTCTAATTTTTCAGATGAATCAATTATAAAATTTGACATATTACAAAAACCAAAATTATGTGGAATTGTTTTATAATATTGTTCTGTTAATCCTTCTAAATCATTTCTATTATAATTATCTTTTTTTTCTTTTTTTTGAATTATTGTATCTAATTCTTGAAGTATTTCATATCCTTCAGATATAGTTTGATCAGATAAATTTCCTAAAGGTAATCTTTTATTATCATAACCAATAGCTTTAATTTGTTCTTCAGCAAAATTTAAATCATAAATTAACTCAATTAATTTTTTAAGTTTATTATCAATTACTTCTTCACTATTATCATCAATAACAATAATATCTTCAGAATTATTATTATCATTAATATCTTCATTTCTTTCATAATCAATTGAAATTTCTTGATAACCATATTCAGTTTTTTTATTATATTTATTCATAAATTCTTGATAAGCATCTTCAAAATTATTAAAAGGAATTAAATTTTGTAATCCAACTCTACCAACTCTTCCCCATCTTAAAAATAAATAATAAAAATTGTCTCTTTTTAATAATTGAATAATATAAAATTTATTACTATTCTTTTTTAAATCTGCATATATTAATATACATGAAAAAAATTTATTTTTATATTGACTTGGTTTTGCTTGGACAACTGTATATAAATTTGAATCTATTAAATTAATATCTACTGCTGCTCCATTTTTTAATATTATATTTGTTTTGTTTGTTTCTGGTTCATTTGAACCTTTTTGAAAGTCTTCTTTTTCATTATTTGAATCATAAAGTTTATCCATTATTTCTACTTCCATTTCTACTACTTTGTTTATTTGCTTTTTATTCATTTTTTTTTCTATTTTTTTTGGAGGTTTTATAATTTTTATTTCTTCTTCATCTTCTAAATTTTCTTTTTCTTTTTCTGTGTCTTTTTCTTTCTCTTTTAATTTTTCCTTTTCTTTTTCTTTATTTTTCAAATTTTCTTTTTGTTTCTCTTTTTCATTTATCTTTAATTTTTTATTTTCAGTCAATTTATTCTTTTTAATTTTTTTAATATTATTTGAGGATTTATTGACTTTAATCATTTTAGCATTTTGTTTTTTAAGAGTTTTTTTTCCTAATTTTTTATTTTTCTTTTTTGAATTATTTTTATTAATAGAAGGAATTTTTCTTTCTTTTTTAAGAAATTTTTTTCCCATTGAAATTTTATAATTTTCTATATTCCAAAATAAATTTATAAATTAAGCTAAAAAATAAAAAATCTTTAATCCTATTTAATTACTTGTGATTATATATAAAATTTAAATAAATATTTTTCTTTATTTAAATATAAAAAAATATTTAAGCTCTAAAAACATTTTCAACCATTGATTTCGAATAATTAATTAATTTTTCTATACTACTATCAGAATTATAATATATAGATTTTTCTAAATTCTGAATAATAATTTTAATAATTTCAATATTAAGATATGATTTAATTTCAACACCATAATACTTTGAAAAATCACCATATAATCCTAAACAACTTTTATAAATTTCAACACTATAACATTTCCCATCTAAACAAATTCTATTCATAAATTCAATAATTGGTTTGACATAAATTAAAAATTCTTTTTCTTTATTAATATCAACAATAGCAGAAAAAATACAAGTTAAATTTTCTAAAATATGTTCCCTTAATTCTTGAAAATATTCAATAATATCACTATCATCAGAATTATTTATCATTGCTATTTTTAATGCAGTACCTAATAAATTCATAATAGAATCAAAATAACAAAAAGTTTCTTTAGGACATGAATAAAATAAATCACTGATGATATTAAATGAATCTGGTTTTAAATTTCTGTCAATTTCATTATTTGATAAAATATTTATAATACAAGGTAAAATTTTATTTATATAATTTGAAAATAAATCACCTAAACTTCTTATTATTACACTAGTACAATGGATTGAATATTTACATAAATAAAATTCATTTATTGAGTTTAAACCAAGTAATAAATATTCTAGAAAATTTGGCATAAATTCATTAAAATTTTTTTCTAAAACTGTAACAATTGCACTTATTACTGATATTCCTTCTTCGTAAACTGAATTCCTTTGTTGAAATGATAATATTATATTTGAATATAATTTTTTAATATTATCTATTGGTATATTCCCAAATAATATAAATGAATATAAATTTATTAAAATATAAGATTGAAAATCTATTTTCATATTATTATTACTCAATAATTTATTATCTAATGTTTTTTCAAACATTTCACATAAAAGATTACAATTTGTAATAATTACATTATTAACATCTTTTGCTGAAAATTCTACAATTATTCCCATTGAATAAAAGCAATTCAATGAAACATTATTTTCAATATCATAACTTCCATTCCTAGATGCTAAAGTTATTAATTCATTCATTATTTTTTTAACATAAGGACTTAAAATATTAGTATCTTGATTTTCATCAATTTTAATATTCTTAACTAAATTATTTAAAGCAGAACATAAAAAAATACATACTTTTTTTTTTGAATTAGGAAGTAATAATACAATTAATTCAATTATTTTTCCAAAAATTTCATAATCATTAACAAAATCAATTCCATAATTTTCACATATTTTCTCAACACACCAAGATGAAATTTCTTTTAAATGATCTGGAATAGAATTATCACATAAGAAATTATTACACATTTGTAATGATTGTTTTACAGTATTAATTAATTTATCATGATGAATTGTATTTAAAATAGAACCAAATGTAAGTAAACTTATATTTTTACAATTATTATCATTATTATTAATATTATCTCCAATAAATTTTAATATATTATCAATAAATTGATATTCACAACATTCAGAAAATAAAGAAATTAAAGTTGAAGATGCTTTTCTTAAATTCCATTCATCAGAATCATAATCATTTATTTTTAAATGTTGAAAAAGAATTGGAAGAAATTGAAGATAATATTTATCACAAAATTTAAAATAATTTGAATTATTTTTAATTCTATTTGATTCAATTTCTGCAATATTACACCATATTTCATATGATAAAAGTGCATTTTCTTCAATATCTTTACTCATTATAGTTTGTGTTACTTCAAATAATTGATTTATAAAATTTGAAAAATAATCATAATATAATATAATTAATTCCATGAAAATTTGTAAAGCATATTTTCTAGCTAATTCATTTTTATCCATTAATGATTTTTTAATTAATTCAAAAAAAAAAATATTTTGTGTTTCATTTTTAATAAAAGCAGAAATAAAAGGAATAAAATTCAAAATTGCTTGAAGTGTATAACTATGTAATTCTAAATCAAGATTTTCTTTTTTTAAAATAGTATAAAAACAATTTAAAATATTAACAATGATATCTTGTGAAATATCACTAACTTTAATTTCAGTAAAAATAAATCCTAAAGTAATAATACTTGATAATTGAATAACTAAATTTTCATTTTGAGAAGTATTAATTAAAGTGTCAAAAATATTTAACCATTGTTTATTAGGAATTTCAATTTTACAAATAGAAGCAATTGCTATTCCTGCCGCTTTTCTTATATCAATATCTGAACTTGCTAAAGATGATAAAATATGATTTTTAATTTCATTCTTTTCATTATCATTTAAATTTAACCATTTTTGAGTAAATTCATTTTTTAATATTATATCTTTTATTAATATAGCTGAGATTTGACGAACTGATTTTTCTTCATTTTCATTTGATATTTTTGATGATATGTTTAATAGAAATTGATATATGTTTTCAGATGCAATATTTGTTATTTGAGATTCTGCTTCTTTTCTTAATGTATCATTTCCACTTAATGCATTTTTTAATATTTGGGTTAAAGGATCTTGAATATTCATTTTTTTAAGAATTTTTTGGTTTAAATTAATAATGATTAATTTAATTATTTTTTTTAAAATATTTTTATTTTTATTTTTAAAAATTTTTATTATTTTACTTTTATAAATTTTAATTTAAAGATTAATTTTATATTTTATTATTTAATTTAAAAAATAAATGGGTAATAAATCATTGCCAAATAAAATAAATCAAGAAATTAAAAATTTTAAATCAAATTTACAAAAGTATAAACAAAATGAAATTAAATTTGAAGAATCATATAATTCCTTTTTAAAAATGTTAGAATTAGAAAAATATCCAAAAATAGTAGGAAGAGAAATATCTTTAATAAAAACATTACTTAATTATAATTTTTCATTAAATAAAACAGCGTATTTAAAACAATTTAAAGGAAATTATAATTTTAAAATAAATAATATTGATTTTATCTTTAAAATTTTTTTAATTCAAGTATTTGAATTATTTGAGAGACATAATTTGGAAAAGAAAACAATATCAATTTTAAAAAAAAATTATAAAATTTTAGACGAACATTTCATCATTTTTATAAAATTATATCAATTAGGAATTTTTAAAATTTATCATTATAACATATATTCAAGAACTTTACTTTTATTGTCAATTATATCAGATAAATTTCTTTATTTTAAACATGATTTTAAATTAAAAGATAATACAATAAAAAATTCAATGTTTTTAGAATTTTCAATTAAATTAACAAAATTCCTTTTTAATTTAAATCAAGATAATGTAATATCAATTGAAGAAGAAAAATTTGTAATTTCTTATTTTGAATTTTTATTTAAAAAATTACTTTCTAATGACAATTACCCAAATAAACATTTTTTCCAAAAATATGACCATTATGCTTTTAATTTTATTAAATTTTCAAAAAAAATAAATAATATTAATTCTAATCCTTTATTTGATATTTTATTAAAAATTTATACAAATTATTTTTCTAATATTCCTTTAATGGAAAATTTTATTCATGTAATAAAAAATTGTTTAATAAACTTTCATCTAAAATCTCAAAATGAATTAAAAAGAAATTTAGAATTATTAAATTTTCAAATTAAATTAATTCAATCATTAAAAAACAAAGAAGAAAAATTTCTAGATGAAGTGTTCATTAATGAAGGATTTTATTTAGGAAATAATAAATCCGGTTTTTTTACAAAAATTTCTTCAAAAAATTCATCTAGAACTTTTATATTTTCATTTAATTTTATACCAAATAATAAAGAAGATATATCAATATTAAATTGTCAAAAAAACAATAACCAATTAATTTTTAGTATTAAAATAAAGAAAAAATTAAATGAAAAGAAATATAATTTAAATTTTATAATTGCTCAAAATAATATAATTCATAACATAGAAATAGAACCACATCAAACTTATATTTTTATCATTAAATTTTTATCTAATGAAGAACTATCAATATATTATATTGGAGGAAGAATAACTAATATTAACTTTAAAGAAAATATTAAATTAAAAAAGTCAATTAGTTTTGAAGATTTTACATGTTGTTTAGGTTGTAAAATCATTTATGGTGAAAATCAAAATAATTTTGATTTAATAAATACGTTTAAAGGTTATATTGGACCTTTTTTATATATTCAAAAACCAATTAGTAATATAGATATAAACAATATATTTGATTTAAAAGGGAGATATGGAGACTTAATTTATGCAAATTATAATATTGAAAATCATAAAAAGTATTTAGATAAAGATTATTTTAAATCATATAATACTAATTCATATATTCAATCAATTGAGGAATTAAAAAAAAGTGATTTTTTAAAGGAAATTATAAGGACTATTTATCCATTAAGCTTTGAAGATAAATATTATGATGAAATTGATTTAATGACACAGAATAATAAATTTTATAGTTTTTGGTCTGAATCAACTAAAAAAAAAATGTCTTATAAAGTTTCTAGTTTAAAAAATAACATTCTTATTAATACAGAAGGAGATTTTCCAAAACTTCAACCTCATGAATATGATTTAATAACTGATAATACTATTTATATATTTCAACATTTTAATATTCATTTCCATCCTTTTAAAATTAAAAATTGTATTCCAGAATTTTTAAAATATGATGGACTTAAATTAATTTCAATTCATTTAGAATATTATTTTCAAATTTTGACAAAATTAAAAGGTGATAAAGAAAAGGGAAATATAATTAATTTTGAAATTATTGAAATAATGTAAATTATTTAATTTAACTCTTTTAGAATTAATAATATTAAAGAATTAATTTATTTGATATCAATTGTTTTTGAATTTTTAAGTCATTTCAGTTTCATATTCTTTATTAAAGATTTAAATCAAATTTTTTATCAGTTAACACACACTATAAAAATTGTAATTAACATTTTTTATTTTTAGTTATCAAATTTTAAAAAAGTAATATCAGTTTTTTATAAAGATTTAGTTCAAATTTTATTATTTTTTAAAATGATATTATATGATGATTCAGATGAAGATAAAAAAATTATATTAAAATTTAGGAATTCAATATTTGATTTTTTGTTAAATATTGATTTTTATTCAGTAGATGATCAAAATTTTATTATACACACTTTTGTTTTAATTGAACAAAATATTTTAAATTCTCAACAATACTCAGATGATTTTTTCACAATTTTTATTTTAGAAAAAATTTGTTCTTTTTCATCAATATTCAAACAATTTGAAAAAATTTATCAAGAAATATATTTTAATTCTTTGACAAAATTTTTACAAATTTGTATTGAACATAAAAAAAACTATGATGTTTTTAATAAATTAGCTGATTATATAATTTTATCACAAGACCCTTTATTTTGTGATGATATGCTAAATATTCTATCTTATTATGAATTTGTTAAACATATATCTGAAAAAAAAATAATCGAAATTGCTTCATATTTGAAATTAGTTTATAATAGGATTAAATCAAATCAAATTAATCAAAATATTTATAAAAATATTATTAAAATAATAATTCATTATTTAGTTTATTGTACACCTGTTAATGAAAAAAAATTAAATAATGAATTAATAATAGAATTAAAAGATGCAAATTTTAAATTTAAGTTAGAAGTATTTAGTGATATTTTTTTAAATAAATCACAATTAAATAAATATAAATCTTTTAATATTCCTAATAATATAATAAGCATTATTCAAAGCATTTTAAGTGTAATATTTTATAACTTTGAAGATAAGAATAATTTAGACATTATAATGAATTTTATTAGAGAAATTACAAAAGATTATCAAGAAAATAAAAAAAATAATAAATTGAAAAATAATAATGAATATGTTTCTTTATATTATATAATTTTTATTGAAAATGAAGAATTAACAACAGAAATTTTTTTTTATTTATATATTAATTCTAATGATAATAATAATCATAATAAATTTAAAATTGAAGAATTTATTGAAACCAATATTCTTCAAAATTTAATTTTAGAAAATAAAAAAAGTTTTATATATAATTTTATATTGAAATGCTTAAATGAAAAAAAATATGAATTTCCTATAAATTTATTAAAAAAAATTATTGATATTATTGGACAATATTGTTTAAATGAGAATATATCTTCAAATTATAAACATATATTAAATTTGATTGAAAATTATTTAAATTTGTTAGAAGAAAAAATTTATTCTGAATATCCTTTAATTTCAATTATTAGCAAATTATTCAATAACATTAAAGAACAAAAAATACATTGTCAAATTATTCAAGAAAACAATTCTGGATTAAACAAACCAATATTTGAATTAATTTATGATATATTTTATTCTTTATTTGATAAATCATTATTTAATAATAATGAATTAGAAAAATTATTTAAAACACTATTTCTTGATAATGATCAAACATTATTTTCACAAATAGATAATGAGCTTTTATCATCTAATAAAAATAATAATGGAAATAATATAAGATTATCAAAAATAAATTATTCTCTTTATTTTTTTACTAGATATTGCACACAGAAAATTCCAAAAAACTATGAGAATTTGTTTGATACTTTTTTTAAAAAATTATTTTATGAATTAAAAAAATATTTATCCAAAAATAAAATCCAAAATAATAATGAAATTAAATATTATAATGAAATAAAGAATATAATTATAAAAGAAAATGATTTTATTAAAATTAAAAATTCTTATCCACATAATTTATCTTCAGGAGATTTAATTCAATATAATAAAATAAATAAAGTAGAAAATAATATGGAAAATAATAGTATAAAATCTTTAAATAATACATCATTAGAAATATTTACAAAACAAATGGATTTTGAAATTATATCTAAGAATAACTTATTAGATAAACAAATTGGTTTTCTAGGCAATGGGTTAGATAATAAAACAAAATTTAATTTAAATATCTTTGGTAATGATATAAATTTTGATAATTGTTCATTTGACATTCTAACAAATGACATAATAATTAATATTAAAAGGAAAATTCTTTTATCATATTATTCTCTTTATTTCAAAGATATTTATTTTTTTGATCAAAATTTTATCAACCTAAAAAATTATTTTAAAAGTCATTATGATTGTAATAAAGAAACAAAATCTTTAAAGTATCCTTCAAAAATAAAAAATTTTTCAAATAAATCCAAACCACCATTATTCCTTACATATGATATTAATTTCTTTACAGAAGAATATTTTCAAATAAGTCATAATTATTTTGTTCCTTTTCTTAATAAATTAAAATTTAATACAATTCCTTTATTCAAAAAACCTATTAAAATAATAAATGATGAAAATGTATTTGATTGTGAATTAATAAAAGTTAAATATGTAATTGGAGGAAGAATTCATTTAACTAATAATTTTATTTTATTTGAAAATTTTAAAATTCCATATAATGAATATATATTTACATCTGAAAAAACAGATAGAATTGAAAAAAATAAAAAAATATTTTTTTATTATTCAACAATTAAAAACTATATATATAAAAATTATTTATTTCAATTTCAAGCAATAGAATTCTATTTAAAAGATGGAAAAAGTTATTTATTTAATTTAATAACTAATAATAATTTTGAAAAAATAAAATCAATTCTTGAAACAAAAATAAAAAATAAATCAAAAAAAATAACAAAATATCAAAATTTATGGAAAGAATATTCAATTTCAACATATGAATATTTATGTAAAATAAATGATTTATCATCAAGAAGTTACAATAATTCATCACAATATCCAATATTTCCCTGGGTAATAAATAATATAGACACAATATTTGAAAACTATCCAAATAATAATTTAGAAAAATTATTAAAAGGAGTTGAAAATAAACAAAATGAAGAAAATTCAGGATTTAGAATATTTAAATATCCAATATCAATTCAAGATGAAGAAAAAAGAACAAATGTACAAATAAGATATTCATTTTATGATGAAGAATTCAAATTTCATCATTATTGTCATTATTCAACATCTTCTTATATTTATTATTATTTAATGAGAATGAATCCTTTTACAAATTCTTTAATTAAATTACAAGGAAATGAACATGAAAATGTAAATAGAATGTTTTTATCAATTGAAAAAACAAAATTATCACTTGGTTTTAGTAATGATAATAGAGAATTAATACCTGAAATATTTAGTAAAATAGAACAATTTATTAATTTAAATTGTTCATATTTTGGTAAAATAAATACATTTTTAATTGATGATTTAAACCCTATTGATTATATTAAGCGAGTAAAAAGTGAAAAAAAAATAAATAATATTTTAGAACAATTTGTTGAATTAATTTTATTAAACAATAAAATATTAAATAGTAATTTAATTAATTGTTCAGAAAATTCAATATCTAATTGGATTGATAATGTTTTTGGAAAATATCAATATATTGAAGATAAAAATGAATCAGAAAAGAGATTAAATACTTTTCCTCCTACATCTTATAAACAAAGATGTTGTTTAGATAAACTATATAATAATTATTTGGAGGCTAAAAATAAAAATGATAATGAAAACAAAAATAAATTGTTTAATGAGATAAAAGAAATTATTAATATACTAATAAATTTTGGGATAATGCCAGATATAATATTTAAAAATATTCATCCTATAAGAATTAATAGATTAATTAACAATTTGGAATATAATATTCCAAAAGTTGACAAATATCTACCAAATGATAAATTTTTATTTTATTGTCATGATAAAATTTTTCTATTAAATAGGAATCAATATTTTTATATTATAAATAAAATTAATGATAAAAGAGAAAAAAAATTAATTTCCCCTTTTCAATATAATGACAATCAAATTTATCAAAATTTAAGATATGTAATAAATTTTTCTATTGAAAATTTAGCAATTATTTGTAAATATAAAGATAATAGTTTTAGAATAAAAAATCTTCAAAATGATATAGAAATTAAAATTTTATGTGAAGATTATGTAAATTCCATAATGGTTAGTGGGAAAAAGAAATTAATTTTAATAGGATTAAAAAATGGAAAACTTGAAAAATATTCATATGAAAATCAAAAACTTAAATATATAGATTCAATTTTGGCTCATTTTTATCCAATTGAAATCATTGAAATAAATACTAGATTAAATATTATTATTACAAGTGATAGTGATAATATAATATTAATTAGGAAATTATATGATTTTGAATTATTAACTGAAATTAAAATTCCTAATGATTATGAAATAAAATTAATAAAAATTTCATCAATAAATTTAATTTATGTTTTATGTAATTATTTAAATATAAAACAAGTTACTAAATCAATTATATTTGGATATACTCTTAATGGAATTAAATTTACTGAACGAATATTTGAGGTAATAAATAATATTTGTTTTACTGAAAATAATGATTTAATTTTAGGATTTTATAATTTAAGTTATTTAAGATTTTGCAAAGGTTCAAATCTTTCAAAAATAATTGATGAACCTATTTTTTTTATTGAAAAAGAATTAAATAGAATTTATTGGTTTGAAAAGACAAAAAATAATAAAATTAAAATATTATTTAACTTAGAAAACAAAACAAATTACCTTATAGATATAGAAAATAATGAAATTTAAGATTTAAAAAAGTAAAAAATATTAAATAAAAAAAGTGCTTTTGTTTTTTATTTAATTAATGATAAAAAATAAAATTAATCAATTAATATTAATTAAAAATAAAGTGAAAATTTATTTTTATTTATTTTTCATTAATAGACAAAATTCTTCAAAATTTAAATAACCATCTTGATCAAGATCATATTCTTCAATCATTGCTAAAACATCTTCATCTTTTAAATTTTCATCAAATTTAATAAGAACATTTTTTAATTTTTTTGCATTAATTAATTTTGTATTATCAGTATCAAAAATTTTAAATGCTTCTTTTAATTCTTCTTCATCTTCTTTTTTTGTTAATTTACTTATTATATCTAAAAATATTTTTTTAGTAATTTCTCCTTTTTCATTTATATCAGATTCATTATATAAATCTTGTAAATCTGCTTCTGAACATTTTATTTTACAAGCATTTATTAATTCATTAAATTCAAAAAAAGAAATCAATCCATCAGAATTTTTATCAAATTCATTAAATTTTATTTTATAAAAATTTTGATTATCATTTGTTGATTCTATCATATTTAAATTTATTTTTTTATTTAAATCAAAATTTATTTTAAAATAAAAATAATAAAATATTTTTTTTGTAATTCTTTTTTAATGGATGGAAACGAATTTTTAGATAAATTTAAAGAAAAATTTATTTCTAAAAAAGAACAAAATGAAGTAATAAATGATGAAAAAAAAGAAAATGATATAAATAAAGAAAATCCAAACAATAATAATAATTCAGTAAACATTAATAATAATGATAACAATAGGAATATGGAAGGTGGTAGAGTCAGTAAATTATTTTTAAGAAATATGTATAAAAATCAATTATCAAATATAAGAGAAGAAATCGAAAAAGAAAATAAAATTAAAAAAAAACAAAAAAAGGAAAAAGATAAAAATGATAGTCTTGGAGATTATAGTATAAGTTCTGAAGAAGAAGAAAAAAAAGAAGAACAAAATAAAAATATACAATCTCAAGAAAACGATAATTTAAATTCATATTTTTCGAGTTCAAATAAAAAAACAAATAATATAACACCACCAATTAATAATGAAAGAACTTCAATGAATAAAAATATAATGTTACAATATATTAAAAATTTAAATAAAAATGAAGAAATAAATAAAAATAATTCAAAAAAAAATAAAGTATCAAAAAATGATATTGATATTTCAAATAATATAAAAAATGAATCAAGAAAAAGTATAAAAGAAATTTTACAATTAAATGAAGAAAGAATAAAAAATTTAAAAGATGAAAAAGACAAATTAAATGAAAGAAATTCAATTTATGCAAAAAATAGAGCAAATTGGAATTTTAAAATAAAAAAGTTATCTGATTTTATTAAAAGTGAAAAAGAAGATGGACAAACAAATGAAGAATTTTATAATGAAAATGAAGATTATATAAAAAAATTTGGAATAACAAATTTAAAAGATTTTATTTCAATTCAAGAGATAATTGATAAATATGATTATAATTTAGATGATACTAATTTAAGGAGAAGTTGTTATTTACCTTCAAATCCTTTAAGAAATCAATTAAAACAAATTAAAGAAGAATTTTATAAGAAAATAAATGATAATAATAATAATAAAAATAATTATAATTTAGTAAAAACAAATGAGAATTTTTCATATAGTCCAAATAAAGCATTAAATATGAAAAAATATAACTTAACAAATAAAATTGTTAAAGTTTTAAAAGATAATTTAGAAGATAAAGTTTCATATATAGGAAAATCTAAAACTGAAAATTTTGAAACAAGTCATATTGAAAATAATATAATTTCAAAAAAAATACCAAAAAATAGATTTACTGATTTAAATACTCTTATGGAAGTAAATTCCAATAATTTTAAATATGAACAATTACCAAAAATAAATAGATATAATGAAAATATTTTATTAAAACAAGAATTTACACCTGTTAATTTTATTAATAAAAAAAATTCGAAATTGCTTTTTAGAGAATGTGATAGTAATATTGAAATAAATTATATTGTACCAAAAATAATTAATGAAATAAAAAATGAAATATCAATTGATATAAATAAAACATATGAAAAAAAAAATTCTAATTTTACAATAGATAATAATCAAAATAAAAAAATTGAATATATTATAAATCCACCATTAAAAAAATATAAGAGTGAAAATATATCTATTGAAAAACCTTTTTTAGTTTCTTTTGATAAAAAATTAAAATATCAAATTACTCATCAAGATAATGAAAGTATGATAAGAGATAAAATAATAAAATATTCTAATTTTGATTTAACTATATGTCATGATGTAAATAATTTTTATTTTTATAAAAAAGATAAAAATAAAAATTTAATTATAACAAAAGAAATGATAAATTTTTCAAAAACTTCAGAAATTAAATCAAATAATAATATAAATGTAATTCAAATAAATAAAAATAAAAATGATTTTAATATAAATAATAATTTAAATGAATTGAATTCAAATAATATTAAAAATTATAATAATAAAAACAATAATAAAAATGATTATAATATAAATAATAATTTAAATGAATTGAATACAAATAATATTAAAAATTATCATAATAAAAACAATAATAAAAATGAATTTGAAAATAATAATAATAAAATTCTCAATTCTAATTTCAATCATTTTACTTCAGAAGAAATCAATATTTCAAATAAAAATGAAGGAATAAAATTAAAAACAAATATAGTTCCAAATAAATTAACAAGTCAAAAATATAACAATGATAATATGAATAATAATAATAATACAATTCAAAAAATTTTAGAAGCAAAGGATATAAAAAATAAATATCAAAAAAATATAATAACATCTCTTGATAATATCACAATAATGAAATACCAAATTAATGATTCAGCCATTCCATTAGATCCTTCATTTTTAGATGTTTTATGTATAAATTGTTATGAATGTATTAAATTTGATGAAATGGATTTACATAGTGTAAAATGTGTAATTAAATTAGAAGATTTTAAAGATAATGCATATGATGAAGATTATAATACAAGAATATTTAAATTAGATGAATCATTAAAAAACAAAAAAGAAGAAATAGAAAATAATCAAGATAAATCATTATTAAATTTCTATAATCATCTAATAAAAATAGTATATCAAATATTAATAAATAATAATTCTTTAGAAGAATTAGATTCATCAATATCAGAAATAAATAAAATGATAAAAAATGATATACAAAAAGGAAACTTTACTCAAAATTACAAATTTTATTTTTTATTATTTTGTCAAAGACTATCTCAATTAGTATATATGAAATTAAAAGACATGGAAAAATTAATGTTACAAGTAAATCAAAATTCATCAAAGGATTCAATAGATTCATTAGATGAATATAATTTAAATAATAATTTAGATGAAGATGATGAACATATAAAATATATGAAAGAGCAATTAACATCAATTGAAAATGAAACAAATAAAAAGAAAAATGAATTACAACAATGGAAAAAAGAAGCAAAAATATTAGAAAATTCTTTAAGAAAACCACAAGTTCAATTAAATGAACAATTAAGTGATATTGCAAGTGATATAAATAGTAAAAATGAAAATTATGATATGATGACTACTTTTACAGGACAAATGAGTGATTTTGGTGAAAATGATATTAACGAAGAAGATTTTGATAATTTTACTGAAGATGATCAAAAAAAATATTTTTTAAGTATTGGATTAGGTATTAAATTTAAATATTCTGAACAAATTCAAGAAAATATTTCTATTTCTCAATTGTTTGATATTGCAAAAAGTAAAGGGATTAAACCACAAAATTATCATGATTTTCTTATTAAGGAATTAAATATTAAGGAATCTTAAAATTTTTC
>JAEEGL011915397.1_pt1 | contig 16091 bp, 12 predicted proteins | sample 9134231 | NCBI WGS metagenome assembly JAEEGL01 (sample SAMN16246548, study PRJNA631951) | gut metagenome | biome: gut microbiome; feature: rumen; material: fiber-attached | host: Bos | place: Iran: Karaj | collected 2018-10
GCATTTCTCTGGCCCTCATCATGCATCTGCTCGATATGGGCCTGGATGTTCTCCATTGTATAATCAACGGCCAGGACCGTATCCAGGTCGTTCAGCATGACAGACACGGTATAACACATCTCTTTGGTCATCGCGTCCTGATAGGGAGAGGAAACGTAGGTAACGCCGGGGCTTTTTGCGGCGCCCGTGTACCAGACGCGCTCCTTTGCCACATAGTCGTCGGGCATGTCAAAATCAGGTATCAGCGTAAAGCCTTCTCCTGCGGTGTAAACATTGAACACACCGGTGTCCTGCATGATGAGCTCTGCCTTTTTTTCGCGGATAAACTCATCAAGGGAAGCTGTGTCTTTTGTATGATCCCCGGCCATCAGCGCCAGCTGCATGGTAAGATTCCGGGCGCTGCCTATGGTACCCATAAGCTCACCGCTTATCTTTTCGAGCTGGTAGATACCGGAATCAAGGGTCTGTTTCCTGGTCTGCCGAAAGACTATCCAGGTATCCATGAAGGTCACTAGGAAGAGCAGGATGGTAATGAAAATAATAACAGGTGTTTGCTTTTGCTTGTTCATATCTGCCCACAGGTCGGAATACACTGGCTGCATAAATATTATGACATATTTCCCGCTTTATTTCCATATAAAAGAAACAGCTCTGCCTGAAAAGATTGACAAAATCCGGGCTCAAGTATATAAATACTGTTATGGCAACACTGGAGGATATGATGAAAGAACATCGGATAAATGAGGATAAGATCAGGGAGGCGGTGAGGCTCTTTCTCGAGGGTATAGGAGAGGATCCCGAAAGAGAGGGGCTTATTGAGACTCCCGAGAGGATAGTAAGGATGAGCCGGGAGCTTTTTTGCGGAATGGACGATGAAGCCCGGGTTCATCTTCAGAAATGCTTTGAGACGCGGAATAAGGGCATAGTCATTGAAAAGGATATTAAGTTTTATTCCCTTTGTGAGCATCATCTGCTTCCTTTTTTTGGTTATGTACATATCGGTTATGTTCCGGACGGGAAGGTGACCGGCTTAAGCAAGCTTGCCAGATGCGTGGAGACCTATGCAAGGCGGCTGCAGATCCAGGAAAACCTGACCTGGGAGATCATGGAGGCCGTAAGCGGGGTACTGGAGCCCAAAGGAGTAACGGTCATGATCGAAGCCGAGCATATGTGCATGTCCATGAGGGGAGTGGAAAAGGAGAGCGCAAAGACCGTTACCGTCGCCTCCTGCGGTGTGTTTGAGACCGATCCGTCCCTTCAGAATATTTTTCTGCAGACTGTTAAACGATAAGACCGGTTTCCCGATACCTGAATATGAGCCTTCATATGATAGAATGAGTTATAGTATTTTCGGAAAAAAGGAGGAAAATATAAATGGGATCGATCAACAAAACGAGATAACTGCCGAGATGGTACAAAAGGCAGGGAATTGCAGGACCGCCGATGAACTGGTTGAGCTTGCAAAGTCTGAAGGCTTTGAGATCACAAAGGAGGAGGCTTAAGGATATCTTGCGGAGCTTGAAGATGTTGAGCTTGACGAAGATGCCCTTGAGGCGGCTGCAGGGGGCAGTGAATTATGTTATAAATTTTTCAGCCCCTGCGTCGTCGTTTAACACTGATCGGTTGAAAGTCAAATGAAATCTTCCCTCATGGGTGAGAAGATATCAAGGAGGATGCCATCTTCAAGGCAGACACAGCCATGGGTGATCCCGTCTTTTTTCAGCATCGTATCCCCGGCCTGAACAATATTCTTTTCATTTCCGATGGTGAACTCAAATTTCCCGGATACCACATAGGTTATCTGGGTATGGGGGTGCGAATGCAGGGCACCGACGGCGCCCTTTTTAAAATGATTCTCCACCACCATAAGCTCGTCTGTGTAGCTCTTGACAAAGCGCTCCACGCCTTCGGAGACGTTTTCACCATTTACTTCATTGCTGAATAACCATCTTTTGTTTTTTTCGTTCATCGCTGACTCCTTTTTCTTAGTGATTGCTTATAGTTACAATAGTAACTGTATATGATCATTTTTATCTAATCTGACAGGTACACGATATCCGTCCCGCATTCGCTATCCCAGCAGAGCCTGACCGAGAGCCATCACTGCCGGAAGGCTGACGGAAAAGACTATCGTGGAAAATAATACCGATCTGGCACACAATTCCGGTTTTGTTCCCGTTTGTATCGAATAGATGGTAGTCAGAGTCGCGCAGGGACAGGATATAAATACCAGTATGCAGAGCTTTGACTGAAGATCCATCTTAAGAGGCGTGAGCAGCAGCATGGTAACAAGCGGAATAAGGAAATTCCGAAACAGCGCCACAAGATAAACCAGCTTTTCCCGAAAGAGGGCAAGCAGATCGTTCTCGGAAAGCATCACCCCGATTATGATAAGAGATAACGGAGTGATCATGGTGCCGATACTGCTGATCACGGTCTGTATGGGAGCCGGCCAGTGAAGGCCGAGTATCAGCATGACAAGAAGGAGGGCGGTGGTGATGTTCGGTACCGAAAGGAGCGATTTAAGCCTGAAGCGCTCTCCCGTAAACATCGGAACCTGAATGGCAAAGAACAGCACATTAAAGGCAATCATAGCCGCCGAGTTATACAGAACCGCGATCTCACCGAACAGGGCGAGGCAGAGAGGCAGCCCCAGAAAGGTACAGTTGGGGAAGGTGATAAGGCTCGTGAGGGCGGCCGCAAGCTTCTTTTCGGTATAGATCAGCCTATGAATGATAAGGCTCAGCGCCATCGTGCCTCCGAACACGATAAACATCATTGCAACAGCCTGCTTCAGATTGCTGAATTCCTCAGCGCCAAGCTCTAAGCTTGCGCCGGAGAGGATAGTGAAGGGAAGGACGAGGGAGGAGCAAAACCGTGTGAGAAACACCCTCTGTTCGGGGTTTATAAGCTTTAGCTTTCCCGCTGTGTAACCAACCGACACATAACAGAAAATAATGAGTATCTGTTGTAAGATCTGTGCTATGGGCATAACTTTATCTATCCAGAGGTAGTTGTTCGCAGTAAAACAAGAGTTACCATTCACCACCGAATCGCGCTTTGGAACAAACTTTAGTTTGTCCCGATTCAGTCAGCTTTGCTGACTGAATAATTACCATAACATATGGCTTTAGATGGGGTTTGTCCATCGCAGCGGTTCCTCGTCAGAGGCCGCGTGAGATTTTTTTAAAAATCTCACATAGAAGAATCGCTATGCGATTCTTCCTTAGCGAAGGCGATTTATATTGGCAAAACCCATTACTATCACGGTCTGATCGGTACTTCGAAAATCAATGACGAATGTAGTATAACATAATGAGATAACGGGGTCAAAAGATTACTTTCGTTCTTTTCGTTTCATTATTTCATTCTTTCATTCTTTCCGGCCCGTGACCGTAAGGTAAACGCGTCTTAGCCGCAGATCGTCACTAATAACGTAAAAAGGTCATGCACAATAGTAATGCATGACCTTTCAGCGTTTTATTATTTATATAAATATTATGCCTTGCCTTCCTTCTGGGCCTTTAAGGTCTGAACGCCCCCAACAACCAGGATAATGGCAAGAACTGTCATTGCGACAGCGAAAATAAGCTGGAACCAGTCACCCCATACAGCCTCGCCGGCACCGATGGTACCGAGCTTTTTGAAGATCGTCATGACCAGACTGGTGAGCGTCGCGCAGAGCATGAATGCCATCGGGATGTAGAACATCTTATTGTTCTTTCCGACATGTCCGAGCCACTCGCAAACGGCAAGCAGCGCGATACCCGCAAGCAGCTGATTGGCAGCGCCGAACAGTGCCCAGATGGCCGACAGCTTAAGCCCGCCGAGGGTACAGCCTATAACAACCATGATGGTGGTTCCGAGCAGAGGATGTGCTAAAATCGCGCGGACACCTTTTGCATCCTTCCAGGTCGCTTCACCGTTCAAAAGGAAGAGCTCGCTGAACATGAAACGCGAAAGCCTTGTAGCGGTATCCAGCGAAGTCAGGGCAAATACCGAAACAGCCAGTGTAAGAAGAGCTGAGATAGTATTATAAACGCCCGAGCCTTCCGGACCGAACATGGTGGCGATACCGCCTCCGAAGGCAGCCGAAGGTGAACCGAAGCCGCCGTCCGTATATTTCTGGAATACCATACCAACCGCGATGAGGGATACGATACCGAGAGCCGACTCTATAAGCATCGAGCCGTAACCGATGAGCTTGGCATCCTTCTCATTACTAAGCTGCTTACTGGAGGTACCTGTGGATACAAGGCTGTGGAAGCCCGAGCATGCACCGCAGGCAACCGTGATGAACAGGGCAGGGAACATTGTTCCTATGCTTGTTGACCATCCGGTAAAGGCCGGTATAGTAAAGGTCGCATTTCCGGCAAACGCATTGAAGAGGATACCGATCACAGCCAGAGCCATCATTGCATAGAGCAGGAAGCTCGACAGATAATCTCTGGGCTGGAGCAGTATCCAGACCGGCACAAGCGAAGCGATCACTATGTAAATGCCGATAAGAACGATCCACGCCGTACGCCCCATAACAAAGCCGCAGTTAAGACCGATAATGGTAATGACTACTATGCCGATGACTCCGCCTATGGATGCATAAAGCGTATTAACATTCCGCTTATTTGTGACATAGCCGTAGATTATCGCAAGCAGGATGAACAGAAGCGATACCATCGCCGTTGTCTGGTTGTTGGTAGGAGCAGAAGTGAAGCCGAAGCCTCCCTCCTCCGTAAAGAAGGTGCCTGCCACAACATTGACGAAGGATGCTATAACAAGTATAAGAACCAGAAGCGCAAAGATAATGAACAGCTTCTTTGCCTTCTCGCCCATAGTATCCTGGATGATCTCACCAAGTGTCTTTCCGTCGTGACGTATCGAAGCAAACAGAGTACCGAAGTCCTGTAAACCGCCGAAAAAGATTCCTCCGAGAACACACCACAGAAAGACCGGGAGCCATCCGAAAACAGATGCCTGAATAGGTCCGTTTATGGGACCTGCGCCCGCGATTGACGAGAAATGATGTCCCATAAGGACTGCCGGCGGGGCCGCAACATAGTCAACACCGTCTTCCTTCTCGATCGCAGGGGTCTTTCTTGAGGGGTCAATACCCCACTGCTTTGCGAGCCATGATCCGTAGGTAACATAACCTACCACCAGACAGGCAATAGCAGCTAAAATGATGAGCAAAGCCAACATTTTATCACTCTCCTTTCCCCACTTTGTTAATTAATATATGTGTAACGAAGTCCTTCAGATCCTTTCCCCGGCGGTTCGTGAGGATCAGACCGTTTCGGGCTTCTATTACAACCAGCCGATAGTTGGAGAAGCCGTATAGGCCAAGCTTATAATTCTTCGAATGCTTAAGGGCGCTTACCGTATTTGCGGCATCGTCCGTGATCTCGTCTGCGATTATGATAAGGGCGATATCGGTATTTTTATGCCCGGAATACGGCCTGACCTTTGAAATGCCGTCCTCCCAGGCTGTCCGGTCAAGCTCTGTGAGCAGATCCATATCAAGCTTTGCGCATTTTTTGAAATAAACATGCTCATATGAGTTGACATCGGCTATCTTTGCTGCTTTTACCAGAAAGTACTGCTGAGCCTCATTTGCCAGATATCCTGTAGCGTCAAAGAGGCTGAAAATACCGTCGGAGGCCACCACGGAAGGCTTTTCGGAAGTATCGGGCCCTGCGGGCGCAGGAGTTTCAGGCCTTTCTATATTGTAGTATCCCGAGTAGGCTTCTATGAGCCTTTCAAGTATCTCTTTCTTATCCATGAGACATAGCGGAGGCAGGAGCGGAAAGCTCTATCCCAAGCCCCGAGCCTTTGAGCTCCTCCATCATAAGCTTTGCGGCTTTCTTACCCGGAAGCTCTACCTCGATAAGCTCCTTTCCGGCCGCGCTGACAACCAGATACTCTATCTCAAGCTCACTGTTTTCACAGCACATCATCGCATTGACCCGCCTGATCCGCCTGAATATCCTGTCAGCATCCTTATAGTTTATGTAATAGACCTTAAACCCCTTCCTGATGAAGAGATTTTCGCTGCCTACGGTAACGACCCCATAGCTGTGGCCGCCCTTATATCCCTCCGTAAGTTCCGGCGAGGCTGTCTTTATTCCATCAATAAGATTGGTGAACTTCATGATGATTTCCTCTTATGTTGTGTTACCATTCACGGGTCACCCCACCCTGTTGTAACATTATACCACATTATTCAGTTTTTCTTTATAAAAAGTTTATAATTATTAAAAAAGTTTTTACAATTCACGGATCAGGGAGATATTTATAGGTGCCGGCGGGAGCTCCCACAAAGGGTTAGCGCTCACGAGATGCCTCACAGGAAGGAAGTAAAAATTCCGAATAGACAATATGCTGACCATATGAGAGAATATCGTTGGCTACCATTCACGGCCGAATCGTGCATTTGCTGTGCGATTCTTCCTTAGCGAAGGCGATTTACGTTTGCAAAACCCGTTACTACCACGGGCTGAAAGGCCGTGAATAGCAGGTTAGACTTTCGTCCGTGAGTCAGATATTGCGGGCACAAAAACTGCCTTTAATAGATGAGTGACTAACGAAAAAACAGAAGAGGAGCCGGAGTTATAACCGGACTGAAGCTCTTCAGAGGAGATAACCGTGACAGAATATGGAAATCCCGGCGCGAATACTGTTCTTATCCAGATGGTCGATGACCACGATCTTGACGGGCTCGGATCGGAAGTTACAGAGATACGTAAGCTTACGGATACCGATTTTTTCCTGATCGCTATAAAGGTTAAAAGCTGGAATAATGATCTGTCCCCATGGCAGGCTCCCCCGGTATTCGGCAAGGAGGGTTTTGGGGGCGGGGCGGAGGATACGCTTACGGAGGTTTTAAAGTACACCGTCGACAGCAGCAAAACCTATTATATAGGAGGATATTCGCTGGCGGGGCTCTTTGCCCTGTGGTCGGCATACCGGACGGATGTGTTTCGGGGCGTGGCGGCGGCATCCCCTTCGATATGGTTTCCCGGGTTTACGGATCATATGCGGGATAACATTATCAATACCGGCTCTGTCTACTTAAGCCTGGGCGATAAGGAGGAAAAGGCCAGAAATCCGCTGATGGCTACGGTAGGGGCAAGGATCAGGGAGGCTCATGATCTTCTTAAGGAGCAGGGGATCGACACCATACTTGAATGGAACCCGGGGAATCATTTTAAGGACGCTGATATAAGAACTGCAAAGGCCTTTGCCTGGGTGATGGGAAGAACGCCTTGAAAGCGCGCCGTTACTAACACGGTCTTAAAGGCCGTGAATAGCCGATTAGATTGTCATCTGTGAGTCAGATATTACAGGCGCAAAACCGCCTTTAATAAATGAGTAACCATGATTGCAGACTCACAGCCGGTCTTAGCAGACGAAAAAGTATTTGCCATTTTTATGATGGTATCGTATAAATAATTAAAGGGGTTAAAAAACGTTAAATAACGTAACTGTTCACCCTTTGGTGAATTGCCGGACAAAACCCCATTGATAAAAGGAGGAAGATCGATATGGAAAATAAAATAAACCTGAACGAGAACGAGCTGGAGAAGGTAGCGGGCGGAAGCGGAAGCACCGACTCAAGGCAGCGTTTCTTTATCGGAGACAAGGTAATGCTTTTTGTATATCCCGATTACGGTGTAGGTGAAGTCACAGCTGTACAGAGTACGGGCAGCAGCTGGAGCGTTGTGGCTCAGTTTGGAGATAACACGGTGACCGCGGATCAGAGCGAATTTATCCCGGCTTAGTAAGGATCTGTGCTGCCCTTTATGGCGGGATCGCGCTTTTTGGGAAATTATCCGGGCCGGAAAACAGACCGGATTCCTACATATCTATTCTGATGATATCCTCAAAGGAGATCCGTAGCTCGTCCAGAAGGAGAGTGCGGGTAACCTCGGGATCGACACCCATACAGGTTCCGGTGAACGTATGATATTTACCGCAGGGCTCAGAGGATGAGCCGGTGTCATCGGCACAGGGCCCGGAAAACGCATCGGTGTCATCGACACAGGGAACAAAGCAGGTAACGGCTATTTGAACATTGTTTTCAATAGCCGTTTTTTTTGTCCGGGTAAGCCGGTGGAGCAGGCTGAGCTTTTCGTCGAGCTCTTCCATGACCCCGCTGTCCATCTCCCTTCGCGCTTCATATTGCTCGTTCTTTGCGATCACGGCGGCGCTGAAGCCGCGGAGCGCGTCAAAGGGCGCGAACAGCTTGGCCCTCCTGGACAGATCCATCCTGGGATGTCTTATAAAAAAGGGATCATCGGCATCATGCCGGGGCTTTCCCCTTTCGAATACCTCTTTGTATTTAAAGTTTTCGGGCATGGGGCAGTGCTCTTCCGGGTTCATACAGGCGTCCATCCTTCCGTTTGCAGTCATACATCCGCATATGCGAACTTCCTCCCGGGTCATTATAGAACATATGTTCGATAAAATCAACCCGGTTTTTATACCTCCCGGTGAAGGGTGAAACGAGGGGACGGTTCCTCGTTCCAGGCTCTGCTTTAATCTGCAGAAACCTTTTTGCAACAGCGGACTACGACGACTGACGACAGAGTCCAGTGATATGACAAGTTTTACAAATGAGATTTATTTCTACATCTTTTACATTTCTGCGTTAGATGCTACAATATCTGCATTACAAAACATACATATCCCGGAGAGAAAAACACCATGTTAGCAATGATTTTTTTGATATGGTATGAGAAAAGGAGGAATCATATGAAGCAAAAGTGGATCGCTGCTATGTTGTCTTTATCCCTTGTTTCGATCACCGGCTGCGGGACTTTCCCGTATACGATGCCCCCGGAATATTTCGGCGCAGTGCAGGAGGAAGCCGCAGAGGATACGGCCGGTACGGAGAAATCCGAAACAGGCGGGGGAACACCGTGGATCGACTCTGAGTTCAAAGGGAATGTCAGGGAAGATACACCGGTTGATCCGAAGGATGACTTCCACCTCTATGCCAATAAAGAGTGGATACTGGAGAATGAGATACCGACCGGTTATACCTCGTGGTCTCATTATACTGAACGGGGTCTTGAAGTTGTAAAGCAATGCATGGAGCTTTTGCAGGATGAAAGCCTGACCGGGCACGACGCGGAGCTGGTTCAGACCTATGACAGACTGGTGCTTGACTGGGATGCCAGAGACGCTGCGGGCGTTACGGAGATCCGGGATTGCTATGACAGGATCCTGGCAGCTCAGAGCGTAGATGATTTCACCGGCCTGTTCACTGACAGCGAAACATATGATGAGTTGTCTCCTTTTATTCGTTATGAAACGACCCTGGGATACAACGATCCGGAAAGATATCTTATCTACATATCCTCACCGTCGCTTCTGCTGCAGGATTCTGCTGAGTATTCCGAGAGAAGTGAATTAGGAGATATCTATTACGGATACTACAAAGAGTTGTTCCGGTTCCTTGCCGGAAAAATGGGAATGGAAGAAGGCGAAGCGGCAGAATGCTTTGACACGGCCATCCGTCTTGAGACCAGACTTTCGGAAAAGGTCTATACAACCCGGGAAACTCGCATGGATGATTATTTTGACCGGATCAACAATGAAATGGCTTTAGAAGAAACAGTTTCGCTTGCAAAGGTGTTCCCGCTAAAGGATATCCTGGACGCGGCAGGGTACCTGTATGACGGGCCTTATCTGGTCGAACGGCCTGACTATTTCGAACTTCTGGATGAGATCTACACGGATGAGAATCTCGAAGAGATCAGAGACTATCTCCTTGTCAAGTATCTTCTGGGGTATTCAGGTAAACTCGACCGGGAAACATACGATAAATGTAATGAACTGAATAGCCTGTATTTTGGAACAAGCGGAACCTTATCAGATGAGGAGTTGGCATACAACCATGTTGCCGCTCATCTGCCGGCTTCCATGCAGAAGGTCTATATTTCCGTTTACGGCTCCGAAGAGGATAAGGCGAGGATGGAAGATCTTTGCCGCCAGGTCATTGATACATACCGTGAACTCCTGTCAGAGAATGAATGGGCATCTGATGAAGTGAAGGATTATGCGATTGAGAAGCTTGATAAGATCCGGATCCATGCGGCTTATCCTGACAAATTCAGGGATACTTCAATGATCGATATTGCAGGGTGCTCTTTGATAGCAGCCGATAAGAAGATAAAACGGATCGAAGAAGAATACGAAAGGAGCCTGATCGGAACAGAGAAGGATGTTGAAATGTGGGCGGAAGGCTTTAATATACTGGATTGCAACGCATTTTACGACTTCTCGTCAAACACGATCAACATGATCATCGGGATGATGGGGGAGCCGTTTTACAGCAGTGATATGAGCACGGAAGAGCTGTACGCTTCCATTGGCGCCTTCTGGGTAGGGCACGAGATTTCACACGCTTTTGACAGTAATGGATCCCAGTTTGATGCCGAAGGGCAGTACAGGAACTGGTGGACGGATGAGGACAAGGCAGAGTTTAACAGAAGGGTGTCCAAAATGGATGACTATCTGGACGGCATTATTGCCTTTGGAGATTATCACTTTATCGGAACAAACGTTGACACGGAAATGGTTGCCGACATGACGGGCCTTCAGTGTGCACTCCGGATGGCAGCCAAGGTTGACGGTTTTGATTATGACAAGTTCTTTACAAAGTATGCCCGGATGAATGCGAGTCTGTCGGTATACAGCAACGAACTGTCAGTGCTCCTGCAGAATGAGCACCCGCTTGATTATTCCAGGACGAATGTCCCGGTACAGCAGTTTGAGGAGTTCTATGAAACCTATCACGTGCAGGAGGGAGATAATATGTATCTCGCCCCGGAAGACCGTTTATTAATCTGGTAATACGGAACGAGGGGACGGTTCCTCGTTCCACTCTGCAGTTTAAAGCAGAGCCTGGAACGAGGAACTGTCCCCTCGTTCCACCTTTTGCGCCTTTTTCGGAGAGCTCATAAATATTTCTGTCAGGCGCTCTTTTGTTATCTCTTTTCCTGTCCCCCTTAGTCCCGGAAATGCATGGTTTCTCCCAAAAGCTACTGTCACTGCCTGTTTATCCCGGCCTTAAGGATGATCAGGTTGATTATATAATAAGATCCGTAGCAGAGTATTATTCATAGTCCGGGTGGACGCGCGGGGTTTATATACAAAAAACGTTTCGATCAAAAAAAGGATGATGCGTTCATTTGCTTTTAAGGCAGGTTTTGGTATAATCTATATGTTTTTACTCCATCTGACAGAGATGGAACATACCGGATGACCGTCAGGCTGATCGAATGCTCTGAAAACATTCGAAGAAGACCTTCTGCATAACGAGAGGAAAACAGGAAAAATGAAAAGCACACTTAGCCTGCAGGCGATCAACCACGCGATTGAAGAAGCGGATCAGTTTTTAAAAGGAAAAAGAGTGGATGCAAAGGATGTCATCCGTATCAAAATGGGAATAGAAGAAGCCCTCCTGACGTATCAGAACAAAATGGGAGAGGATGCTGAATTCTCCATGGATATGGGGATCAGCTTCGGCAAAAAAAGGATCCGCCTCGACATTCCCGGAGCAATGATAGATCCGTTTATCTCAACGGAGCTTAACTCCGAAGAGGATGATTTTATGCGGCAGACGCTTGTAAGGATGGGGGAGCTGCCGCGCTGGCAATACCATCACGGGAGCAATCGCATTCTGTTCACCTTGTACAAAACACGCAGGCCGGAATGGGAGAGGCTGCTGATCGCCGTGGTCAGCGCCGTTATCCTGGGTTTTTTCATGAAAATGATGCCGACGGATGCAAGAACCCTTATTCTGGAGGACGTGGTCTCACCGCTTTTGGCTAAGTTTCTGGGCTTTTTGAATGCCGTGGCCGGTCCGATGATCTTCCTGTCCGTCATCTGGGGTGTATATAGCATAGGGGATACGACGACCTTCAGTGTTATGGGCAAAAAGCTGGGGTTGAAATATTTGTTCTACCTTTGCCTCTTTACCGTTCTTGCCGCTCTGATAAGCCTGGCAGTTTTTGATCTTCGTTTCGGCGATTTCAGAGGGGGAGGCGAACTGTCCGCGCTGTACCAGATGGTGTTGGACATCATCCCCGACAACCTCTTTGTACCGTTTGCCCGTGGGAATACGTTACAGATCCTTTTCGAAGGGATCGTTGTAGGGATCGCCATGCTGCTGATACGGCAGGAGACCCGTGTTGTTGCGGATCTGGCGGAGCAGATGAGCTATATCATTAACGGGATCATGGGTGTGATCAGCAGCCTTGTTCCGGAATTTGTATTCGGCAGCCTGTTTATGATCATTGCAACGAGTGAAAACGATGCGCTGGCGGTCGGTGGGCTCTTTTTCGTGATGACCGTGGCTGTCTGTATCCTTTCGATGCTCATCCAGGGAGTGCACGCGTGCGCGAAGATAAAGATGTCCCCGTCGGATTTATGGAGAAAAACATTTCCAACGTTTGTGATCTCGGTCACCACCGCGTCCTCTGCCGCCGCATTTCCGAAGAATATGGAGATCTGCAGCAAAGAGCTGGGTATAGATAAGAAAATGGTCAGCTTCGGCGTACCGTTCGGACAGGTGATCTACAAGCCTGCGGTGACGATCCTGTTCTGGTTCGCGGCGATCAGCGTTGCCTCACACAGCGGCACACAGATATCGCTGACATGGTACATTACGGCGATCCTGATGTCGGTGATCCTCTCCGCGGCAGCCCCTCCGGTTCCCGGCGGAATGAGCGCATCCTTTGCGATCCTGTTTTCGCAGCTGGGGCTTCCGTCTACGGATCTGGCGATGATCCTGACGCTTACTTCGATTTTGGATTTCGTAGCAACGGCGACTAATATCTTCTCAGGGCAGTGCGTCCTTGCCATCGTATCGGAGGAGATCGGGTTCAGGAAGCCCCGGGAGACTATTTCATAAGGAGCAGCCATGTATGCGCGGGAAAAATAAGAAAAAGAAAAACACCGGAAACAGGTCGAAAAAACTTTTACTGTATCTGTTTCTGATCCTTTCAACGGTCTTTATCCTGATCAAGTCTTCAGGACTGTTTATGGACAGCTTTGAGGAGCGCCTGTATCCGCAGATCAGCCGCGCAGTTGTTCAGATCGCCAGGCTGCTTCCGGAGTATGAAAGAAATGAGGAAGCCCTCCGGGAGGCTTTTGAGCAGATGCAGGAGAGCAGGGAACAGGTATTAAAGACCGGCGGGTATGATCTGACAGGACAGTTTGAGACCAGTGAAAACGAGCTCGAGGATATCCTTCATGAAACACTTTCCTGGCCGGAGCGGGTTACAAAGCTGAAGGTGGGCCGTGACGGATATGTTTTCGTTGCTTTAAGCGAGACCGGGGAGATCATCGCCCACCCTGAAGAGGAATATGTATCAGGCAAGTTGGCTGTTCTTTCGGATTCCAACAGTGGGTTGCTTCCTATCCTTCCGAAAAAGGACGATGTTATATCGATCGAAGATATCGATCCTTCCGTAAAGCCGGAAAGCATGGAATTCCCCCTTGTGCTGATAGGACCGGACATGGCCTCGATACAGGAAAACGCTACGGGCACCATCAGGGAAATGATCACCGAATGGCTCAGGCTTGTATCCTACGGAAGCATTCTGTCCTATAAGGATACCTATATCATCTGCGGGATACCTATGTATGAACTGGTCGCCTATGTGGCCTGGAATGCGCTTTTTGTTTCTGCGATCTATCTTATCATCGGCTGGTGCTTTGTCCGCTATTGCTGCCTGAAGCTGGATGAGGGAATACGGGAGCAGGACGGGCCTTCGGAAACAGAGAAAAATCTCAGACAGCGCCTTATCATCTGTGCCCTTATTGCCTCAGTGGCTTTATGCCTGCTTACCTTGTACAGCCGTATCCTTTCCGATTCGACCAATGATCTGAAGACTTTGGAGCAGCACGCGAAAGCGGCGGTGGATACGCTTAATACCTATAATGACCAGAGAAAAGAGATCGCCGAATGGCTTGACAGACAGTACCTTATGCAGTGCCGTCTGGCAGCCTTCCTGGTAACCTCAAAGGAACCGGAAGACCTGACCAGAGGGGACATGAAGAGCTTTGCCGCAGCCCTCAGAGTAAAGCACGTATACCTGTTCGATAAAGAGGGCGCGGTAGTTGTGACAAATTCACCCTATGACCACTTTAAGCTCAGCAGAAACCCGAAGGATCAGTCATACATCTTCAGGCAGCTTCTTGAAGGGGCCGACTATGTGATACAGGAACCTATGGAAAATCAGGTGACCGGTGAATACACACAGTATATCGGCGTAAGCATCAGGGATATGGAGGATCTGAGCAACGGGTTTGTGCAGATAGCCGTAGATCCTTCCTTAAGAGACAGTCTGATAAGCCCTCTGAACGTGGATACCGTGGTGTCAAACTTAATCATCGGGCTTCCGGAGTCTGCGGCCGCAATTGAGAAGGATACGCTTAAGATCGTTTCCAGCACATGGATGGGATATCAGGGAAATGCGAAGGATGAGCTCAGAATATCGGAGGATGATCTGCAGGATGGCTACACCGGAGTTGTGTACATCGCAGGCGAGATGTTCTATGCCGGGTTTGGAGAATCGGAGGAGTTTTATCTGGTACCGCTGTTAAGATACAGGGGCCAGACAGATGCCCTGGCGGATGCTTTGTATACAGGGATCCTTGCGCTTATCTTTTTCCTTTTGATGGTTGGGATCGCGCTTTATAAATACGATCCTCAAATGGAAATGCTTAAGGATGTCAAAGCTGCTTCACCCGATAACGGGCAGACTGAAAAGACAGATAACGAAAGAAGCAACCTCATCTTCAACGTATCAAGGCTGGTAAAGAGAAGTGACAAGAAAACCCTGGATACAAGATGGGGAGTAAAACGTGTTCCCAGACAGGAGCGGACGCCGGAAATGCAGATGAAGACAGTGATCTACAGGGTGCTTTTACTCTTTTGTATCCTGGTATTGCTTCCCAACCTGTATGTCAGCTTTTACGGCGGTGAGACTGATACCTTAAACGGAGTGGCCTATGTGCTTTCGGGACACTGGACGAAGGGGTTCAATATTTTTGCCGTCACCTCCTGCATCTTCCTTCTTTGCGGAATGTATGTAACGGTCGTTCTGGTGGATCAGCTGCTGTACTGGATCGCCCGGGTCTCCGACCGGAAAGTGGAAACGATATGCTTTGTGCTCAAAAGCGCGATAAATTATATATGTGTTATCATATTTATATACTACGGACTGGCTCAGTTCGGGGTGGATACCAGAACGCTTCTTGCCTCTGCGGGGCTGCTTTCGCTGATCATCGGCCTCGGCGCCAAAGATCTGGTGAATGATATTATCGCCGGTTTCTTCATTATCTTCGAGGGAACCGTCAGAGTAGGTGATTTTATCATACTTGACGGTTTTGAGGGAATGGTACAGACGATCGGGATAAGGACAACGCAGGTAAAGCTGTATACGGAAACCAAAATATTCAATAATTCCTCTCTCCGGGATATGATCCGCACGGACAGGGAAGCGGTACGTATGCCAATAGTTGTGTCGATCTCCTACAGTGAGGATATCCCCAGGGTGGAGCGCATCCTTGATGAGGAAATGTCGCAAATAACGGATGCCGTTGACGGGATCGCAAGACCCCCTGTGTATGAAGGTGTTGTATCCCTTGGCGAAAGCAGCGTGGATTTAAGGATCGGCCTGTACACGGATCCGATGAAGCGCTTTTCCGCCGAGCGTGAGTTCAGGCGGCAGATAAAGCTCCTGTTTGACCGAAACGGCATTGAGATCCCCTTCAATCAGCTCGTTATTCATCAGGGGGATCAGGAAGATCAGGAGCAGCAATCATAATACGGAAAGCGGATTTATTTGATCCGCTTATAACAGCGTGAAAAAGGAGGGATTCAGCTGTGCACAGACTTTATGAATACGGAGACATAGCGGTTTTCTGGGACTCGGAGAAATGCAGGCACCGGAAAATGTGCGTGACGGGAAGCCCGCGGACCTTTGAGTTTGGAAGAAGGCCCTGGATCGACCTTACAAAGGCGCCGACGGCGGAAATATGGGAGACAATAAGCAAATGCCCTACGGGGGCGCTTA
>JAEEGL012462029.1_pt1 | contig 16091 bp, 8 predicted proteins | sample 9134231 | NCBI WGS metagenome assembly JAEEGL01 (sample SAMN16246548, study PRJNA631951) | gut metagenome | biome: gut microbiome; feature: rumen; material: fiber-attached | host: Bos | place: Iran: Karaj | collected 2018-10
CTCTTCGCCGGTTATGTCGATGCCGCCACTACCTTCGCACAAAACTGCGGAGGCGGCGGATCCGCCCCCGACCAGAACTGGGGCCGCGACAAAAACGAGGACGACATCCTCTGGGCCCGCCGTTGCTTCCGCAAGGCGCGGGAGATGGTTACTACGCCGGCGAGAAGAGGATTAAGGAGATAAGCCCATGTTTTGAAGAGCAAGATTAATAAGAGAGAAAAAAGTTTTTCCATTTTATTTACGTATCTTTGCGTCAGCAACATAAGTAACAAAACGATATCCTATACGGAATCTTTTTGACGGACATTCTTGAAATCTGGAAAATTTTAGTCTCTGTCCGTTCATTAGGATTCCCTTATGCCTTAGGCATAGGGGAACCTGTGACGGAGACAGGGCTTTCCAGAGCCTCAAGAACGGCACAGGAGTACCCTATGCCTTTTTCGTGTCCGGACGTTTAACGGCCGCGCGACAGGAGACTTTAGCAACCTCTTTTTTTTCATTTTGTTTGGTTGTGCGGCCGTTATTTCATTAAGCCCTGCTATATATGTGATCATCTCGTTCCCACCATTATTCGATTCCATCAGGTTATACTAGAATAGTACGCGGCAAAGAAAAAGCGCCACGGATTAAAGAAACCGTGGCGCCAGAAAAAGAAGCATCTTGTCATTTTTACTAAAGAGGGATAATCTTTTGCAAATCTAACGAGGCATATTCTTTAAAGCCTGATTCTTTTGGCTGTGGTTTTTTCTCCCATTTCGAGAGACTGCCGACATTTATTAAAGAGTCATATTTTGGATTTGAAAAAACACAAATAGGAACATCGTAATAAACTCCTCGACACAATTCGCGAATGGTTGAATCAATTAATGGCCAGACAAAATACCCTTTTGCCCCAGTCATAGAAACAAATGCCTCACCATCATCTTCATATAAAACGACATAGGTCGTGATGTCCTCTCCATAAGTATTAAGCTCGTTTAAGAAAACAAACAAAGAATCTTGCAGTTGAGAAGAATAAAAGAGAGAAATATCCGATTGTTTGTTTTTTGAACAATTTGAAACAAGGCATAAAACCATTAGGAGTAAAACTATTCTCTTCATCATATCCTGAATTAGCGCATTAATATGAAAATATTATTCATTATCTCATAGGTGTTACCGCTTTCACTAAAATACACAAAACTCCTTGTATTAGGGTGTTGGATATAATTATAATAATCTGCGTCCATACTTCCTATTTCATCTGATTGTTCACCAGAATGATTGTGGACTTTGTATTCCGGATAATCTGCAAACACAGAACTCCCATCTTTCTTTGTCCAATGCGAAAAAGCGTTTTCATCAATTAGTGAATCAAGATGCTGAGTTCCCAACAGAAAAGAGTCATCTTGCCCTTTTATAAGAAGCCATTCAACTTGCGAATGGTTTGCTAAGAACAGAAACACTTCATTTAATTCGGAAGAGTCGTTCATAATTGAATAATGCATCCTGCGTTTTTCGGAAAACTCCCCATTCTCAAGAATAAAAGGACGCTCTTGCATGCCCTGCATAACTGAGCGATTCTTAACAATTAATGGATCTCCTTTTTCTGGAATCAGTCGATCATATGGATCATTGTTTTCCACCTTTGTCCAATATCCTTTTGAGTTAAAGTAAAAATCATCTCTTCCATCCGGATCCACAAAACTTATCGGATCCCCGGCACAATAGGCATACGGACTCAAGTTGTAATACTTCTCTGCTAGCGGATCGAGAGTGGTGAAACGTCCAGGGGCAGGGTCGAGGTAGCGGGCCCCGAAATCGTACTCGCCGCTCTCCTCTGACAGTTCCTTGCCGATGAAACGGTAGCGGCTGTCGGAAGCAGCGGGCGAGGAAATCGTGTGCCTCGGGTCTGTCATCAGACCTCCATACGGATAGTAATGGTTGACCTGCATGACGGTGCCGTCTGCTGCTGCAACGACTCGGACACTGCCGAGGTGGTCCGTCAGGAAGAAGCGGTAGGCGGGGGAGCTACCGGTCATGTCCACATAGCCGCCGTCAAATAAGATCTTCTTCAGAGCTCCATTTTCATAGATCAGACTACCGACATAATCACGTGTAAGAACCGTATTACTGTTTGTCGTCACCTTCTCCTGGAGTTTCATCCCGTCTGCGCCGTATTTCCGGTCAATCACGACGGAGCTCCCGACCGTCTCCTGTTGAGGGAGGTCAATAAGGTTGTAAGTCACGATTCGTGATGTTCCCTGTGTATAAGCTGTCTGGCGACCCTTGGCATCGTAGGTCGCGCTGCCGCTTGATATCCGGTTGCCGGAAAGAGAGGTCGACAGGTTGAGGACAGTGGTGGAAGCTGTGCCGGCCGAGTTCAATCCAGTATGGACGACGCTGGTTAGGTTAGCATTGCGGTCATATGAATATGTTGCGCTGAATGCTCCGGGAATGGCATCCTCCACATAAGTGGCACTTGTAAGCCTTGACAGTTTGTCGTACGCAAAATTGTAGTGCCGCAACCTGTTTTCCGTGCCGGACTCCCAGTCCAATCCGCTTATATTGCCTCCCCACTGGCGATAGGTGGATGATGCAGCATCCTGATACTGGAGCGACTCCGAGAACAGTCCGCCGGAGATATCCGTCAGCCATGAGCGAAGGTTGTAAGAGTAATCAGATTTAAGTTTGGCGACAAGGGTGGAGGCCACCCCCGTTCCGGTACGTTTTTTCTCCGTAAGCCTTCCTACCTCATCGTAGGAAAGAGACTGTAGGGTGACTGACGACCCGTTGCCAATCTGGTGAGACGTCACTGTCGGACGTCCCATTGCATCATACGAGTATGTCGTCAACTGTGTCACGGATGCTCCAGAAGAAGGAATGCATGTGGTTTTGAATATGGTACGGTTGCCGGTAAAGTCGTAGCCCATCCATTCCTTGCTCACGCCGCTTGTGTGGGTGTTGGCTCGACTCTGTGCGACACGACCATATTCATCATAATAGTAAACAGACCAAAGATACTGATTTCCAGCGGTATTGTCAAGTACCCGAACCAGGCTACCAGTCAAAAGGCCACGCGATATAGAATACACGGAGGCATAGCCGGTGCCGGGATTGTCGGATGTCACATCTGAACTGTTGGCCGCAGGGAAGCCCGCACCTCCGACAGTAAGGAACTTCATCCAATCGTAGTAGTTCACTGAGAGAAGTGTCGGCGAAGACAGAGTTATGTCAGTAACTATGTACCCTTTGTACGAGCCGGAGAATGTCGGACTCTTCGGCATCTCAGCGTGGACATCGTAAGTCTTGTACGGATCTCCGAAAGCATCTATGGAGATGGTGGCTGTGCCAGAGATTGCTGGACGTCCAATTCTGTCGACAAATGAGAATGTCCACTGGTTAGAATTCCTTTGGACCGCATCCTGCGTCATCACCGGCCGGTTGTATTTGTCATAGACAATGTAGGTCCATCCCCCGCCAGGCAGCGACTTTGCGATACAGTTCCCTCGACTGTCATAGCGGTATATGTATGCAAGGTTGGAAATAGACGACTCTGTCCATGACGTGTTATTGCCAAGACTATTAGTTAGTTTTGGAGGTATGACGACGGCTAGACGTCCCATGTCATCATATACATAATGGGTGTCATACCATCCGGTTGAAGACGTTGTCATCAATCGTCTTTCAAGGACTTTTTCTCCATAGGAGTTGTAAAATTCAAGCATAGTGCGGTCATCCTCGTCTGTAGTCTTGATGACTTTTAATGTAGCCGCCGACGAGGCCGATCTTCTCGTAAGGGTCAGCGCTCCCGTGGATGACCAGGTCACACTGAATCCCCGGTGGTATAGCATGTTCGAAGAGACTGAGCTATTGGACATAAGTCCCTGCTCAACGTCTTTCGATGCTGTTCTCCAGTCGGCACCTGGGCCGTATTCGGATACGACCCGTTCACGAGGAGATGCCTCGTAAACAGATTCTGTGTAAGGATATGTGTCCGAGTAGAAGCTTTGGCCGGAGGATTGAGCGGCGTCTGCAAAGGTCCCCGAGATTGTACCGGAAGTCGGAGAAGGAATCCATTTCTTCCATAAACGGCCGGCACTGTCATAACTTTGGGCCGTGAGTATATCCTCTCCGGAGCCTCCTCCTTCTTCGAGAATCTTAGCTACAGGCCTTCCAAGGCCATCCATATATTGTACCGCATTGCGATAGGATGTTCCTCCAGCTACAGTGTAAGTCGTTTCCGTAATACTGTTATGATTGACTTTGGCATTGTTCTGTGATGTCGTATCCGCATAGTGATAATCATAAGATCGGACATTGTTTCCTTCGTTGTTCTTGACATACACCAGACGTCCGAGGCTGTCATACTCGTACGATTCTGTTACGCCGCGAACATCGGTCGCCGAACGCATTTTTCCGACTGGAGCCCAAGTATATGAGGTTACGTCGGAATAGGCGGGATAGATACGGATGTTGTCAATAACTTTCCCGGAAGCTCCAATCGTTACACTGCCACCTGTGTAGGTCGTGCTGTTGTAAGTCCAAACACCACTACTCTTGAGCATGTAATCGAGGATGTATTCCCGATCGGAGGGTATGCTTACGTTCACCGTCTTTGTTCCGCTATGTCCGTGGGCGCTGTTGAATCCGGCCGTCGATCCGGTCTCGTCCTCGAAATCGTAGATAACGGCCACATCTGATGTCCCTGAGCCTGTAGTTGCAGCTTCATAGTATCTAAGCTGGATGGTACCATACGGATGAGTAGGAGTGCCAGACCCTGTCCTATATGTAATCTCGCGGATTGTCAGTGTATGGTCTCCGGCAGGAATGGTGAATTCCGCTAAACTGCCATAACTCATCAAGTATTGCATCCACTCGTCCGGAATATCACCAGGAACCTGAGAAGAGACGATATAGGCGCTCTGGTTGTCCACTTGTACAAGATAAAGCCAATCATAGTAAGAGCTGCCATAGATAGAGGCTGACACAGTGTGTGGTGCTGTTGTGCTGAAATAATATGTCTCCGTCATCACTCCGCCGAAATCAATTTCATAATTTACAATCCTTAGACTGTCGGAGAATGAAGACTCAGATGTGCGTGCTCCTTTTGCGACTAGAATTGGGTTGAGAGCATCCTTGCCCCATTGATAAACGGTTGAGATTCCGTCCGCATCGATGATTCCAGTGACGTTTCCATGACTATCATAGTTGCGATAATCTATGTCCGGGACAGATGAGAGATATGATGCTGGCGAATTGTTGTAACTGGAAAGACTGATTGGTGATGACAGTTCGGCAGAATAAAGCTTATCCGGAAGCCATGCCGTCGCCGTGCCATTTTCGGTCTCTACGTTTTCCGGGCGGAAGGTTAATTCTTTAGCCGCAATGACATTTCCTTGTCGAATCATGGCCGTTCCAACAGGAACTCCGGCCATTCCGGCCTCCTTCATTCGCGTATAGATGATACCGCTACGGTCTCCAGGATAGTATGTGACCGAACCGTCGGTTGCCGATCCGACAGTATGTGTAATGGAAGACTGCCGCCGGAAATCGTTGTATTCATAACTGAAAGTCTCGTTGAGATTTGACCCGGTATCCGGTTTCTCCGTAACGGTCTTCGAAGAAAGAGAAGGATAGCCACAGTATATCACATTGTATGAGGACAACGCAATCGGTCCCATATCCAAGCGCTTCGACACGGTCTTAAGTGTCTCTGTATGACTGAATGAATAGCTATTGACCTCTTTGTGGACAGTTTGTCCGGAACCATTCAGATCCTCTTTTTCGAGAAGAAGACCTCGGAACAACTCTGCGCTGGTGAAGGATGATAGCATATAGATGTCGCTGTTTTGGGTAGCAAGCACATTGAGAGGGGCGGAATCAGTTGCGTCAGTGGTCTCATGGTTGGAATACTTATAGATGGTAGAACCTCCTGTTCCATCTTCCTCAACCACCCTGCTGTATGTGACATGGTTCCCATCGGTGTCGGACAACTTGTTGAGCGGCTCCTCGCTAAACATTGAATATGTTATGTCATAGGTATTGACATGGGGAAGACCCGCATTCAGTGCAAGGCTGCCATTCTTTTTGAAATGCTGGCGTCCTGACAAGATTCCTGAAGAATGTGTCGTTCCGGAATAACTGTCCACATATGAGAACGTCCTCGTTACCGGGGTCCCGCGGAAAGGTTTGTCCGTTATGCTCTTGATGCGAAGTCCTCCAGCTATGCTGTCAGTTGGATTTGTCGCCACCGTGAAAGGAAACTGTTTGGCCACCCTATAATAAGAATGGGGTTCATACTCGAATGTCGTGCGCCCTCCTGTCGGGTAAACAATTTCCTCAAGGATTTCAGCTTTCATCAGATCGGCGTCCGGAGATCGCAAAGTATATGTTTGTGAATCTTGAATATGGCCTGAATAGTCTGTTCCGTTGTAGTATCCCCACCGGTCCGTCTGCCTGGAATTGTATCCCGGAAGAGATGTGCTGTTGTAACTGAATTCATACTTGTGGTCCGTCGCGCCGTTTATTCCTGTCAGGAATAGGATTGAATTGAGTTTCAATCGGGTGTTGGTATTGTTAGTATAAGAAAATGAGATGTGTCGGTCTATACCGGAAATACTGTCAAGCTTGAGATAGTAGCTCCTGTCCATGAAGTCGTTGTAGGAGAAACTGAAAGATGATCCCTGATAATAACCAACGCGCAGCTGGAAATCCGATTCGCTGATAGTGTTCTTCAATTCCTGGCTCTGCGATGTATTGAATGTCAGACTATCCCCGGAAAGACGGCAGGAAATGGATTCCAGATACAGTGGTCGAAGGAATGTTACTGAGAGATTATTCTTTGCATTGGGATTGTCGAAAGTCTCAAAACCACAGTCTCCCAGTGTATTCAAACCGTACGTTCCTGTATAGACAAAGCCATAATTAAAATCATGGACGACAATCGGTATACCGTCTTGTTTGTATGAGAAAGTGATAACTTCGCCGTCGGGGCGCTCGATCTTGGTTAGCATCCAGGAATTTGCCGTTGCAATGGCATTCCAATTGGATGTATTTTGAAACGAAGTTGCTCCGGTTTGAATAATGTTAGAATACTGAACGATTGAATACTCAATGGAATTGTCATCTCCTCCGAAATAGTAAGCATTGCCTTCCCTGTCCCGTACGATAAAAGACTTCAGATATGTAAACCTTCGGGCGCGGCGCTTGTTGTTTTGATTGGAAGGGTGTGTATACATCACCAATCCGGTATTGTCCGAATCGGTATCAGTCGTCCAACTGACATCAAAAGAGGCGTCACCTTTGGAGACGATTTTGATTTCGTCATCTCCTGTAATGTAAAAAGTGGCCTGTAACCCCTCGATGTTCAGAAGGAACTCATCTGGCTCGTGATCCATTGTCTCATATCCCCCATGATATGTATAGTAAAACAGGGAATCGTTGTTGTTCCAGTTTATTTCATTCTGTGTTTTTGCCAAATGGAACAAATACCCAGGATCAAAAGCCGGAACAGAGCCTCCATTAGTAAGTGTACTTTCATATTCCGCGACAGACAAATCATCTTTTCTTCCATGAATGATTCTTGTAATCGATCCTCCGGCGTGCAGAGACCAGCCTTGACCAACCCATCCAGGATGCTGGTCCGGACGATTACCGCCAGCATAATATGTCATATAAACGGGGAGAGTGTAACCTTTGGCCCGGACTTCGGTCAGGGGGACCGATATGTTCGGCAGGCCGTTGAAGTAACTGACGGGGACCTTACCATATTTCCCCATTTCATGAGCGCTGGGACTCAGAATCTGTGGATCTCCCTGATGGAAGTAATTCTCATTCTGAGCCATAAGCGCTTGGCCTAGGCATCCCGCAATTAAACAGCAGGAAGCCAATCTTGAAATGCTTCTTGTTTTCATTTTGTTTGGTTATTAGAGTTAGCATTTCAAAGTTCGGCATCCTGGCGCGTGCGACAATGTCGGCCAGGTAACAGTTATTAGAATGTAGGGTATTGATAATTAGCGCACAGATAGTTCTCGATAGTAACACTTTCTCGCTGAGACTGAAGGCTATTTTTCTTGATGAACAGAGCGACTGCCTTTCATCTCGAGAAGATTCAGAAATAGCGCATCATCTGGAGCATTTGCGGCTTTGATTTCCTTGCGGAAACGGGAGCGGGCCATCTTGAGGCTCTCGATAGAAACACGGTTCATAACCAACTGTACGGTGCTGTATGGAAGTCTGGCAAAAAACAAGGTAATCAGTTTTAAGTTCTCTCCCTTGATAGACGGGACTTGAGAGCGGAGCTTTGTCATTACCCCATCACAATAACGGTCCAGATCTTTCTCTAAAGAGAGGAGAAGATCTTCGTCTGTCCGCATGGATGCTATCTCCTCTTTAAACTCCTTTAATGCGATTATCCTCTCCTTGTCGCTATCTGCGTGGATATAGTTCCCCGAAATCTTATCAAGATGGTTGAGTTTTTCGCTGAACAATGATCCCAAAAGGGAAGCATTGGTCTTCTCAGCATGGTGGAGATCCGACCGTGCAATTGAAAGCTCGAGCATTTGCTCTTTTATCTCCTGTTCCTTCCGTTTCCGATAGGAGATAGTCAAGCCGGATAGCAATGCTAAAGCTAGCAGGGCGGCAGCTATGCTGAGTCGGTTGCGCTCCCGTAATCGTTCCGCCCGTTCTTCCTGCAGTTGTGACTCCGCCTTGTAATAATCTCTCTGAGCATTGCTTACAGACTGCTGGAGAAGAACTCGGGTCAGGGAATCCTGAACAAACGCAGCTTTACGTGTTGTCAGGTATGCATACTGGTCATTCCCCCTTAAATGCTGCGCTTTGGCATGTAAAAAATCGATGGTAGCAGAATCTGCTTGATCTCGGCACAAAGAATATGCGTCAGCGAAGCGACAGTCTGCAGAATCACGTTGTCCTATTGATTCGAATGCTAAAGCATATCGGCCAAAACTTAAAGAACTCATATATGAAGCTGGGATGCGTTTATATAGATTTATCGCATCTTCTGGCGCACCTTTAGATTCTACAATGATATTTGCCCTCTGTAGCATACATAGCGATTGAATCGCTTGCGGAACATCTTCTTGTTCAACTTGTTCCAGAATTTGTTCGGCCTTTTCATAATTCTGGTTGTTAATATGACTAACGACAAGCCCCAGTTCAGCATATAGGGCATAAGCCGGGTTATCCAGATAACGAAATTGATAAACCGCCTCTTGAAGACACGATGATGAAGACAAAAAGTTATTGGTCTTGTTAAAAATATCTCCCTTTGTCCGAGAAATGAGACCAGCATAAAGATGATCATCAATAACGATAGCATCTTTCTCTGCTTTTTCAAGCGATAGAATCGCAGCTGTATAGTCTTCTGCGCTATCCAAAACAAGCCCTAAGTAATAATATGCCATCATTCTTCGCTGTTGGTCCTTTCTGTTAGAATAATAGTCAACAGCGATTCTTATCAACGAATCCGATGTCACCTCAACATAGTTCTTGTCCAGCGCAGCACTCATTAAGAGAGCATAACGGGCTTTCTCTTCCCGCGTTCTCAGGTCATTGCCATCTATGGATTCCATGATAGCAAGACTGCTGTCCGGCCTGGGCTGGAGCAAAGACTCCGCGATGTCCAGCTTCTTCTTAATCCCCGAAGAGAAACAGGATGAAACCAATACTGTCAAAAGGGCTGATATGAATAATGCGTTTTTCATGGCTTTTATTTGTTCAAAAATAGCATTTAAAAAATGAGTTTTATGCAAATTCGTCAATTCTGTTACCTTCCCGCTTCACTTTCGTGCTCATTATCAGAGGTTTGGGGCGACGATAATGTTACCCTTTTTTCTTTGTCTGTTTCTACGATGTTTTGATATTTGTTATAGCTATCATTAACACCAAACAAAATGAATCAAAAGTATTTAATTATGGTTGCATTCTGCATAATTGCAGGATGTTTGACAGAAAGTTATTCCTATGCTTCAAAGGAAAAACAACGTGACGGAGAATCAATAGTGATTCACGCCGATTCTGTTACCTTACCAGGTATTCCCCACATGCCCGTTTACAACCCCTTCTATGCTGAAAGGGTAAGCACAACTGTGATTTTGGGTTGCTATTCTTCTTACGGTATTGTAGATGTTAGTCTCACGTCAACAGCCGGTGACGACTATTCGACCGTGTTTGACACCACAGATGGTACTATCATCATCCCAATCAGTGGCAACATGGGCGATTACACGCTTCTCATCACGACAGCCTCCGGGCTTGAGTTTATTGGAGAGTTCTGTATTTGATACCCATATCTTAGGGCCTTGTGTTATGAAAGAACTCAACATTATATTATTCACACTGATCCTGGCGATATTTGTCTCTTGTCAGGCAGACTTGAATCCAGGAGATGCATTTCCATCTGCCCCTGTGACAAAGAGCGACGACTCTTCCTCCATTGTTGACACTCTACGTCTCAGCAAGGAAGATGCACTTAAGATCGTCGAACCCATTACCAGCAAGTATCCTGACAGGTGGGTGGACATCAGTAATGATATCATCCCTGCCGGCACTAGTATAGCATACAACCCGTTAGGCCATATAAGGGAGGTTGATGATCTCAAGTATTACAACTCTCCAAACTTCGATGCGTGGCTTCTTGTCATTGAGGGTGATTTGTCCATAATGGGAATTCAGCCTATTACCCATATTTTCGTCAATGTTGTTACAGGAGAATACATAACAGTGGAGTTGAATGGCCGCGCCATAATAGAATGGGATTCCTCAAGATATGTTTTTGAGTACCCTGCTGAAGATGGCACTCTTGAGGTTCGAGACTATAGTTTACCGCCAGAAAGAAGTTCAAGTCATGGGAAATATGCTGTAATCATTAGTGGGGGAACGGATAAATATAACAACACTTCGTGCTTCTTTAATGATACACAACGAATATATAATATATTAATTGATTCTTTGCATTACTCAAAAAATGCCATCTTTGTTTATCTGTCTGACGGTACAGATCCTACTGCAGATCAAAAGACCGGGCCAAACTCTTACACGAGTTCAATATCGGACCTCGATGGTGATGGAACAACAGATACCATTGCTGCACTTAAGTCAAGGTTAAATAATGGATTCAGTATTCTTGGATTATGGGCACAACCAGGTGATGAGTTATTAGTGTTTATGACAGATAATGGATATTACGATGGGTCTTTCAACCTTTGGGATGGTGAGGCTCTTTATCCGTCAGAATTAAACAACTTGCTTAATAAAATAAACCCGTTGGTCAAGATAGATGTCGTTATGGGACAAAGCTATAGCGGTGCTTTCATAAGTACGATAGCAGCTACTAATAGAACTATAACGACATCGTGCGCTGCAAATGAAACTGCACATAGGAACACGTATTACTTCACATATTTCCTTAATAAATGGACGAATGCGATTTCAACATATGCAGATGTAAGTACCACGGACATCTTCAATGATGCATATGCTTCTCCGCTGGAATTGTACAATAGTGCGAATAGTTGGATTCTATCGAACTATTCTGAGCACCCTCAATACAGTTCTACGCCTTCAGATTTAGGTGAAAGGTATAGTATTGATGGGTACATTATCCCGTATATTACCGGAGGAGATTACTTGTATCCTAATACAAACAGCGTTTTTACTTTACACGACGGCCCTGATTCTCCGTATCTCTATGCTTGGCTTGTCGGAAACAATGCCTCCATCGTTTCTTACACGGACTCAACAGTAACGGTAAATGGAGTATTACCTAACAGCCAGTATTATGCTCCAAGCACTACTGTCACGTTGTCAGTGATAGTTGACGGCTATATGCACAATATAACTAAACCTATTAATTCCGTATGGGGGCCGGGTACATATGTGTGTGATAACTTTGTAATCGGTGGGAATGGATTCTATTCTATTACGACACATCCGGGAGCCTATGGGTATTATTGGCAATGCACCAATCCTGACTGGCAGATAATCAATCAGAGTGGCGGATATGTTTTCGTGACGGAAGGTTTTACAGACAATCCTGTTTATTTGATAGTTTCATTCAATGAACCACAGGGAGGAACGATTACGATTATTGATCTTGTTTACGGATAATTTAGGAGATGAAGGGACAACTCTACTTATTCTCTCTAATGACGATGGTCTTGACGGGATGCGTCGAGACCATCGTCATGGATCCTGGCGAAGAGAATCTTCCCGTTGCAGTTTGTTGTATTCTTGAAGAGGGACAAGGTAAACAGACCCTTACTCTGCAGTATGTGAAGGGAAAATCAATGGCGGAATATATCCCGGTCGAAGAAGCGAAGGTTTATATAAAAGAGTTGGATGGCTTTAAGAGAACGGTAGATTTCCACCATTCCAAAGGTGCTATGTGGGAAACATACGCATCTCCTTTTTTCTCCTTTGGACCGACTATGACCTATGCACTGTACGTGGAGATACCGGGAAGGGAAGTTATTACGGCTGAGACTACCATCCCTTCAGATCGCATCATACCGAGAGTGATAGAATATCTTGAAGATAGAGGGACATATACTGAGATAGAACAGTATGATGACATTTATTTTCAAGTTGATCTTGAAGATGGTGCCCAGACGTCACCTGTCTGGATCTTCGCCAGCAAGGGTAAGCACTCTGACAATGAGTCAACCAAGAATCGGTATCCACTATTGGTTACCGACCATCCTTATGCAGACCCCATCAATGCGACAGGTCTCAGGTTTTCCGATCTGGAGATTGAAGGCGGTCCGACCTCTACAGATACACATATGCTTTTAACGTGGCCGGTGTTCAAGGAAATGCCTCAAGTGATGCCGGACCTCCCTTTATATGACGGTTTCATCCATATCGACCATTTTGACAATACCCCCTTCCATCTTCTTGCCGGTCCTCTGAAATACAAAGCATCATATCAGGACCATCTCGACATCTATTTCGTTTCTGAAGAATATGACCGATATCTACGAAGTGTTTATATAAAGAACAAGCTGTTGGAGAAAGATCTTACCAGTGTTTTCTCGACCGATATGGTATACACAAACATTAACGGAGGAGTCGGTGTTTTCGGAGGTATCAGCAGGAGTTCTGTTCAGTTTATGGTAAACTAGATTATGAGATATACATCATTCTGTGTAAAACTCCTTTGGGGGCTTTTTGGCCATGTCGCGATTCTACTGTCCGGCCAGACACTTCACGCCCAGACGCGTTCAACGTATATCTCGGAATTACAATTCTTGAAAGACAAATACAACGTCACTTTTATCTATGACAATTCGCTTCCGGTGGATGCAGCATGCTGGAGTGCACGCGACCGCATATCAATGACGCGGAGCCTCCGGGACTTGTTTGACGGAAGTGGTATAACATATGAGATCAACGGGCGCATTATAACCTTGTCCTGGAGTGATGAGACGCTCAGTTACGAGACCTCTCTCGTGGTGTATGATACCCTTCGTCCGTCTAGTTACGACGACGCAGTGCGGGATACGCTGCGCGCTGCGCGGGTGGAAGCGGACAGACTGGTGAACAGGGATGCCGGAACGCGCATCGTGGCTCTGCCGGAGATTCGAACAATAGTGGCACCGACCGGTGAGGCCGACGCAATAAAGTATATCCAGACCCTTCCTGGCGTATCCACGGGTGTAGAGGGCTCATCGGCCATATATGTACGTGGAGCTAACATAGGGAGTAACCTGACTACACTCGACGGTGTGTCGCTGTATGGTGGCAGCCATCTGCTGGGCTTGACGAGCGCCTATCCGACAGATATAGTATCATCGGTGAGCTTTCGCGTAGGAGGATTCCACGGGGACGAGAGTAATATCACTGCGTCGCACATAGACGTACAAACAACGGATGGGAGTTTTACGAAAACATCCTATTCCGTATCGGCGAGTACATTCGTCATTGGGGGAACTGTTTCGATGCCTTTGGTTCGGAACAAGGTCTCGCTTTTAGGTTCGGTGCGAGTGTCTCCGCTGGGGCCGGCGTTCAGGGCTGTGCAGGCCGCCGCAGGCGGAGCACTGGACAGCCTCAGCCGGCCCCGCGCTGTGGTCTACGATGCATTCGCAAAGGTGAAGTGGCTAGTGAATATTGACAACAAACTGTCGCTATCAGTATTCAGCAGTAAGGATGCCTATAGCTACCGTTACGGCAACTCATATGAGAGTATGGGGTGGGACAACTTCATGGCAAACGTCCGTCACGAGGGGCGGATAGGCAGAAGATGGAGCGTCGAGGACGGGGTCGCTTACAATCGCTTCTCTGGTCGCCAGGGCATCATCCAAAACATGAGCGGTACGCTGAATAATTTGGCGATCATCAGTTCTTTGGATGAAGTGACCGCCGACATGGTGTTTTCGTGGACACAGGGCAGAGGGGCGGATTTCCGTCTAGGCGCTCGCGAACGTTTCGCAGTATTCAATCCGGGTACATCCGCAACGTACAAGGGCACGGGCCTATTACAACCTCTTGATTCACCAAGGACAGACCAGATAAGCCACAGCAGCATCACGACGCTGCATGCCCTGTGGGATCTGTCCAGAGAGCGCTTCGAGCTGCTGGCATCGGGAAAGATAAATGCCTTCTGGGCAGATGATCCCGGGATCAAGAACTGGAACCGGTCCTTCGATAGTGAGGGCAGCCTGCTTGTCCGCTTGAATCTGGCCAAATGGATGTCTGTGGAGGCAACGGCGGACCGCACAGTGCAGTACTATCATACGCTTGAGGGTGTGCCCCTCGGATGGTCAGTGGACCTTCTTGTCCCGACCAACCCGAGCAGGCCGCCCGAGCAGGCCATGCAGAAGTACGTGGGCCTGTTCTTCTCGATTGGCCAGCATCATATTACAGCAGGAGCTTATGACAAAAAGATGCATAATCTCATATACTTTGCCGATGCCAGCCGGATGTTCAGTTCGGCGATTGCCGGCTGGAGCCACAACATAATGGTCGGATCCGGCACATCGCGTGGCGTAGAGTTCCTCTACGAAAAGGACGGCGACCGTCTCGATTGGAGGGTCGCCTATACGCTATCCAAGACAGACAGGACATTCGAGGGTGTAAACGAAGGGAATACATTTCCTGCAAAATTCGACCGAAGGCATATCCTTAATGCGACGGCTTCGTTCTCCCTCGTTGACAACCAGCGCCACACTATAGCCATGACAGGTCAGTACACCTGGCAGTCTGGCCATTGGGAGACCGTTGCCGCTGGCGAATATCCTGTCATAGATGCCTTTAAACTGACTTCTTTCCCTACGCTTGACTATTACACGGGCGTGAACAACTACGAAATGCCGCCATATATCCGCCTTGATCTGGGTTGCAACATTTGTTTCAAGACGAGACATCCGCAGGAACTGAACCTCGGTGTTTACAATGCTTTGAACCGCCACAATCCTTTCGCGGTCTTCTACGACGACCGCACACGCGAGTGGCGCCAGGTGTCGTTGATTCCGATAATGCCCAGTTTCTTCTACAAATTCTGTTTTTAATTCAGACCTTGAAGTAGCGAATATGCAGTCACTTCGCCTGCGAGGGTAAAAAGCGAATCTGAACTGTCAGGGAACAGGAGTTAAACAAAGAACACCTTCGATTATGATATATAGAGTACATAATTTAAGGGAAGGGAACAGAGAAGGCAATTGGCTTAAGTATTGGGAAAATGCTACTGGGGAGAAAGCATACTTTTGCCATAGAGTCGGATGCATGAATTTGGCAATCGATGGTGCCCACGTCCAGTTGGTCAGTTCCACCAATCACAAGTGGTACATTGTCCCACTTTGCCACAAGTGTAATTGCCAATTTGGAGATGAATTTGACGTTACTGGACCTCTGGTAAACGTTGTTGATCCTACTGACATTCTCTGGTAATCCTTCGAACAGCCTTGGAGGATGACCCCCCAGGGCTGTTTGCATATAATAACATATAAACTTGCAACCATGATGGAGAATCCGCACTAAATTGACCCCCTCAATCCGCACCTAATTGACCCCCTTTATCTTTTTCTTTCATCAAAATTTGAAATGCAGGCTGTAGGGATGAAAAACCGCACTAGCCTGCATTCCATTTAGGA
>JAEEGL012811108.1_pt1 | contig 16091 bp, 6 predicted proteins | sample 9134231 | NCBI WGS metagenome assembly JAEEGL01 (sample SAMN16246548, study PRJNA631951) | gut metagenome | biome: gut microbiome; feature: rumen; material: fiber-attached | host: Bos | place: Iran: Karaj | collected 2018-10
AAGAAGGCGAACTTAGAGATCAGATCGGCGGCTTGCTCAAAGGCTGCAAAAAGAAGGTACATCGCATCGAAGTCTATGACGAATCCCGGAAATCCGTCGATAAAAACGCATATATGCTGAAGATACTGTGGTACAGAGCCATCGGTATCGCGGATAATTTCCTTGCGGAAAATTCGCGGAACGAACTGCTTGGCGTGCTTGCGCATGAGGTCGGCCATCTGAAACACAGAAAGGACATCCTGGATTACTTGCTGTATCTTCCGCTTGCGGTCCTGGTGCTGGGAGTCGCCTTGCTGCTGCCGAACATGAACAGGGCAATCAGCCTTCTTTCCCCGATCCTCTCCGGCATCAACAGCCAGTTCGGTATCGCTGAAAGCAATTATCATCTTCTTGTGACTTATCTCGGACAGCTGATCGGTCCCGTTGTGACGCTGCTGGCGATCTTCCGTAATTACGTCTCTCGCCGGAATGAATACGAAGCGGACAGGAACGCAGTCAAGGAAGGATATGGCGAGGAACTGATCGCGACCTTCACCAGACTGAGTACCGATGAACTGGTCGATATCAATCCCGCCAGGATCATCGAGATCCTGGACTATGATCATCCGGGAATGATCAGCAGGATCAGAACGATACGGAAAGCAACTATCCAACAAAACAATAAATCACAGAAAACCCTATAAGAAAAAGATGCCTCACGGCATCTTTCTTCCGAGTTCCAGCAGGATCGCTCCTGATAGAAAAACAATGATCAGGATCAGCTTGCCGACAATAGTATTCAGCGGCTTCATGAGATGACCCAGCAGCGGCAGATGAAACATCACCTTCCCGGATACATTGATGTAAGGGATCATCCGGATATCTTCCGATTCGTTCGCATCACCTTTCATCAGCAGATGATGATTCGTTCTGTCGTTGCTGACGACCCGATGCGCGGTCGGCGCATCGCTTCTCTCATCCGGATAGAAGCAGGCGATATCTCCTTCCTCAAACAGGTTTGGATCGTATTCCTTGACGTATACGACATCTCCGATCCGTAAAGCGGGCTCCATGCTGGCAGAGACGATCACATAAGGATCGTAACCGAACGATCTTGGGCCGAAGTAAAGCGTCATGATCGCAATGATCCCTATGATGATCAAAGAACCGCTGTATCTGAAAAATAAAGAAAGAAGATTCTTCTTTCTTTTTTGTGCGTTCATTCTTCTTCCTGTTTCCTTTTCCTGCGAAGCAGCATCAGGATCAGCAGGATCACGAACAGCGAGATGCCTAACGCCAGCAGCAAAGTGATCAGCCATGCATTCGTTTCATTATCTTCCTGCTCTACAGGCGGAACGTCATCTCCAGGCTGCGTGTCCGTCGTCGGAGCATCCGGATCGACGATATCCACGATATCTTCCGGAACGAACGGTTCCGTGTCCTCCTGAGTGCCGCTGTTATCCTGCGTGCCATTGCCGGACGGCGAAGGATTGCCTCCAGGCCTTGTGCCCGTTCCATCTGCGATGGCTTCTCCTTCTTCATAAATGACAGAAGCATCCACCTTCGTATATTCAAACACGACCACATTCTTTGATCCATCTTCCGAAAGGACCAAGCGCGCATTATAGAAATCAGGCAGATAGCCAGCGATGTAACGGTAGGCAACGATCGTTTCGTCTTTGACATTGCCGTGTCTTGTTTCCGAAGGAAGCAGTTCGGTATCCGTTCCTTTCAGGACATAACGGATCACATAAGGTACCTGCTGGCTCTTGATGCCGTAGCAGGCTACAAGCGTCGTATCTTCTTCGACCTTGAAATCTCCTGTAATCTTTCCTTCCGTACCGGAAAGCAGAAAGCCTTTGAAATAATACTTGTCGTCATCGACCACGACTTCGAAATCATTCGGATTGAAACGCTCATGCGCATTGATCTGCAGCTGTTTCATTTCCAGACCGCTTTCCTCTCCGTAATTCAATGAGCCGTGTTCTCCGGCATAAACCGTTACCTGATAGGTATCATACAGATCGGCAGCGACGTGTCTGGATGAAACGGATACGGTTAAAAGGAGCAGCAACAAATACAAAGCTATCTTTTTCATCTTTCGCATTCCGGCTCCTTTCTTTCTTTCACAAACAGCAGAATAAACGCGGAAACGATCAGTACGACCAGACTTAAGCCGCTGATCAGACGGGTAACCGTTTCAAGGTGCGAGCCGCGGAATTCCGCTCCTGTATGAGGAATTTTGATGACTCGGCTCTCTGTCGGCAGTTCGACCGCGAAATCCAGCACCACTTCACCGATCGTATCCTGATAGATATTCGCCTGAGAAGCTCCATCCAGTTCGATATGGATCCTGACTGTGCCCTCTTTGCCCGGATCGATCTTTTCCAGCCAGAAATAATTCTCCAGACCTTCGGTCGCCTGATGCAGGCCGAGATCTTCTTTCTTAGCCGAAGCGTCTTCGCTTTCGCCGCCTACCTTATTGCTCTGGTAGATCGCATATTCTGCTGCGCCTGAAGCAGGCGCATACCACAATTCGTACACATAGCCGCCATACTGCAAAGCCTGGATGACACTCTCATCTTCAAAAGAACGGATGACAGAGTTCTCCATATAGAAATCCGCAGCCTTGCCGTAATCGTTCCTGATCTTCACGCTGATATCCGCCGTATCGCCCGGCTGCATGCCTCTGATGATCTCTGTCACGGCGCTGCCGCCGAAATTGTCTTTCAGTTCGCTTCCGTCAAACGTTACTCTCCAGTTTGTTTCCTCCAGAGGATAATGTTCCGCCCTGACATCGTTGGTAAAGGACAACGAAACGATCAGCAGCGCTGTCAGCAGTTTAACGATCTTCTTCATCATCCTTCCTCCTCGAGCAGTTCCATTCTTCCTGCATCATCGATCGAAACCTTGCGTCCCCAGACAGACAGGATCGCCTTTTCGGCATTATGTGTCTGCACGGCATCCGCCTTGACATCAATACAGAATTTCCTGCCGTTATACGTATATGCGTTCGATACGACCGTATAGCCTTCATCGTCGACATAAGTCGACTGCGTATAGTATTTCTTGATATCGCCATCGACGACCAGCGTGTCCGCAAACAGTTCCGTCGTTCTCTCTTCCGGGTCCGAAGCCGAATCCTTTCCTTTCAAAGGCAGAGCATAATACAGCGTGATCGTTTCATGATAGATGTTCTTCTCGCTGTCGTAAGAATAGGACTCATCCTTCAGCCAGTTCTCCGAATCCGTAAGATGCAGATCGATATACGCCGGATCCAGAGACAGATCCTTCTTTCCTTCCTCATCCAGCCAGTACCGATAGATAATGACTCTGACATAGGTATCGATACGGCCGGAATTGGTCACGGACAGGCGTTCCGGATAGATCTTGCCATAACTGAAATCTTCCTCTGCGATATGTCCAAGCAAAGCGATCCCGTCTTCCTCCCAGATGTCGTTCCCGGAATAATTCCTCCAGGCGACTGCTTCTTCGTTTTCATTCAGCGTAATACCGATATCGTACATCTCCATATCCATGACATACTTCTCGGAACGGATATTCAAAGCGGAACGCGCATAGTTGACCGTGCTGCCAAGCAGAATGACCAGCGAGCACAGAAACAAGACAAGAGCGACGAAACGTATTTTAGCAATTTTCATCACGGCTGTCCTCCTTCCCCGGTCACGACGATCGTCTCTTTATCGTCCCAATCCGCATACCATGTTTCGCCATCGAACAAAGCCGGTACGTACTCATAAACGATGATCAGATCGAACTCATCTTTCTCCAGGCCTTCGCGATCCACATCGACCGTCAGCTCGGCAGATTCGTTCTCTTTCATGACATCCTTATAATATATGTAGCCGTCCTCTTTGATCTCCCATTTGTCCGTCATATCTTCGCCATAGACAATCCGTTCTTTGATGTCATCCAAAGCAATGATCATTACCCGGACAAACACCGGATCCGAATCCTCGTCGACCGTGATTTCGATGTGCTTGATGCCATCCTCGATCGTCTCTTTGAATTTCGTCGATTCATGCATCATGACTTCTTTCGAACCTTTGGTCCTGACATAGGTCGAGAAATAGGCATAGACTTTCTGTGGGATCCCCAGGACCAGAAGTACCAGCAACAGGATCAGTATCTTCATACATTTCCTTTTCATCATCGGTTACCTCCTTCCTGGGAGATCTCCCAGTCTCCTTCTTCATCCCTGCTGTATGTGTTCTTTACGCTCGTGCCTTTCTCATGGTAATCGCCATATGTGTTGATGAATGTGGCGACATTGGCTTCTCCTCCGTCGATCGGCGGAGCCTCGATCATAAGCGTTACTTCGTTCTCCGACTGCAGCTCGTAGGAAGCGCCCGTATAGATCTCGGTCACCTTGACCGTAGCTCCGATCGGGATATCCTTTATTACTGCTTCTTTCAGACCGCCCTCCTGCTTGCTGTATAGCAACTGGACAAATTTCTCTTCGGTCTTCTCCTCATCTACAAAGACCTCAACCTTATAGATAAAGCTCTTTTCCGTATCCAGTTCATATCTGTCCACCAGCTTCCTGATGATCAGATCTGCATAATTGATTCTGACGTTCGTGAACGACATGATCTCGTCCTCCAGATCGACATAAGTGACCTCTGTCTTCAGTTCTTCCGTTCCGTCATCAGATACTTTGACCTTTACCGTATAGACCGTCTCATCATAAGTGATCCTAGGATCGGTGCCCTTGGCTTCCTTGATCTGATACGTGAATGTCTTCTGATTTGTGCCAGCCAGATCGCTCTTCGTGTAACGGATCGGATCAAACACGATCTTTCCATCTTCCGACGCGGTCGCCGTCATAAACAGATTCTTGTTGTCGGTAAGAACGAATGTAAATGTTTCGCCCTCGCGGATCTCGTCCGGTTCGCCTTCGTTCTCGACATATTTCATCGCCTCGAACTGCACTTCGCCTTCCGGTACGCGGTTGACAAACGTCATTTCCTCCACCGGACTGCCCTGAGCATCATCCAGAATGATCTCCGCGACACAGTTCAAAGTGCGATCCCCATTATCCGATACCGTAACCGTAACGATATAACGGGTATCATCATAAATCATCTCTCTGTTATCCCCTTCGACCTCATAGATGAAATAAGTGAAAGTCATTTCTTCTTCACCCTCGAGATCGGCAAGGACATAATTCAAAGCGAATTCGATATTGCCTTCTTCATCACAGGAAACCTTCTGCAGCACTTCCGTTTCGGTCGAGAGTACGAACTTGAACGAATCATCGATCTCACCGCCCAAAACAGACTTCCTGGCATTCAGTTCGATCGAACCCTTCGCATCATATTCCGTCTCTTCATACGTGTTCGTAAAGCTTGCTTCCGACTGACCGGCTGCCACAAGTTCACCGCTTGTGCCATCCGACTCCGTCAGCTTCCAGTTTTCTTTTTCTTCTTCAACGACTTCATAAGTGGAACCATGAGGCAATCCTTCGATGACCGCATATTCGCCGCCCTTCAAAGTGATCGTATCACCAGAAGCGAACGGGATCTCGTCGTAGCCCGTATAGTATTCGCCCTCATACGTGCCTGTCACGATCGCATAGTAGCCATAACCTGCGCCGTCATGTCCGCCATAAGAATCGGAATAGAAGGAGAACGTCACGGCATTGCCTTCGATGTCATAGGACTGACAATTCATACCGGTCAGGGTGTTTCCGTTCACGGTATAAGTTCCTGACCCGACTCCACCCAGTCTGCGAGGAATCTTTGATGAAGTCCAGTTAGAGTAAGCGGTATTATCCGGCTTTTCGCCATCCCACACGCTTGCCCAGGCATAGTTGGCGTTTTCTGAATTGTAGTAAATATCCACATGCAGGCTTTCTGCTTCTTCGATCTTCACGACATGCGCCTGCGACGATGCGCTTTCACGGTCTGTACCGCGAAGATTGCTGTTGCCCCAGTCGCCGCCATAATTGCTCAGCAGCTTGCCTGTATCATCGATATTTTCCGTATAAGAATACTTCTTGACTTCGATTTCTCCATTCGTAAGACCGCGTCCTTCGCCATAGATCTTGACTGTATAAGCCGTTCCATCGGCACCCAGTTCGTTTCCATCCCTATCCTTCACATTGACCGTAAAGTTGAATGTCTCATCTGGATCCGGAGAATCGACCGTGGTTTTGCTGATCTTGAGCGAAGCGACATCCATATTGTTCACAAACAGCGGCTCACCGCCCTCATATGCGATCTGCGTCGCAAGGACGCCGTGTCCGGCATCGGAAACCGTAACCGTGACCTTGTGCTCGCTCGTATCATAAATGATGCCATTGACGGTTTCTACCTTTTCTCTGATGTAATAGATATGTTCACCGATATCATCCTGATCATAATGGATCGTATTGAACGTGACAGTTGCCGTATCTTTCCATACATTCTCAACGGTATTGCCGTTATCATCTTCACCATATTCTGCCATATCTACTGCATCGTTGGTTACTGTGTCGATGACATTCTTATCCGCATCCAGCAGTTCAAAAGTAAACTGACCTTCCTGCAGATCCTCGCCTGAGAGCCGTTTATGAGCCTTCAGGTACATATAAGTATCTGCTTCATAAACATTGGTAAACTTCGAATAAACATTCTGGTTGGAAATGATCTGACCTTCTTCACCGACCGTATCCGATACGGACCATCCGTTCGGCTGATCGACTTCTTCGATCGTATATGTCGTACCGGCAGGAAGATCCGGAATGACGATCGTCTGACCCGGCTTACACGTGACATAGATGACGCCGTCTGTCGGATTCAGTTCGCTCTGGGTGTTATCCAGCCACTGGGCATACAGCGTTACCGTACTGCCATCTTCATTCGTCAGGTTGTTGACCATCTGTCCGTTGATCAGCGCGACACCGGAGCCGTCAGCTTCCGTGTTCCATCCCATAAAGATATGACCGACCTTCTGATACGTGTTTGCCGGCAATCTCTCGGAAATGCCGCCGATCATCGGAAGAGAACTCATCTGACCGGATGTCGAACCATTCCCGTCGAACGCGATCGTATATCTTACTCTGTCATAGTAATACTCGATGACAAGAGAGTTGTCATCGAGGACAGTCTCTGTCTGCTTCTCAGGCTTCTTGAATCCGAGGTATTCTTTCACATCAGGAGTTACCTGTGATCCTTTTTCGGCTTCCAGATTCTCTGTCTCCGTCAGGTTGTAGCCATCCAGCGTGAGATTCTGCTGATAGTGTTTGACCTTATAGTCACGGATATTGGTATCCTGCCACTGCGCGAATAGCGTAACCGTTTCATCGATGATGATGATTCCGCTGACCTGAGCACCTGGCTCGTACTGTATTCCGCTGCCATCGGCTTTTGTGTTCCATCCCAAAAGGATGAAATGCGGTCTCGTCGTCGTAGTTTCATCAGGCATCGTGACGACCGTGGTCGGACCGCCTTTGACCTGTGCTGCGCTCGTATAGCCGCCATTGGCATCGAATTCAACGAATCCGATTTCTGCGATGGACTCCCAGACCCAGGTACCGGCCATAGCCGATGTATAGTTGCTTCTGTGCTCTGTCGGTGTGTACGGTCCATAAGAATGGTCTGTCCTCACCCACTTCTGTCCGTCAGGAGGAGTCGGCAGCAAAGCCGGCCTGTTGCTGTTTTTGCCGTAATACTTGAAATTCGGACCAAAGACGACAGTATTCAGTTTGCTGCAGCCAGAGAACATCTGATTCAAACCGCAAGAGGTGCTGTTGAAACCTCTTGAGTCGATAACTTCTCTGGTATCCAAGGTAGCGATGTTCAGCACTTCGAGATTCGAACAATTCATGAACATATCATAAGCGCAATGGAGACCGACTGTATTACAGTTGCTGAGGTCGAGAGTTCTCAGATTCGTGCAGCCTTTGAACATGGTCGCCATCCAGAAGCAGCTGGAGAAATCCATGCCGCTCAGATCCAGAGTTTCCAGTTTCGAACAGTTCAGGAACATCGACCACGCAGCCTTGACTCTGCTGGTATCCATTCTGGAAAGATCGGCACTCTCCAGATTCGTACAACCGGCAAACCAGGAGTTTGTAGTCTGAGGTCTGATCGCCTGTCCTTCAGCCATTCTGATTCTCTTAACTGAAGTAGCGAGGCCATTGCCTGCGTTTGACGACCATCCCGGATAAGCGCTGGTGGTCGGACCGTTGCCGCCGCCATTTCTCTCTGTTGAAGTATAATTCTCAAGACCGGAGAATACTTTTCCTGTATAAGTGTCCCCCAATATGTCTGTAAAAATACCATTATTGAGATTGGTATAACTTTCGTAAGAACGGAAGAATGTCAGTGTCCCTTCGCTGTCGAGCACCGCATACGCGGAACCCTGCAGCATATCGCTTGTCGCATGGAACGCTTCTTTCGCAGGGGTAACATAACCGATCCCTGTCCTGATGATCGATACGGCATCCAGCGTATCAGCAGCCATCGGATTCCCTCCGTTGCCTCCGCTTCCGCTGTTTCCTGCACCCAAGTCATCTGCTGTCAATTCCTCTGTGTACCAGTAGATCTGCTCACCGGAACCGAGAGGCATGCCATCAGCATTATGCAGCGTGACCTTGAAAGTGAACTCATCATCCTTGTTGGCTTCCGTCGTTTCCGCGACCTTGGTGATCCTCAGATTGCCAGGTCTTGTCATATTCGTAAACGCGATGCCATCTTCATCATAAGTGACTTCGGAAGACAGATTGCCTTCGCCATCATCCCTGACAACGACCGTGATCGTTTCCACATGCATATCATCGTCGATCGTCTCATCTTCAGGATCAAGCTCATATATATGATAGACATAGGTATCGCCATTCACTTTATCAGTCACTCTCTCATAAGTGATCGGCGAGAACTGGATGAAACCGCCATCTTGTACATACACCGTTTCGATTTCGTCGTTGCTGGCATCCGTCAGCATGAACTGGAAACTGTTCGCTTTTGCGGCGCGGTAATCCAGCAGCTTCGTACCGACAAACTGTACCGAAGTCGTACCAGGCTGGTAACGGTTCTTAAATACGGCATCTGCCGTTTCCAACGGTTCGATCGTACCCGAAACATTACTCTGTTCCGCCAGTACCCAGCCATCCGGCGTATCCTCGTAGACCTGATAAGACGAACCGGCAGGAAGACCCTTGATCGTTGCTTTTTCGCCGCCAAGCAGAACGAATTCAAACTCGCCGCCGCTGATCTCTGCGGTAACAGTACGCGGCTCTGCTGCATCGCTTCCTTCTTCAATCGCCGAAATCTCAAATTCGATTTCGCCATCAGGAATATTCGCTCCGATCAGTTTCACCTTGAATGTGAATTCCTGCTCAGGATCCGCATCATCCGGATTCGTAATAAACTTGCTGATGGAAAGCGAACCGTCTTCCAAAGTATTCACAAAGATCGGCATCTGACCTTCTTCGGACCAGCTACTGATCGTTAACGTCTTGCCGATACCGCCGCACTTCGTACAATAGTCTTCACCGACTTTTCCGCTTGCTTCACAGACATCGCAGTCATGTTCCTCATAGACCGGCGTCGCATGTCCCTGATTGAAGCTCAGCGTGCCATTTCCATTATCGACGACCTCGACACTGTAGCCATAGACCGTTTCATCATAAATGACCGTCGCATCACCTGTCTTGACTTCTCTGACGGCATAATGATAAGTCTTGCCGATATCCTTCTCATCATAATCCAACTGCTTGAATGTGACCGTTCCGCTACCATCATTCGTTACGGAATCAATGACGTTTCCTTCTTCGTCATACAAGACAAACAGGAACTCTCCATCCTTCAGCTGTCTTTCCTTAAGATCTTTCCACGCTCTCAGCTGCAAAGATCCATCTGCTTCATAAATATTCTCAAACGACAGACCATCCGCTTCCGCGTCATTCAGATAATATTGCGGCGTAATCGTCAATGTGCCATCGCCGTTGTCTTCTATCGTTACCTTAACCGTATAGACATCCTGCGAATAGGTATAACCTCTCTTATCGACTACAGTCTCTTTGACGGTATAGGTATAAGTCTTGCCTGCATCGCTCTGATCATAGAGCATCGCGCCGAACTGGATATCGGCCATCGAATAATCGACCGTTCCATCCTCGCGGTAAACGACACCATCCACACCAGGCATGTTGTTTGTGGCGGTACGAAGCGGCGTTTCACTGCCTTCTTCATACAGCTCGAAACGGAACTGCGCTCTTAACAATTCGCGGTTGTACAGCTTCTTCACAGCCCCGAGATCGATCCTGCCTGTTGCTTCATAACGGTTGTTGAAAGAAGCTTCGATCACCTTGTTCGGCTTGACGAGACCTTCGTTATTGCTCGACGAACTCAAAGTGAAACCATCCTGCTGGGTCTCTTCCACTTTGTAGCAGATCCCTTGCGGCAGTTCCTTGACATGGATCTTCTGACCGCCCTTGATACTGATCACGCTGTTCGTTGCGACCTTACCGGTGGAAACGACCTCATCGTTTTCATCCAGGATCTCATAATCATATTCATCGAAGATCGGCGTCTTATCCGCATCGTTCAAGGTAAAACTGAACGTGAACGGGAACAAGGTGTCTTTCGATTGTTCTGTCACATCCGAAACATTCTTCAGAACAGACAGATCACCATATGGATGATAGATGTTCCTGATATCGTATCCATCGACTTCCGTGACATAAGAATCACTCTTATCCGATGTCTTTTCCTCCGTGATCGTATAAACGATCTCGACACCGCCGTCTCTGTATTTATTCAGACCATCAAAACTGTAATGCCACTCGCCTCTGTTGTCAGGTCTTAAAACCAGCTGTTTCTTATATAAGCCATCGGCATACAGTTTCACGATGATGCTTTCAGGACGAACATCCTCGTTATCCCCTTCCCAGGTCTTTTCACCGGAAATGGAAGTCTTCTCCGGTTCATGTTTATTGGTAAAGGTCGTATCGTTTTCGCCATTCAGTTTTGCTTCACCGATATAATGTTCGACCTCGTCTTCTTTCACCGTATAACGGATCTTGTTGCCATCCGCATCGGTATAAGGAATATGCTCAAAAGAAGCCTCCCAGCTCTTTTCCTGCGTCTCTTCATCAACGATAGGCAGGATGATCTCCAGACCCGTATCTTCGCCGTTCGCCAGAAGATGAACGGTGATCTGCTCCGGTCTTTGACCGTCACGGTCATTGTCATCATCCCAGATCTTGTCGACCTTGTAGTTGTATTCCTTCAGACCGACCTTGGTATAGTCCTTACGGACAAAGCTTCCATTGTCTTCTTCACCGGTCTCCTGGTCGATCGATGTACAAAGCATGTATGCATTGTTATAGGCGTTGGCGCTGTCGCCCCAGACACCCTTCTGTTTCAGATAAGCCCTTGCCGCTTCCCCGGAAGGCGCCTGCATATTCACGATAGCCACGATGGACTCCAGCGGCTGCAGTTTGAAATCGGAACCATCTGCCTTCTTGGTCGCATCGATAGCGATCATCTTGACAGCTGCGATATCGCCTTCATAATCCTCTGCCTTGATCCAGATACTGCTATCGGTCAGATCCATATTCTCCGTATTGGCACTTTCCGGATTGCTTTCATCCGCCAGTTCCAGAGACTGCAGGCTGTAATAAACGACCGGTGCGCAGCCTTTCTGTATCAGCTGTGAAACATCGACGCTTCTTAACGTGCCTTTCCAGTGCGGCGCATCGACATCGATCGGATCGTTTCCTTCATTCGCGTAGAAGATTTCCAGCGAATCATAAATGACCAGGTCCTTCGAAATCGTTTCCGCATTCGACATCATTCTCAGACGATACGCATAACGGCCGCCTTCATAAACGATCTTGGCATTCGAAGTCGGATCATTATCATAGACACCTGAACCCCAGTTGCCATCGTTATTGACCATGACATCCTTGCTTAAAGAAGTCCTGGCAGCCGAAAGGATATCCACCGTGATCGGAGTACCCGCATAAACGAAACTCGGATCATCCCGCTTCGGATCAAGATCCTTCATCCATTTCTTTTCATTGTCATTTGCAAAAGCCCGCGGTGTCGAAATGTTATTGTTTCCGTAAGGATCATCCTCCTCGCCGCGATAATTCTCGATCGTACCGATCTGATCATTTGAAGATTCAAAACCGATCACGTTATGCAGACTGTTTCCATAATCTTTCAGATAATCGAAATCATAGTAGGCATCGAACGAAATATATGGAACATCTTCGATGTAGTAGGAATCGACACCATCATAATAAGTCTGCGGCTGCGGCGTCAGATCGACTTCGACCACCAGCAGCGTTCTTCCGGAACCTTTATAGTTCTCAATCGTATAAGATTCCGTGACCCGGTCATTCGCTCTTACCGTGATCGTTGAAAGATCGGGAACGACTCCCTTCGGCAGCAAGTCGTACCAGGTGCCATGCGTTTCCGCTATCAGTCTTCCGTCTTCGATCGCCTGCAGGTATGTCACCTTGTCAGGAATGAAACTGCGCTCTTCGACCGACGCGGTATAATGGATCACCACCCGGCGGTTGTCATAATCGACGCTCTTCTGGCTGGCGGACTTGCTTGGATAAACAGCCGTATCCGTCTTATAGCCACGCGCAACATCATAGCCTTTATCCGTCAGTTCAACGACCAGTCTGTCAGCGCTTTCTTCCTCGACATCTGCGCGTTCGACCGTCATCTTGATACCGTTATAGACATAAGCCTCCGGCGTGATATTTCCTGCGAACAGTTCTTCGATATATTCTTTCAGTTCTTCGGTATTCTTCAGTCTGACGACCGGACGGATATCGTAATCGATCGCGGCATTGGAAGATGTTACTACGGTACGGAAGTTTTCCGTGTCCGCAGGAACGTTCACGACGGTGCCTGTCTGCGTGCTGCCATTCGCCAAAGTAATAACGATGCTGCCTGTCTTCCAGGAAGCTGTCGCATACTTTTCCCATTCCCCGTTACGGTAAATCTCCAGATCGATATCCGGATAATGACTGTAATCATAATCGCGATAATAAAGGAACGTACCATCCAGAGCATGTTTCGCTTCCCAGGAACCGTCATCATTGATATTGTGCGGTTCGCCGTCATAGATCCAAGGCGTACCAGGGAATTCGATCGATTCGAAAATATAATCTTCAAGAACCGTCAGACGTTCGCTGTTGCGGTAACCTTCGATCCAGACGCCCGTATCCTCGGTCGTGATCGTCAAAGGACGGTTCATATAGTTTTCTTTGATACGTGTCGGCGGGATCTCCCATCCGGAACCGTCTTCTTTCATCGTACCCGGAACGATCTCCTTGTATGTCCAAGGCAGGATATAACCTACCGTATCGACAGTGTATGAGAAACGCGTAGTGTATTCACCGGTCTCTCCATCCTGCATATCGTTCAACGCATACGGATAGATGCCGTACCAGCCATGGATCGGGCTCCGGTTTTTCCAGATATGCAGATCGCTGTAACCGTACCTGTAACCGCGGCGATGTATCTGGTTGTTCGGCTTGTCGTCATTACCATTCTTGGTCACCATGTAATGACCCGTCGGATCGCTCCAGACCGGATCGGTGTAACGCCATTTTGCCACAGCGGAAGACTCTCTCTCGGTAACCAGTTTCGGGTCGGGATCCTGCACATTTGGATTCGATACTACCGCCTCCGGATCCGTTTCCGTAACAATCATTTTCGCATTGTTGTGGAACTCATAGTTCATATCCGGTTCAAACTGGCTGGCCGGATAGTAAGAAGTATAGGAGTAACTGCTCGTCGTACCGGTGTTATATCCGTTATAGACATTCTCGCGAGTACGTTTCAGATAATCATCGGCATCGCTGCCGGCTAAGAAACCGTCATACTCATCAGCGAGTTCATCGATGATCGTCAGCGAATAATAAGTGTTCGCGGAAGTCGCTCCGGTCACATACCAGTTGACGGAGATGAATTCTTCTTCGGCCAGATTGCCATCTTCATCAAAATACTCGGGATGTTCCTCTTTCCATTTTTCAGGGATCGTGACATTTCTCGCATCGACCCAGGATACGCCTCTTTGCTGTTTCTTGGTATTGATGATCCTTGCTTCGGTATCGAACTGTGCGGTCAGTTCATTGGAACGCAAAGCGATCGTGTTGCCGTTGTGGGTAACGACTTGCATGTATGCGTCAAACGGTTCTGAAACCGCCATATCTACCAGGTTATGCGGAACAAGTCCTTCGATCGCAAACTGGATGTAACCTTTGGTTGCTGCCGACATCTTCTTGGTATTGGTCAGCACATAATTGTCACCTACCAGTTTCCAGTTGAAATCAGATTTGGTGGAAGGTTCTTCCGGATAAGGAATGACCAGCTTGCCGGCATCGGATCCGTTTCTGTTCTGGAATATGTGGGCAGGGATCGTGATCGTGATATCGCCTGGTTCATAATTGTGTTCGCCGGACAGGGCATAGTTGATCTGCAGGCGGATGCTCTGCAGGCTATCGGAACCGGGTCTGATGTATAAGAGGGAAGGGTCATCGTTGTTGGTCGTGTCGGCAGTGATCCACTTGGCAGTAAGCGTTTCGATGCTGGAGCCATCTGCGGATCGGCAGGGGTTGTCTGAACTGTTCAGCACACAGCCCTGATCATCAGATCCTTCTTCTTCGCCATCATCATCGAAAAGATCATCCGTGATTTCCTGGATCTCATCATCGGAAAGATCCGTCTCTTCTTCCATTATCTGGACAGCCATCTGGACGTCATCAGACAAAGCGCCTTGCAGATTCAACGCAAAAAGATCTTCTTCAGCCACATAGCTGAAATCATCGATCTGTACGCTTTCTGTGATATCCGGATCAGGAACCGTTTCCGGTTCCGTGTCTGTTTCTTCGGTCGTTACTTCAACCGTTTCTTCCGTAACTGTTTCTACGTTTTCTTCGGCTGTCTCTTCCATAACCGTCTCCGCGGTTTCTTCGATGACATCGACCGTCTCTTCACTGTTTAATCTGTTGACAGGCATATTGCCGAATAGCAGCAATAATGCCAGCGAGAACGATAATAGTTTATTTTTCATATCACTCGACCCACTATAAAAGTATTCTTTCCCTGTAATATTTATTATATAAAAAAAAATGAAAGGGTTTGCAGTATTTCTTATAAATATTTATATATAAAATATGAAAAAACGTCTTTGAAAGATGTTTTTTATATGACGGGATCGTTTCCGTAATATGTTTTATACCACTTCGCGAAGCGTCTGAGACCCTCTTCCAGAGACGTATCCGGCTTGAAACCGTAGTCCCGGATCAGGGCCGAAACATCTGCATAAGTCGTGACCACATCGCCTTTCTGCATCCCTGTCAGTTCCAGATGATCTTCCAGCACATAATCTTCTGGAAGCAGTCCTTCTTCCCTCAGCGCGTCTTTCAGGATCTCTACGAAACGCATCAGATTCTCCGGATGATTGTTGCCGATGTTGTAGATGCTGAAAGGGGCCAGAGGTCCTTTTTCCAGGATCTTGACGATTCCTTCGACGATATCATCGACATAGGTGAAATCACGCTCGCAGTTGCCATAGTTGAAGATCCGTATCTTCTCTCCGTTCAGCAGTTTTCTGGTAAAAGAGAAGTACGCCATGTCCGGACGTCCGTAAGGACCGTAGACCGTAAAGAAACGTAGCCCTGTTGCCGGGATCCCGTAAAGCTGGCTGTAACTGTATGCGAACAGTTCATCCGCCTTTTTGGTCGCAGCATAGAGCGATACCGGTTCATCGACCTTGTCTTCGGTCGAGAAAGGGACTTTGGCGTTATTCCCGTACACGGAACTGCTTGAAGCATATACCAGATGTTCGACCGGATGATGCCGGACGGCTTCGAGGATGTTGTAGAAGCCCAGGATGTTGGCCTGGATATACGCATCCGGGTTTTCCAGGGAATATCGGACGCCCGCCTGCGCGGCAAGGTTCACGACCAGATCGAAACTGTTTTCCGCAAAGAGTTCTTCGACCTTATCTTTCTCGGCGATATCCATACGGACAAAGGTAAAATCCTTATGCAGATCCTCCAGTTCTTTCAGACGGGCTTCTTTCAGAGAAACTTCATAATAATCATTCATATTATCGATCCCGGTAATTGCGAC
>JAEEGL014830975.1_pt1 | contig 16091 bp, 14 predicted proteins | sample 9134231 | NCBI WGS metagenome assembly JAEEGL01 (sample SAMN16246548, study PRJNA631951) | gut metagenome | biome: gut microbiome; feature: rumen; material: fiber-attached | host: Bos | place: Iran: Karaj | collected 2018-10
GATGCGTTTCACGCCGGTCTGCGCGTCGGCGAAATTGCCGCGGATGGCGGTCACGTTGACGTTGTTTCCGGTCTGGGTCGCCATCTGCAGCGTCTGCACCCGGCGGACCCGGTCGACGGGGTAGAAGACCTGGATCTTGGTCTGCGGAACGTCGCGGTAGCCTTCGAGCGCCGCCTTGCCGGTGTCGCCCGACGTGGCGACGAGGATCAAAGCAGTCTTGGTCTCCCCGGTCTTGCGGAGCGCGCGGGAGAGCAGGCGCGGCATGATCTGCAGCGCCATATCCTTGAACGCGCAGGTCGGTCCGTGCCAGAGTTCGAGGGCGACGGTGGTCCCGTCGATATCCGAGAGCGGCGCGGCGCCGCCGGGGAACCGTTCTTCACCGTACGCCTCGCGGCAGTCGGCAAGCAGTTCCTCTTCGGTATAGTCGGTGAGGAATTTTCCGAGGATCCGGGCGGCGCGTTCGGGGTAGGGAAGGCGCGCCAGTTCTTCGAGTTCGTCCTCCGAGACAGTCGGGATCTCGGCGGGCATATAAAGCCCGCCGTCGGGAGCGAGACCGCGCTTGATGGCGTCGGCGCTCTGGACGAACGGTCCGGATGCGGAACGGGTGCTGGAGTAAAGCATTTTTCTATCCTTTCGTTTGGGAAAATCAAAATCGTGTGGAAAGTCCGGCGCGGGCAAAGAATCGCTCGGCGTTTCGGAAAAAGATCGCGTCGATCGCGCACTCGGACAGCCCCGCCGAAGAGAGGGCGGCGGCAAGGGACGGCAGCGCGTCGGAGGACGGCAGCCCTTCCGGCAACTCGTCTGTGCCGTCGAAATCGGCGCCGAGCGCGATCGCGTCGGGAAAACGGGCGAACCCGTGGAGCAGATGACGCGTAACGTCGGCGACCGAGGCGCGTCCGGTCGGGGACAGGTGCGGGGCGTGAAAGGTGATCCCGACGAGTCCCCCGAGGTTCGCGATCCGGAATGCGTCGCGGTCGGTCAGGTTCCGCCCGTGCGGACAGAGCCCGTCAAAACCGACGTGTGAGGCGATCGCGACTTTCCCCGCCCGCTCGCAGAGCGAGAGGATCCCGTCGGTCGATTGACGCGAGGCGTGCGAAACGTCGGGGATCAGTCCGAGGGCAAGACAGCGTGCGATCGCCGCCCGCCCGAAGTCGGTCAGTCCCTTTTCGGTATCCCACGCGCCGCCGAGGGCGTTTTCGCCCCGCCAGAACGGGATCACCGACAGAACGCCGATCTTTGAAAGTTCGTCGAGGACCGACAGATTGTTCCCGATCAACCGCAGATCTTCTACCGAGAGCGGAACGCGTTCTTTGGGTATCCCCGCCGCCTCGCATTTTTCCCGAAACGACGCGGCGATCCGATAGAGATCAAACAGACACGCTTGGTCGCTTCTCCCTTCCCGGCACCAGATCGCCGCCAGCGCAAAGATCCCGTCGGGGTAGACCGGGGACGTCAGGCGCAGGGCGAGGGCGGGAGACGGGAGGGGCAGGTCGAAAAGGTCGGTTTTGAGGGGGGTATCGGCGTGCAGAACGGTCAGACGCGAAGGACAACGGGTTTTCTTGTTCATACTTCACCTCTCCAGAGTTTTGGTACTCTTATGCGGAGAGGGGAGCGATTATGCGAAGAACGCCGCCTTGATCTGCTGTATTTTGACTACGCGGTCGCGTTCTTCGTCGGGATCGAGGTAGACCTCGATAACGTCAAAGCGGACAGAGAATTTCGGGTTCGGGTGCTGCGCGAGCCAGATCTTCGCCGCCCGGATCACGTGTTCCTGCTTGTCGCGGGTGACGGCGGCGGCGGGGCGCGTCAGGCGCGTACTTTCTCCGGGGGAGAGCCGCCGCGTCTTAACCTCGACGAAGACCAGCGTTTTCCCGCGTTTCGCCACGACGTCGATCTCGGCGCCCCCCGCCCGGTAGTTGCGGGAGAGGATGCGGTAGAACCGGCGGCAGAGATAACCGACCGCGGCGTTCTCACCGCGGTCGCCCCGGGCGCGTTTTTCGGTCTTGCTCATTTGGTTTCGTCCTCGTTCAGGAATTTCAGAAACGAGCGGCGGTGGAGAGGGCAGGGACCGAGCCGACGCAGGGCGTCCATGTGCTCCCTCGTCCCGTATCCCTTGTGCTTGGCAAACCCGTATTCGGGGTAGTCGCGGTCGTTTTCAAGGCAGATGCGATCCCGCGTCACCTTTGCCAGGATACTGGCGGCGGAGATCGAGACCGAGAGCGCGTCGCCCGAGATCACGGTTTTGTGCGGCAGGTCGATCCCGCGCGCGCAGTTCCCGTCGATCAGGGCAAAATCGGCCTTGACGGGCAACCCCTCGATCGCGCGGCGCATGGCGAGCATGGTCGCGTTCAGGATGTTCAGTTGATCGATCTCCTCGGGCGACGCCATTCCGATCGCATAGGCGATGGCGACCTCGCGCACCGTATCAAAGAGTCGGTCGCGCTGTTTCGGCGTCAGTTTTTTCGAGTCGTTCAGCCCGGGGATTTCGCACCCCGCGGGCAGGATGCACGCCGCGGCGACGACGGGACCCGAGAGCGGACCTCTGCCCGCTTCGTCCACGCCGCAGATCGCGGTATAGCCCGCCTCGCGCAGTTGGTTTTCAAAGGTCTCGTCGGGGGTGGTCTTATTCAGCATACGTCGGTCTCCCCCTTCTTTTCGCGCAGGTCGCGCGTCGGTCTTTCAAGCGAGATGCGCCCGATCACGCCCGAACGGAACTCGTCGAGCAGCATTTCCGCCGTCCGGCGCATATTGACGTCACCCCCCGAAACGAGGAAGCCGCGCTTGCGTCCGACCATCTCGAGCAGGTCGTAGCCGTCGCGACCCTCGGCGTCCTCTGGGTTGAGTTTGTAGCGGGCGAAAAACAGGGCGGGGCAGACGCCGACCAGCCGTTCGCAGAGCGTCATGGCGAGCGTTTCGACGTCGAGCACGCCGTCGCGGATCGCCCCGGTCAGGGCGAGGTTCTCGCCCACGGTCTTCTCGTCGAACTTCGGCCAGAGAACGCCCGGCGTATCGAGCAGCGACAGCCCGATCGAGGTACTTACCCACTGCTTTGCCGTCGTGACGCCCGGTCGGTTCTCGACCTTGGCGCGTTTGGAGCCGGCAAGTCGGTTGATCAGCGAGGATTTGCCGACGTTCGGGATCCCGACGATCATCGCCGAGAGCCGCCGTCCCGTCATCCCCTTCGCTTCGTTTTTGGCGATCTTCTCGGCAAGGATCTTACGCACCGCGTCGCCGATCTTCGCGATCCCGTCCCCGGTCACGCAGTCGATCAGGAGCGCCTCGTTTTCGGTCTTGGCGTAATGCGAGAGCCACGCGTCGCTGACAGACGGATCGGCAAGCGAGGCTTTGTTCAGTAGCGTCAGTTTGGGTTTCCCGGCGGTCAGTTTTAAGATCTCCGGGTTCTTGGAACTCCGGGGGATCCGCGCGTCGAGCAGTTCGAGCACGATATCCACCTGCGAAAGACACTCGGCGATCAGGCGCCGGGTTTTCGCCATATGACCGGGGAACCATTGGATCGGATCAAGCGCCATATCGGTACCGTTCCGGGGCGTCCCCGGCATCCTTTCTTTTGATTTGGTTCAGCGTCCGAATTGGAAACGCACGACGCCGAGGATCGAGCGGAGATCGACCGTCCCGGCGTCGCTTGACGCGGAGCGGTTGTCCCCGATCACGAACACGTACCCGTCGGGCACGGTGGTCTCGGGCAGGTCGGAGAGCGTCCCCGCCGCACCGGATAGATAGGGCTCGTCCGGGACGATCCCGTTCACGTAGAGTTTGCCGCCCTTGATCTCAACGGTGTCGCGCGCCACGGCGACGACGCGGCGGACGTAGATCTCCGACGATTTGTCGGTCGCGCTCGTGAAGGCGGCGATCTCACCGCGTTCGGGCGTGCCCCATTCGCGGGTGACGAAGACGACGCTCCCCGCCCGGTAGGTCGGGGACATCGCGTCTCCCTGCACTTTCACGGGACGGATCAGGAAATAGAGGACCAGAAGCAGCGCAAGCAGCGCGACGGTCACGACCGCGACGAGAATCTGAAAACGGACCAGGCGTCTGACGTTCTGCGGTTTGGTCTCTTTCGCGTCGATGGGACGGAAAGAAAGAACGGGCTCGTCTCTGTATTGCATAAGCCGGCGTCTCCTTTACGGTTTTTGAAGGGGAAGCGGGGAAGTGCGGATTATTCGACCTGTCCGATCGTCGAGACCGGCCAGACGCGGAAGATCACTTTGCCGAGGATCGAACGGACGTCGATCATACCGACGTCGTCTTCCCGGCTGTCGTGCGAGTTGGTGCGGTTGTCGCCGAGGACGAAAACGTATCCGTCGGGAACGACGGTCTCGGGGTAAACCGAGTGTCCCTTGGAGAGCGACAGGTATTCTTCGGATTGCGCCAGTCCGTCGACCAGCACCACGCCCGAGCGGATCTCGACGGTTTGCCCGGCGACGGCGATCACGCGTTTGATGAACGGGGTGGAGCGGTTGGTCTGATTCAGGGGGACGAAAACGATCACGTCGCCGTTCTGCGGTTCGTAGTTGACGTCGGAGATCAGAAGGTGTTGACCGTTGTTCAGCGTGTTGTCCATGGAACCGCCCTGTACCAGCGTATGGCGGACGAGGAAGGTCGCGATGAGAAGGACGGCGGCGACCGTCAGGACCAGCATTTCGATAAAGTCGAAAAGACGGCTCATGCCGTCCACGCGCCGGAGTTCCGCGCGATCCACCCCTTCGGGGAGAAACGGCGCGTCGTCCGTGACCTCTTCCGCGGTCTCGTCCGGGCGTCTGTACTGTTCGTCTTGCATGGTGGGACCCCCCGTCTCTCGTTTTCTCTTGCGTAGCGTATATGCGCGAAAGCGCACGCGAACCATATTAGTTCATTTTATTATACCATACTTTTTTACGCATATCAACTGTTTTCCTTCAAAACGAAGGGATTTTTTATCGACTTGGAAAGGTTGCATATCCTTTGGAAAGATGCTATAATGGTTTTGATGAAAAACGACGGGAAGGGGGGATCGCATTGGACGACGAACGCGCGTATATCTGTATCGACCTGAAGTCCTTTTTCGCGTCGGTCGAGTGCGTCGAGCGCGGGCTGGATCCCATGACGGCGCGCCTGGTCGTCGCCGATCCCGAACGCAAGAGCGGGACCATCTGCCTTGCCGTCACCCCGGCGATGAAGGCGCTCGGCGTGCGCAACCGCTGCCGCGTCTTCGAGATCCCGCGCGGATTGGAGTATATCACCGCGCCGCCCAGGATGCGGCTCTACCTCGAATACTCCGCGAAGATCTACTCGATCTACCTCGACTACTTTTCGCGGGACGATATTCACGTCTACTCGGTCGACGAGGTCTTCATCGACGTCACCGGCTACCTTAAAACCTACAAGAAAACGCCTCTTGAACTCGCGCGTTTCCTGGTCTCGGAGGTCAAAGAACGCAGCGGGATTCCCGCGGCGGCGGGCGTCGGCACCAACCTGTACCTCTCTAAGATCGCGATGGACATTCTGGCAAAGCGGTCGCCCGATTTCATCGCCGCGCTCGACGAAAAAACCTACCGCGAGAAACTCTGGCGGCACGAGCCCCTGACCGATTTCTGGCGGATCGGTCCGGGCACGGCGGAGCGGCTTGAAAAACTCGGCGTCCGCACCATGGAAGGGATCACGCGCCTGCCCGAAGACCTCCTTTACAAGATCTTCGGCGTCGACGCGGAACTGCTGATCGATCACGCGTGGGGACGCGAGCCGACGCTGCTTTCGGACATCAAATCCTATAAGAGCAAAACCCACAGCATCACGTCGGGACAGGTGCTGATGCGCGACTATACGCAGGACGAGACCGAGATCATCATTCGCGAGATGGTCGACCTGCTTTCCCTGGATCTTCTCGATCGAGGGTGCGTAACCCCCCACCTTTCGCTGATGATCGGGTACTCCTCGAAGGAAGGGAAGGCACCCTCCCACGGAGGCGTGAAGATCGAACCGGCGAGCGAATCCGACCTTGTTCTGATCCCCGCGGCGCTCGATCTGTTCCGGAAGATCGCCGTTCCGGGCCTGTTGATCCGCCGGATCAATATCTCCTTCGACGACATCTTCTGTCCCGCCTTCCGGCAGGCGAATTTCTTCGAGGACGACGACGCCGGCGAGCGTCACCGCCGCCTGCGGAAAACCGTTTCCGAACTCCGCCACCGCTTCGGCGGGAACGCGATCCTGAAAGGCACGGACTTTGAAGAGGGCGCCACGACAAGAGACAGGAACAAACAGATCGGCGGGCACAAAGCGTAAGGACGGCACGCACAGACGCTTATCTTATAATCATAACCTTTCGGTATTTGAAAAGGAGACTGAAAAATGGAGGAAACAATTCGCACGTTTTCCGGGCAGATCATCGGGTACATCAAAACCCTTTCCAACGGGGACAAAGAGGTCCGGAATTTCACGGGGCAGATCCTCGGCTACTACCGCAAGAGTCAGGACGTCACCACCAACTTTACGGGCCAGATCGTTTACCGCGGGGATATGTCCGCCGCGCTTCTCGTGATCCGCGTATAAAACGACGCGATTTCGGTCGCCCGGATCACGGATTCGGGCGGCGATCCGCGCGCCGCGTTTTACGCGCAGGACAAAATATTGATACAATCCGACAAATAGTTAATAGTAATTCTTCGCGTCAAATGCTATAATAGAGATATCAAACACAATGGGTTTTTCCGAAGAAGGAGACCGACGATGAAACGGACATTTGCGGCATTGCTTGCGGCGTTGCTTCTGTTTACGCTTGTTTCCTGCGCGGTGAAAGAGCAGGAAGAACAGCAGAGCGGGGAACAAAGTCAAACGCAGACCGAAGAGAGCAAAAAACCGGAAACCACTACGGGACAAAATGACGACGAAAGCAAAAAAAACGCCTTTTTTTACGGTGAGGAAAACGTGATCGACATTTATCTTGTTGCAGGACAGTCCAACGCCGTCGGGTACACGAACATCGTGGACAAAAACGCGGCGTACGAATTTGCACCCGAACTCAAAAAAGGGTTTTCCAACGTTCTTTTCGCGGGCAGACTGCGTTGGGATTCGGAGGATTATTACACCGCACTGGATTACGCGTGGCGCGCGACGAAATTAGGGCTCGGAGCCGGCGGCGGTGAGAAGATGGGACCGGAAGCCGGTATGGCAAAAGCACTCTCCGAATTTTATAATGAAACGAGCGGAAAAACAGCCGGCATCATCAAATACGGTCACGGCGGGACGAGTCTTCTTACAAAGGTGACCGATACCACGGGCCCCAGCAACAAGTACGGCACGTGGGTTTCGCCTTCGTACGCCGTAGCGAAACTGGGCTTCAAAAACCAAGCGGAATACAAAGCGAGCATGACCGGGGCGCTCTATCGCGAGTTTTTAGAGGTGATCAAGAATCGCTTGATGTCGCTGCGCGGCATGGGCTATACCAACGTCAATATCAAGGGACTTTACTGGATGCAGGGGGAAAACGACCGCCGCGAGCCGGATGAATACGCGGTGGCGTTCCGGTATTTCGCATCCGATATTCGCCGCGACGTTGCCAGGATCGTGCGGGCAATGACGGAGGGAGACGATCGGGGCGCCGCCGAAATGCCGATCGTCGTCGGCACGATCTCGCAAACGCAGAACTTGGAATATCCGAGAGCGGAGAGCGTCAATCTGGAATTTATTGCGATGCAGAAAAGACTTCCCGACTCCGTGTCGAATTGCTACGTGGTGGACAATTCTCAATACGCGATCTCAAGATACGACGAGAATACCGGCAAGGTGAATACGGACGGACTCGGATCGGATCAATGGCATTGGAACCAGGCGGATCAACTTGAGATTGGTTTTAACGTGGGCAGGGAGTTCCTTTCCGTAGGCGGGGAATGACCGCGGCGTTTCGGATTATTTTTAAATGAAAGGATGAGACGGTTATGAAAAAGTTCGTTTCTCTTGCTCTCGCGATCCTTCTTACGGGTACGCTGCTCGTCTCCTGCAGCAAGACCGGCGAGCCGTCGCCGACGGAAGGCACCACCCGCGCGACCGGGAGTTCCGCTTCTGACGGTCAAACGACCGCGTCGGATAGCCCGGTCGAAGAGGAAACTCTGCTTTCCAGGTATCCCGTCGCGGACGCTCCCTTCGATCCCGCGACCGGTATGACCGGGAATATGCTCGCCCGTTCGGTGTACTACGAGGGCGATACCGCCCGGCTGAAGGCGAAACTCACGCAGGTCTTCGACGAGAGTTACACGGGGAAGACGAATGTCTTTTTCCTCGGCGACTCGATCTCGGACGGCAGCGGCAGCAACGGGGGAAGGTCTTTTAAGAGACTCGTCGAGAATTGGTTTACCGAAAACGCGAAGAGCGCGACTGCCTGCCTGAACGTCAGTATCGGCGCGACCGACTCCTATCTCGCGGTGCACCGTGTAGACAGGGACGTTCTCTCGAAGAATCCGGACGTCATTTTCATCGAGTATATCAACGACCTCGATAACGACTTCTACAAAGCGACGATGGAAAGTCTGATCCGGAAGTGCCTTTCCGCGCCGAATAACCCCGCGGTCGTTCTGATCGAAATGGTGCTCGAGGACGGCGGGAACTGTCAGGCGTGTCACGCCGCCGCGGCGAAGGCGTACGGGGTGCCCGTGCTCTCCTATCGCGACGCGGTCATGCCGGAAGTCGAGGCGGGGAACTTCCGCTTTAACCAGATTTCGGGCGACGGCACGCATCCGAACAATCTCGGTCACTCGTGGGTCGCCGAGATCGTCACACACTTTCTCGAGCAGGTGAAAGCCGCCCCCGCTGCGGGAACAGTCACGGCGTTCGATCCGGCGACGCCCTCGATCACGGGCGACAAATACGCGAACGCAGGGATCTACGATAAGGACTCCGCGACCTTGACCGCGACGCCCGACGCGAACTTCACGCTGGATACCAAGCCGAGCAAATTCAAGAAGGGCTGGGCGACCAATACCGGCGGCACGATCACCTTTGAAGCGGAATTTGCGAACTTCGGTCTGCTGTACTACAAGACGACCGACGGCAAAACCGGCATCGTCAAGGTCGAAATCGACGGCGTGCAGACGGGATTCGTGAACGGCAACTTCCCAAACGGATGGGGGGACTATCCGGCGGCGGTGGAGTTGTATACCTCAAACGAGGTCAAGACGCACACGGTCACGATCACCGTCACGAGCGCAAACAGAAAGCATTTTGAGATCCTGAGTTTGCTGATGTCCTGACGGAGACGGCAGGGAAAAGAGGGAAGTTTCGGGGCGGGATCCTTGGTATTTGCGACGCACTGCGCCGTAAATACAAGGGGTTCGATTTCAACCGAAGAGACGCCAAAAGAAGCAGCCCGCGCACAAGGCGCGGGCTGCACTGATAAAAAAACAAGGCGGGAAAATCCGCCTTGTTCGTTTTTTTAGAGAAGTTCCAGCGCCCGGTCGCGGATCATAAGCAGTCCCTCTCCGGGAACCGCAACGTCGCATCCGACGCGCCCGACCGCCTCTTCGATCATACCGAGCACCGCCGCCCGCCCGATCTTGTTTTCGAGCGTTTTCAGCAGCGCGTAGTCGTCGAACGCCTCTTTCATGACTTTCAGCCTCTGCGAGGGGATCGGCTTGCCGTTCCTTCCAGGGTAAACGACGTACGACGTTCCCGGTGAACCGAGGTAGAAACAGGGATCGGCGAAAGGATCCGCGATCCCGTGCGTCAGCACGTCGTAGTAATAGTTGTAGCCCCAATGCAGAAAGCCCTTTGCGTTTGAAAGGTACAGGTGCAGACCGAGCAGACGGTTGCGCGCCTGGGGCAGGGTGATCACGCGGTTGGCGTTGCCTTGTTTGATGACGCCTCCCGTGTAGTAGATCCAGAAGTTTTCGCACCCGGAAACGAACTTGTCAAGGTCGGGAGAGATCTCCCGCACGACCGGGATATCGACCGTTCCGCCCTCGTAGAACGAGTAGTTGCTCATGGCGTCGAAGGTGGTCAGGCTCGGTTCGATCCCGCGGAGCAGCGACGCCGCGAAACGGTAGTTGTCAAGATGCTCTGCTTGCGGTTCGTCCGAGACGTGGAAGAAGGTCTTGTCGCGGATCCCGAGCCGGTCGAGCACCGGGAGCAGGGCGGGGATATACGCCCGCAGAAAGTCCGCGTACTCGGCGGAACGCGCGTCGGTGTCCCACCCGAAAATACGCTTGGTCTCGCCGTCGACCTCCGCCACAATCTTGGGCGCGTGTCCCGCACCCCATTGGGTGAACAGGTGCGAATGCTCGAAGTACCGGATCCCCTTGCTCTTACAGAGCAAAACGAACCGCTCGAAGAGCGAAAAGTCGAAGGAATAGACGCCGTTCCGTTTCGTCACCCGGACGAGTTGGACGGTCTTCCGTTCCTTTCCGCGCTGGGTATCGAGCGGCGGGGTGAACGCCGGCGTCAGGATCATGTTGATCCCGTGTTTCGCCGCCGTTTCGACGAAGTCGCCGATGATCGAAAAGAGCCGCTCCGAAAAGATCGTTTCCCCGTAGACGTCGGCGAGCGCGTCGCAGTAGAACCAGTTGGTGCACTTTAATTCGCTCTCCGGAACCTCTTTGTCGAGCACCTCGATCTCAAAGTCCTTTTCCGAGAGGGCGTTGCCGCGGTACAGGTCGTAAAAGACGCAGGTGAGGCGGTATTTTCCGGGCGCGAGCCGCGCCCCGTCGGGGTTGATCTCCACCCACAGCGCCTGTACGTCGCGCACGGCGTTCAGGGTATAGGTCTGCCCCTCTTCAAAATACCGCTGACTGAAATCGTCGTACTCGATACGCGAGCCGCGGTCGCGAAGGAACAGGGGATCAGGGTAGAGCGAGGGTTCGCCTGAGACGAAATACTCGGGTTTCAGGTTGTTCGGCACCGGGTTGACGACCGGCACGTTCCCGATCTTGTAGACGTCGAAGAGAAGCGCGTCGGACGAGGATTTGATCGAAAACCCCACCGGAAGGACCGTCGATTCGCCATCCCCCGGGTACGAATAGGTCACTTTGAACGAGTAGGTCCCGTTCGCGGGCATCTTCGCGCAGTCGATCGGTTTTCCGTTGATCTTTTTCGGCGTGACGTCTGCGATCGAGGAGTAGATCTCGCTTAGATAAGGTCGTTTTTCGTTTGCGTTCACTCTTCAATCTCCTTTCCGCCGACGAAGACTTTTTTCAGGTTGCGTTTGCCGTCAAAGAGCAGGACGTCGGCGTCTTTGCCCACGTCGAGCGAACCCTTCCGGTCGGCAAAACCGGCGATGCGGGCGGGCGTCAGCGTGCAACTTTCGGCGGCGTCCGCGAGCGGCACGCCGTAGCGCAGGGCGGTCGCAAAGCAGACGTCCATCGTCCCGACCGAGCCCGCGAACGAACTCCGGTCGAAGAGTTTCGCCACGCCGTCCTCGATCATGACCGGCGTTCCCGTGTTTTTCTCGCCGAGGATCGATTCTTTTGCTTCGGTTCCCGCCGCGCGCATGGCGTCGGTGATCAGGGCGGTCTTCTTCGCCCCTTTGATCTTGAAGCAGAGAAGCATGGTCTCGCGCGGGATATGTTTGCCGTCGGCAATCAGTTCGACCGTGAAGCCGTCCTCGAGATACGCCGCCTCGACGATCCCGCCGTGGACCGTCTGCCCCTCTTTGTGTTCGGTCGTGGTGCTGCAGTAAAGGTGCGTGATATGCGAAAAGCCCTTGGCGTAGTACGCAAGAGCAGTTTCGGCGTTTGCCGCGCTGTGTCCGATCGACGCAAGGATCCCGCGTTCGCGCGTCCAGTCGGCGAACAGGTCCATTCCGGGCAGTTCGGGCGCGGCGTCAAAACGAACGATATGCCCGCGCGAGAGGGCATACAGTTCGTTCAGTTCTTTTTCCGTCGGGATCTTCTGTTCCGTGATCGCCTGCGCGCCTTTGGACGCCGCCGCGAAATACGGTCCCTCAAGGTGGATCCCGAGGATCTCGCTCCCGCCTTCGGGCGTTCCGTTCTCGATCGCGTCGCCCAGCCGCCCGATCCCGGCGTAGAGCACTTCGTCGGGGCAGGTCAGGGTGGTCGCGAGCAGGGAAGTCGTGCCGTGCTTCGCGTGGGTCTTCAAGACCGTTTCGATCGCGTCGGGATCGGCGTCGAGGAAATCGGCGCCCCCGCCGCCGTGGACGTGCAGATCGACGAACCCGGGAAGCACGTAGCCGCCTGCCGCGTCGATTATTCGCGCGCCCCCGGGGATCGGTTCGTCAGCGTCCCGGATCGCGACGATCTTCTCGTCGAACAGAAGGGTCTTGCCCTTCAGCACCCGATCGGGCGTTACGAGAACGCCGTTGACTACGGCGATCATTTCTTGTTGTAAATACGGATCTTCGGGATCACATCGCCGTAAATGGCGTCGTTGCACGCGTAGACCATGCAGTCCTTATGGTTCTGGAAGAGCGAGCAGGGGACGCGGCAGGTCACCTCGCCGTGCAGGACGCGGCGGAGCATCGCGGCAAGCCAGTCGCGGGGCATCAGGATCCGGATGCGCTCGGACGAATAGATCTCCTTCATACCGACCGTGATGCACTTTTTCGGGATCGCCTCCAGGTTGGCGCCGCAGTTCATGTACGCGTTGATGGTGCGCGTTTCGCGCGTGATGTTGAGGACGCGCGTCGGACGGGCAAGGAACTCCTCGTTGGTGCAGACCTCGTCGGGTTCGGGCGGCTCGTTGAAGGCGAAGTGGCCGTTGATGCCGATCCCGCCCCAGGTCATATCGGGCACGCCGTACTTCTCGATCAGGCGCAGGCACATTCCGGGATCGTCGGGATCCGGGAAGTACCGGTTCTCGGGCAGTACGTTCAACTCGTCGTCGATCAGACTGTAGAAGATCCGATCCATACCGCCGCGGAACGAGAGGGGATCGGACGTCGGGATATACTTCCCGTCGTCGCCGACGTACTCGTCCATATTCATAAACACGCAGTTTTTCAGGCTGATCCTGTATTTGTTGATCAGGTAGACCAGCACGCTGTACCCGCCGAGCGGGCCGTAGGGAACGATCATAAAGGTCGTTTTTCCCTTCGCGTTGTTCTCCTTGATCAGATCGAGCATTTCAATCGCCATCTTCCAGTAGATGTCGTGTTCGCTTCCGCACCGTTCCAGGCGGATCGGGGAACCCTTGCCGAGTTCCTCGGGGGTAAGTTTCATGACGTCCATTTTCGCGTCCTCCGAAAAATAATCTTCAATACCATTATACCGCACGATTTTGTTAAAGCAAGTTCAATTCCTGCTGACGAGTAGCACGATCTTGTCGTTCTGACCGTGCAAGAGAGAAAAAGAGAGGGGCGCGGACGCGCGCGCGGGCTGCACTCTTGCGCCGGTGACAAAAAGTTAATACATTTCGACAAAAAAACAATAGCATATCTTCGGAATATATGTTATGATTGAGTTGTAGATTTTTTGTCATAAGACAAAGTGACAAAACCGAAAAAACGCGGTCATCCGTGTAGCGGGCACGGACGTACCGACCGTTTCGGAAAGGAGCGCGTATGATTTTTCGTCAGGAGTGGCAGGGCGTCCGTTTGACAGACGGCGGGGAAGAGACGTTCCCCGCGACCGTTCCGGGCAATATCCAGGCGGATTACGCTACGGCAAAGGGCTTTCGCGACGTCATGTATGCGGACGGTTGCCGGCAGTTTGAGCGCCTTGAAAATGACGCATGGGAATACCGTACGCATCTTTCCTATCACGCCGAGCCGGACGAGCGCGTTTGGTTTTTCAGTCTGGGGATCGATTACAAATACGACGTTTTCTTGAACGGGGACCGTATTTACCGGTATGAAGGGCTTTTCAAACCCGTCGAACTGGACCTGACCGACCGTCTGACCGGGAACGACGAACTCAAAATCTTCGTCTATCCGCATCCGAAGCGGGAGGGCGCCGCCGCCGGAAAGCGCGAGGAAGCCGACCGCTCCTGCAAGCCGCCCGTTTGCTACGGATGGGACTGGAACCCGCGGCTGCTGATCTCCGGAATGTGGCGGGACGCGTACGTGGAAACGAGAAAGAGCGACTATATCCGGGATTGCGAGGCGTCTTACCGGCTTTCGGCCGACTTTGCCCGCGCCGACGTTTCTTTCGCGATCGACTGCGACGCCGAATGCGTAATTGATTTCTACGACCCGACGGGGAACCTGCTCTATCACGGGACCGATAAAACGTTCTCGGTTGAAAACCCGCGCCTTTGGTGGTGCGTGGGGCAGGGAAGCCCCGATCTCTATCGCTGGGAGGTCACGAACCCGTCCGGTATGAAGCGGGCGGGGCGTGTCGGGTTCCGACGCGTTCGCCTTTTGCAAAACGCGGGTACGATTGAAAATCACGGATTCCCGAAGTCGCGCTATCAGGCGCCGTTCACGATGGAACTGAACGGTCGGAAGATCTTTCTCAAAGGGACGAATTTCGTCAATCCCGAACTGTTCTGGGGACAGGCGACCGAGGAACGGTACCGGAAACTGGTCGATCTTGCCGCCGACGCGAATATGAATATTCTCCGGCTGTGGGGCGGGGCGGCGGTGCACCATCCTGCGCTCTACGAGCGCTCGGACGAGCGCGGCGTCCTCGTCTGGCAGGAGTTTATGCTCGCTTGCAACAACTATCCCGACGACGAGCGTTACCTTTCGGTCCTCGAAAGCGAGGCGACGGAAATGATCCGGACGCTGCGCCGCCATCCCTGCGTTTCGATCTGGTGCGGCGGGAACGAACTGTTCAACGGCTGGTCCGGAATGACCGATCAGTCGCTTGCGCTTCGGCTGCTGAACCATCTTTGCTACACGCTCGACCGCGACCGTCCCTTCCTTTCGACCTCTCCCTTGGAAGGAATGGGACACGGCGGATATCTGTTCTACGCCCGCCGTTACGGAACCGACGTGTATCAATGCTTCGGAAACGCGAATAACGTGGCGTACACCGAATTCGGCGTTCCTTCCATTTCGGAAATGGAAGCGCTCAAACGGATCATCCCGCCCAAAGAACTGCAAGCGCTCGCGCCGACCGAATCCTGGGTCTTGCATCACGCCTTCCGCGCGTGGATGCCGGAATCCCACGCGAGTCTGGAAACGTTGGAGCACTATTTCGGCGCGGACGCCACGTTGGAAGAGCGGATTAACCAGTCCGATTGGTTGCAGAGCGAAGGGTTGAAGTTTATCTTTGAAGAGGCGAGGCGGCAATCCCCGCATTGCAGCGCGGCGTTGAACTGGTGTTTCAACGAACCGTGGATCACGGCGGCAAATTGCAGTATCGTACGCTATCCCGACGTTCCGAAACCCGCCTATTACGCCGTTCGAGACGCGCTACGCACCGCGCTGTTCAGCGCGAAGATCGCCAAGTTCGATTGGAAGGCGGGGGAAGTGTTCAGAGCGCCGATCTGGCTTCTGAACGACGGCCCCGATTCCGTCGAGGCGGACGCGGAAGCGTTCCTTCGGATCGGGGATCGGGAGATCCCGCTTCTCGAATGGAAGGGCGTGAAGGTCGCCCCCGGCGCCAATCTCGAGGGCGCGCAGGTGTGCTGCGTTCTGCCGCAAGCGGAAACCGACCGGTTCACGTTGGAGATCCGGTCTTCCGATCCGCGCCTGAATAACACCTATTGCCTGCAATATCGAAACGAGAAAAAGGCAATCGCGCAAAGAACGATGAATACGTGACGTCGAGAGGTTCGGTTTCCCGAAAAGATGCCAAAAAAGTACGCACCGCCCACAAGGGGCGGCGCGCCTTTTTGGTGGATCTGAGGGGAATCGACGCGGTACTCCCGACGGTCGCACCGCTACCCCTGACTCCCGCCCCACGATATTGTAAGGGAAACGGATAGGATGGCGGGAGTCTTGGTATTTGCGTCGTTCTACGCCGCAAATACGAGGGGTTCGATTTCAACCAAAGTACGTCAAAAGAAGCAGCCCGCGCACAAGGCGCGGGCTGCTTCTTTTGGTGGATCTGAGGGGAATCGACGCTCGGCGCAAGCACCTCGCTACCCCTGACTCCCGCCCGACAGAACGGGAAGGGAAGCGGATAGGATGGCGGGAGTCTTGGTATTTGCGTCGTTCTACGCCGCAAATACGAGGGGTTCGATTTCAACCAAAGTACGTCAAAAGA
>JAEEGL015217179.1_pt1 | contig 16091 bp, 9 predicted proteins | sample 9134231 | NCBI WGS metagenome assembly JAEEGL01 (sample SAMN16246548, study PRJNA631951) | gut metagenome | biome: gut microbiome; feature: rumen; material: fiber-attached | host: Bos | place: Iran: Karaj | collected 2018-10
CGTCAAGCCACCGCAATCAAAGAAAGCCTTTCTACCAATAAACGCCACACCCTCCGGAATTTGGACACTCATCAGACGGCTGTTCTTTCTGAAAGATTCGCTGCTGATACTGGTCACCCCCTCTGGGATGACCACATCCCCACCGGGGCCGACATATTTCTTCAAAACACCGTTTTCAATGACGAAATCGCTGGCGCTGCTCACGGTTGACCTCCTGAATTGTAAAAGCGTATTAGCTCTTTTTCACTACCTGTCAAAAACGATATTGACCAGGCCTTTTTCGGCCAGGTCCACGCCGGTGGCTTTCTGATATGCTTCCATCAGCGGGTTGAGGTCGTAGGACACGAACCGCTTGCCGTCGTCAGCTCTGATGATCCGCATCCCGTCGTTTATGGCTCGAAGGAAGTCCTCCCCTTTCAGGCGTATCGTGAAATTGATCCAGCTGCCGAAATCCGGTCCCTTCACAGGGTATATCAGCACGGGCTTCGTCCGTACCTCGCAGGGGAGGTCCTGTTCGTTCCACGCCAGGACAAAGAAGTATGCGGCCAGGCTCTTGGCGGTGCCCTGTGCGCTGTAGGTCACCGATTCTCTTTGGCGATAGGTGCGATAGCAGGCAGCCGCCACCACCGGCAGGTCGGCGAGATCCTTATACGTGAATTGCAGTTCCTTACCCAAAGACCATCCGTTTCTCAGAATGTCCAACGCATAGGTGACCACCATATATTGCCCATTCTGTTCCGGCGTCCGCCCCTCGAATACCGGCGCTTTATCTCCTTCAGCCAGTACGCGCTCGATCACTGCTCCCAGATCGTCATTTTTGATCGTCAGTTCCATATACTCCTCCTAAAGAATCATCTGATATTTACCACTCCAGCGTGAACTCGGCCATGGGGTCGAAGTCGGCGAAGCGGGCGTTCTTGTAGTCCAGCAGGGCCGCCAGGACGTTGTTGGCGTCGGCCTCCTGGGCAGCGGCGATGAACTCCGTGATCTGGGCCAGGGTGAAGTGATCGAGCTGTTCGATCACTGTAAGATCATCCTTTCGCACACGATCCCATACCGTCACGCGGTCGAAGTACGCAACAAGGTGATTGACTTGTCGGGTATACCTTTTGAACGTGAAAGACTTGATCTCAAAACGATCGTTCGGTTCGATCTCGTGGCGTCTCCAGTCAATACGCTCTATCTCCGTTTCGCAACCGTCCAATGAAATGTATATCTCATTATGAAAATCGTAGTCTTCCACAGAAATGCCATGCTTCCCCTGGTTCAGGAAACGATAGTAGGGGATCATGCAGCCGACATATCGGTCTTTTGCAATCTCGCCCGGCTCACGCACCGGTTCCCAAATTTGTTCAAACGGCTGTTTGAACCCATGCGAAGTAAAGTATTTCTGCCATGCACCAACATCATCCGCTTTCATCTCCATCGGATGTGCAATCTTGATGGGATCATCCGTGATGGAATACGGCTGTTCCGTGCTGTCAATCGCACCTGTTTGATTAGGAGTAAATGTCTTTCCGCCTTGCGACCAAACAAGTAATTGCGCAACATGATTTAGCACTGGATTATCAAGATACAATGCTTTCCATTGTTTGGCAGAAAAACTCTCTGCATTGCAATATGCTCTCAGCAAATACACGATTCGATTTTTCACCACTCTTTTGATGTTCTTTTTCAATTCATCATAATCGCGCTTTGCCGCGGCATACTTCTCTGGATCGCTGTTTTTCTTCGGTATAGACTTGATGGCTTTCCCCGTTGATTGATCCACAAGTGAAAGTGATAAATCCGGCATAAGAAGGGCACTTATTTCTTTGTTTCCAAGATCGTAAAGCTTGCTGCCATCGGAATGTAAACCAAAATCTGAAAGCACGGTGTCACGGAGAGTATCCGCATCGGTTCCCCGAAGCATAGCATATTGATCAAGCATATTCATTTTATCAATAAAGAGCATAGCTTCTTTTGTGTCATTCAAAAGCAACGCGCGATTGACCTCTGTTTGATAATAGTCGGAATAGACTTGTTGATACAACGTGGAAATCTTGCTCCCCGGGACATAGCGGAACAGAGCGCCGACCACTTTCAGCATATCCTTTTTCGTGAAGCGGCTTTGGAATATTGCTGTTAACGCTTGCACAAGTGATTCGCGATCCAGCTTCTCTGCAATTTTATCAGCTTCTTCGACAGGTCTTTCGGCTTCCCGATAACTCTTTATGATTTCCTGTAAATATGCTTCGGGTGCTTCTCCAGATTTATCTGCAAGAAGTATAGCGGGCTGCCGCATCCCATATTCTCTTTCAAACACATTTCGCCCATCGAGCATCTGCGCTATATCTTGTATCGTTCTCTGCGAAGATTCTGATGGTATCGGCAATGGCATCGTTTCAGCCACTATATCGTCCAATCTTTGTGCAACGTCAGCAGCATCTGCTCCGAGTTTTTTCAGCTGCTTTGCCACCGTTGCTTTATTATCGGCGGTAATAACACCGAAAGAGACCAATATGCGGATGCATTTTTCGCATTCTGCAAGTGCTGCATACTTAATGACTTTTGAAAGCTTTTGTGATAGAAAAGCAATGATGTTCGGCAATAACTCTTCTTTTATCGGCTTATCCTTTTCACCCATTCTTTGTATGGCTGCACCGATTCTCCCGTACTCTGCCAAAGTGAATCCATCAAAGGAACCATTGGCAATCAGATAATCAAAGAGTAAAGTATCTTCTTTGCTTTCCGGCAGAAGCATATCGGACTTATGTATGTAGTTTGGCGTAGAGAAAAAGTTGTCTTTTCTGAAACATGCCCACGTCGTTATGATAGATCCGTCTTGCTCTATGATATGCAGACGAATGGTTTTTCCGGAGAATACAGAAGGATTGAAATTCTCCCGATAGAGAGTCAAGTCTAAAAGCTTACTGCACCCGGAAAACATCCAAATACCGAATTGTGTCGGCCCTTTACCGAAGGAAACTTGCTCCAGATTGCTACAGTTCTGGAAAGCATTCGTTCCTATACTTGTTACAGAATCCGGTATTGCAATCCTGCGCAACCCAGTACAACCGGAGAACGCACTATCGCCGATGTTCGTCACGCCGTTCGGTATCATTATGTCGGTAAGGCCGCTGCAATCACAAAGTGCCTGACTTCCAATGCTCTTTACGCCCTCTTGGATCGTGATGCTTTTAAGATTGTAGCACCCATTAAACGCTTTTCTCCCGATGCTTGTCACACCTTCCGGAATCTTTACACTCGCCAAAGCATCACAGCCGCTGAATGCATAGTTCCCGATGCTTGTCACACCTTTCGGAATCATTACACTCGCTAAAGCTTTGCAGTCACTGAATGCGCGGTCCCGGATACTCGTCACGCTTCCGGGGATTGCGACGCTCGCAAGGCTGGTGCAACCGGAGAACACGGAGCTCTCAATGTTCGTCACATTCTCAGGAATCGTCACCCTCACCAAGGCTGCGCATCCGCTAAATGCGCCGTTTCCGATGCTCGTCACACCGTCTGGGATCATTATGTCGGTAAGGCTTTTGCATCCATAAAACGTACTGTCTCCGATGCCCTTTATATCCTTAGGAATTACGACACTTGTTAATTTGTTGCAAAGCCAAAAGGCCTTGTCCCCGATGTTCGTCACACCCTCCGGGATGACCACATCCCCGCCCGGGCCGATGTATTTGGTCAAAATGCCGTTTTCAATGATGAAATCGCTGGCGCTGCTCATGGTTGTTCCCTCCCTGTTATGAGTCGATTGCTGGTTCCATTATAGAGTGTGGGGCAGGCGGTTTCAACGAAAAACCGCTTGTTTTTCCCTGCTTCTCCCGTGTTGTCGCGGTTTTGCGGCAGCAGACACCTCATCCGCCCCTGCGGGGCACCTTCCCCTCAAGGGGAAGGCGAATCACAGCTCCAGGTTGTCCAGCTGGGCGATGAGCTCCATCTGGCGCTCGTAGAAGAGGAGCTCCTTATTGTGGGCGAAGTACTCGGGGCAGCCGTAGCGGGAGATGAAGCGGGCGTCGTAGCGGCTGATGGTGAGCTCGGTGACCAGGATCAGCATCTCCTGGCCCTCGCCGAAGACCTCCTCGGCAAAACGGAACACGTTGGAGAGCTTCTGCCCCGCCTCATCCGCCATCTTCTTAAGGGCCTTGGTGCGCTTGTCGAAGGCCGCCTTGAGGAGTTGGAAGGCTTCCGCGCCGCTGGTGGGGGCGGCCTTCACCAGGGCCGCGTATTCCTCGTTCAGCAGGGCGATGGCCCGGTTCAGGCTGTAGGCCCTGTCCTCGGACAGGGTGCCCGCCCGCCGGTCCGTTTCCAGGGTGCGGCGGCGCTGGTCCATCTGCTTCCCGATCACGGCGGGTCCGTCGGCGCCGGGACGAACCAGCTCCAGCCGGGCGGCCTTCAGGGCGGCCATCAGCTCGCCCAGGGCACTCTCCTCCCGGATCACGGCTTTGAGCCGTTCGTTCACCGCGTCCAGGATGAGGCCCAGCAGGGAGATGCGCTCGTCGAATTTGGCCGCCCTGGCCCGGGATTTGATCGTTTCGTCCGCCTGACCGTCCAGGATGCGGTCCACCTGATAGTCGGAGCGATACTTGTTGAACAGGTCATAGTAGATGGCGAAGTCCTTGGCGATCTTAGGATTCTGCAGATACTGGCAGACCAGCTTCTCATCCACCCTGTCGCCGTTCTTTTCGTAAAGACGGATCATGTCGGAGAGGTCGGACCAGCCTCGGGCGGTGACGAAGGTCTTGCCGTCCACGGTGGTCTCGATCCTATAGAAATCGTCCTTTTTGATCTCGAGATAGGTGAGGATGGCAGGGTGGACGCCCTTCTGATAGGCGTACTCCTTCCACACCTCGTAATCCGGCTCCACGTCGATGCGCTTGAGTCGGTCCCAGGTGACGATGTCGAACTCCCGGACGGAGTTGTTGTACTCCGGCGGGTTGCCCGCGGTGACCACGATCCAGCCCTCCGGCACCCGGTGGCGGCCGAAGATCTTATACTGCAAAAACTGCAGCATGGCGGGAGCCAGGGTCTCGCTGACGCAGTTGATCTCATCGAGGAACAATATGCCCTCCCGGAGCCCCGTGGCCTCCATGGTGTCGTAGACCGAGGCGATGATCTCGCTCATGGTGTACTCGCTGACGGCGTACTCCCGGCCGCCGTAAGTCTTGTGCTCGATAAACGGCAGGCCGAGAGCGCTCTGGCGGGTGTGGTGGGTCATGGAATAGCTGACCAGGCCCACGCCCAGCTCCTGGGCGATCTGCTCCATGATGGCGGTCTTGCCGATCCCCGGCGGGCCCATGAGGAAAATGGGCCGCTGCTTCTCCACGGGGATCACGTAGCCCCCGAACTCGTCCTTGCTGAAATACGCCCGCATGGCGCTTTGTATCTGCTCCTTGGCTTGTTTGATGTTCATAGTTATTTCCTCTTCTCTTCGGCCCTTTTGTCCATCCATGCAAGCACGGTATGAATGTTGCTGTAATAGTCGTAATCGGAACGGCTGTTCTTTCGGTCGATCATGGGTTCAATCCTGCTCCTGAGCTTCGGACCGTCGAAGTAGCCGTGGGCAAGGGCGTACACCGTTTTGCGGTCGTAGATTTTGCCGTTGACGCCCACACAGAAATGCTCGATCCGGGCGACCAACGCGGCAACGTCGTTATATTCCTTCGTGGTAGGATGCTTCACGATCTCCGCGATCTCGGAGGGTTTGTACAGATTGATCCTGTCAAAGGTCTCATTTTGCAGCGTATTGTAGGCGTCCAGTGTGGCCTGTTTCCGATCTCGCCGCGCCGTCCAGAAAAAGGTATACAGTGCAAATCCGACGGAGATCACGGACAGTATGATGGCGATGATAGACAAAGCTGTTTCCATGATTATCCCTCCTCTGCAACAAAGGGGATGTTGTTCTCTTTCGCGTACTGCTCCGCGTAGGAACCAGTGGGGGCGTGGATGGTGAGGTCAAGGCAGCCATCGAATACACATTTGCTGTTGAAAAACACACCATCACAGATGCTCATCACACTGTCCGGTATGGTTACGCTTTTTAGTTTTTTGCATCCTACGAATGCGAAACTCCCAATACACTGCGTCCCTTCTTTGACCGCATAAGCACCACGAATACTGTTCTTTGCTTTTAGCAAGCAATGACCGAGATAGAGCACATTGTCTTCCCAATGAGTACCATCCTCAAATATGGGTGTTCCTTCAAAAGCATCGCTATCAATGCTTCTTACACTTTCCGGAATGATTATCTCGATCAAATTGCTGCAGTTGCAGAAAGCCTTCTCTCCAATGCTTGTCACGCCTTCTGGGATTAACAAACTTGTCAAGCACTTCTGACCAGTAAACGCATAATTGCCGATACTCGTCACACCATTCGGGATTGTCACTTTTCCGCCAACGCCGACATACTTGATAAGAGCTTGTTTATTCATGATGAAAGCCCTGCCTGCCAGTTCATTGAATTGACGCTCGGTGATGATCTCGATTCCCAATTTCTGCGCCTTATGTGCCTTTGCGCTGTCGGATCCAGGATCATTCATGATCAAGTAGTCTACCTTTGACGTCAACGAGGATGCCAAATATCCGCCATTTCTTGTGATAAACTCTTTGAGCTCATCTCGTTTCTCAAAGGATTCTAGTTTGCCGGTCACGGCGATGTTGAGGCCTTTAATCCCTTTCTTTCCCTGACGAGCCTTCAGGCGATCATCGACCGTAGCCTGCTCTTTTTCCCTATGCTTTTCTACACTTTCCTTTTGTTTGTCGCTGATCTTGTTGGCCTGATAGTCCAACATCAAAGCGATCGCCTCTGCATTTCCTGTTTTCTGAGCCGCCTCAACGTAGAGTTCAACATTCTTTGGCGTGATAAGTTTCTCCCTGCACATCATGGCCAGCAGAGCGAGCTCTTCCATTGCTGTATCGACCAGCTTTGCTGCATTGGCCTTGATATATTTGCTGTGGCTCTCAAAACCAGGCGTTCCCTTTCCGCCCCCGCTTATAGCAAACCCTACGGCCGCTTGTGGACGATGGCACGAAGGCATTCGAGAAATATCTTCTATAAAAAAGATAGGGACAGGATTGAACGCCCATTCTTCGATACTCGTCACACTGTTAGGTATCCTGACACTTATCAAGTTGTCATACCCAGAAAATGCCCACATATCTATACTTGTCACGCCTTCTGTGATCTTCACACTTTTCAAGCTTCTGCAATACCCAAACGTTCTGCTTTTGATCCTTTTTACACCGCTCGGGATTATTACATCCGTCAAACTGCCACAACTATCGAACGCTCCATAACCGATATCGGTTACACCATCCGGGATCGTAATGTTCGCAAGATTCCTACAACCACAAAATGCTTCTCTTCCAATGTTTGTTATGCTGCTAGGAAGCACAACGCGTTTTAATTCTTCACAATATTGAAACATCTCGTCGCTAATGCAGGTTATGCCCTCAGAAATCAGCACGTTTTCCAGATTCTTGCATGAGCAAAACGCTTTCGTTCCCATACTTGTCACACTGCCTGAAATGGATACATTTCTCAATTCGCAAGAACAAAATGCCCTCATCCCGATCTTCTTTACACTATCCGGGATCGTCACTTTTGATATGTTGCTATACCAAAATGCATCTTTCCCGATTTCAGTCACTTCACGCGGTATGATCACATCTCCATCTGGTCCTGCGTAATAAAACAGAATCCCATGGAACACGACAAATCCTTCTGCATTCGCCAACGCAGGACATTTGTAAAATGCTTTTTCGCCAATATCGGCAACGCTTTCCGGGAGATCAACATTTTTCAGACTGGTGCAAAAAGTGAATGCCTCTTCACCAATACTGGTCACGCTATTCGGGATCACTATGCTTTCCAAGCTCTTGCATTCAGCGAATGCGTGATCACTGATTCTTGTCACGCTATCCGATACAACCACATCTTTTATCGTGTTGCAGAGCGAAAAAGCTCTTTCTCCGATCTCCGTCACCCCCTCCGGGATGACAACGTCCCCGCCGGGACCGTTGTATTTGGTCAGGACGCCGTTTTCAATGATGAAATCGCTTGCGTTGCTCATGGTTGGTTCTCCTTTTCAAAATGGTATGGCTTCTGTTTTCGCGGAAAAATGCTCGTTATCAAAGCAGCTTTTGTTAATTCTTCCGCTTTTTGATTCGATAACATCTATATTTCTTCCTTCTTCAATATCAGTTTGATCGCCCAGGGGGGGACGGCGAGGTTGTTGTGTTCCTCCTGCAGGAAGACGAAGGCCGTGCTGTAGGGGGGCATCCGGGAGGGGAATCCCCGGATGGCGCGATGCCTCACTCCGCCACAAAGGGGATGTTGTTCTCTTTCGCATACTGCTCGGCATAGGAGCCGGCAGGAGCGTGGATGGTTAGGTTGGGGCACTTTTCAAAAGCATCTTTCTCGATCCTTGTCACGCTATTCGGGATCGTCACCCTCGTCAGTTTCTTACAGTTGGAAAACGCATAAATGCAAATCTCGTTGACGGTTTGAGGGATCTCAACGCTTTTCAGCTTTGAGCAATAAGCGAATGCGGCTTGAGAAATGCTTGCTGCGCCATCAGGGATGGTAATGCTCTCAAGGCTTCGGCATTCATAGAAGGCAGCTTCACCTATTGCAGTTGTTGTTTTTGGAAGGGTGAGCTTCTTTAAGCTCTTACATCCCTCAAATACGGATGGTTCTATAGTTGGAACAGCATCCGGAATCGTGATCTGCTTCAAGCCTTCGCATCCCGAAAAAGCACCTTTTCCAATGAACTTTACGCTGTTTGGAACGATGATTTCCTTGATATCCTTGCAATCTCTGAATGCTCCGGCTGCAATGCAGCATGTCTTCTCCCATAAATACACACTTCCCGAGCAATCCTTATTCGCTTCGATCAGCGCATTGCCGATAAAGAATATGCCGTCATCCCAATTGTTTCGGTTTCGTCTCAAAGCCGCAGAATCAAAGGCCCTTTGACCGATCCTGGATACATTGTCTGAAAGAATCACCTCTGATACTGTATCACATGAAAGGAACGCACCCTCTCCTATCTCAGTTACGCTTTCCGGGATCACCACTTTTGTAAGATTGCGCTTTGAATATGAATAAAACGCATTTGCTCCGATCTTTCTGACCCCGTCAGGAATAACGACCTCTTGATCGTTCCCATAATACTTTGTCAGAATGTTTCCAACGATCACAAAGCCCTTATCATCAGCCAATCCTTTACTATCACAAAAGTTGCCTCTTTCTATACACTTAATACTATTGGGAATCTTGAGATCCGTTATACTGCTGCATTCGTTAAAAGCGCTTATTCCGATCCTTGTCACACCTTCCGGGATCATGATGCTTCTCAGGCTTTGACAACCCCAAAATGTGAATTTCTCGATTTCTGTGATCCCTGCAGGGATCTCTATGCTTTCCAAATGTATACAGCCATAAAAAGCAGATTCTCCAATGCTTTTGACTCCCTCAGGAATGGTGACGCTTATCAAGCTTTTGCAGCCCTTGAAAGCCGCTTCCGGGATCTCTCGTAGCCACGAGGGGACAGCGACCTGCGGAGCGTCTTTATACCTTCGCCCGATCATATCGTTGAAGTCTTCCTCGCTGATGACCTGGGCCCCCAATTCCTTCGCTTTACGATTCTTTTCCGAGCCGCTGTCTGTATCGTTAGTTACCAGATAATCCGTTTGTATGTTTACAGAAGCACCAAGCTTTGCGCCATAGGACTCCAGGTATTCTTTGACTTCGCCTCTCGATTTCCATACGTTAGACAGCTTTCCGGTGATAACAAAGGTCATCCCCTCAATGCCCTTTTCCGATTCTCTTGCCGCATTGCGTTCGACCATGGCATCCTCATATTTCTCCATGATCTTCGCTTTCTTCTCACGCGCTTTTGTAACGCTTTCAACACCAAGCTGATTCTGATAATCGAGCAGTAGAGCGGTCTTCTCAGGATCGCCCATCTTCTCTGCTTCCGACAAATAGGCATCCAAATCTTTTGCCGTTATCAGCTTATTGCTACACATGAAGTTTAGCTTTTCATCGTCTTCTACTGCGACCTCATAGAGCCTATCGGCTTTTTCTTTTATTGCAGTCAGCATGGCTGCCTCATTCTTTGCGGTGGGGTCCCACGCTTTATCTTTCGCCATTTTTACAGCGCGTGACAGCAAATCGATCGGTGGGAAGCCGGAATAGTCCTCGGAGCTCACTTCCTCCAAAGCACAATCCGCCATAAGCCTGGTCACTGTGGGCGTCCAGCGGTTGACCCGGACCTTGCACGAACATCCGGAGAAAGCGCTTTTTGCTTTCCTCAGGCTATCCGGAAGAATCACCTCCATTTTCCCACAATCCTTAAAAGCATTTTCGCCGATCTGCTTCACGCCATCCGGTATAGTCACACTATCGATCGCGTGACAGCAAGAGAAAGCGTTATCCGCAATACGTGTCACATTTTTGGGAACAGTGATCGCTCCACCGTTGCCAGCATAGTCTAAAAGAATACCATCCGCGATAAAATAGCCATTTTGATCCTTTAGGCCAACACAATCATTGAACGCATCACTGTCAATGCGCACATCCCTATTCTGGATCGTTATATGTACAAGCGATTCGCAATTCTCAAATGTACGCCAATCGATCTTTGGCACTCCCTTAGGGATATTGATGCTCATTAAAGTGGTGCAATCATGAAAAGCTCCCCACTGCAATTCAGTTAGACTCTGAGGCAACACTATATTGACAAGTGCTGAGCATCGAGCAAATGCCTCATATCCTATCACCTTGATCCCTTCCTGCAATTCTACCGTTTGAAGCGATTTACATCTTTGAAATGCTCCCCAACCGATCGCGGAAATGGTTTCCGGACATACCACTTTTGTGATCGTGTCACTATCGGCAAAAGCACTTTGTTCAATGCGCGTCACACCGTCAGGTATGATAACTTCTCCTCCCTCTCCTTTGTAAGACCTCAATACTCCGTTTCTAATGTCAAAATCGTTTGCGTTGCTCATGGTAGATTCTCCTTTTCTTCTCACTCCGCCACAAAGGGGATGTTGTTCTCTTTCGCGTACTGCTCGGCGTAGGAGCCAGCTGGGGCGTGGATGGGCAGCCAGCGACCTGGAAATGCAGAGTAGCCGATGCATGTCACGCTTTGGGGTATTTTCAGGCTCGTCAATGCGCTGCATTTAGAAAAAGCAAAGTTGCCAATGCTGGTCACACTCTCCGGGATCGTCACATTCTTCAGGTTTTGGCATTCACAGAACGCCTGATTGCCTATGCTAGTCACGCTCTCCGGGATCGAAACTCTTTCAATACTGCGGCAGCCCATGAACGCAAGATCCGCAATAACTGTCACACTCGCCGGAATGGTTATGTCGCTTTTAAAACCAACGTACCCATATAATACATTATTAATTATGATGAACCCCTCCGTGTCTGCAAGTCCAACACAGCCCCAGAACGCCGAGCAAGCGACTTTTGCCATTCTGTTGGCTATCACGATACTCGTCAATTTGTTGCAACCGGCAAAAGCAGAGTTGCCAATGCTTTCTACGCTCTCCGGGATCGTTGCACATGTCAGGCTGGTGCAGTTAAAAAACACTTCTTCACCGATGCTGTTAACACTCCCGGGAATATGCACGTTTATTAAACTGCTGCATTCATAAAACGCTTTATCTTCAATAGTTTTTAAGCCCCTTGGGAATGCAGCTTCTGTCAAACTGCTACAATCTCGAAATGTGCTGTATTCGATGCGTGTCACGCCATCAGGGATTACCACTGTTTTCAGGCCAGTACAATGAGCGAAGGCCCATTCGCCAATGTCCGTTACGCGCTCAGGAATGGTCACGCTCTCCATGTTTCGGCAATTCATAAACGCTTTGTCCCCGATGTCTGATATAGTATCGGGAACAACTACTTCTCGGTCATTTCCTAAATACCGGATGAGCTTTTCCCCGTCCACGAAGAAAGCCGAACCTGCAAGCTCTAAAAAATCCTGCTCGGTGACGATCTCGATCCCCAATTCCTTAGCTTTCTTTACATTGAGAGAATCGGCGTCCATATCATTCATGATCAAATAATCCGCATCGGACGTAAGTGAAGAGAGCAGCTTTCCTCCTCTACTCTGGATGAAGCTTTTCAGTTCGTTTCGATTTGCAAAGGCCACCAGTTTTCCCGATGCCGCGATGTTCAATCCCCCGATGCCGGTTTTACCTTGACGGGCCATAAACCGTTCTTCAATGCGCTCCTGTTCCTTGTCTTTGCGTTTTTGGACGCCTTCCTTTTGTTTATCGCTGACTTTTGTGGCCTGGTAATCCAGCATCATGGCAATTAACTCAGCATTTCCTGTCCTTTGTGTGGCTTCAACATAGAGCTGCACGTTCTTGGGCGTAATTAGCCTTTCCCGGCACATCATGGTCAGCAGCGCAGGTTCTGCTATGGCTTTACCAACCAGCTTTGCAGCATTTGCTTTGATGTATTTACTATGATTATCGAAGCCAGGCGCCTCTTTTTTGCCATTGCTGACAGCAAAGCCAACTGCCGCGTTGGGACGGAGTGCGGGCGGAAGCCGATTAATATCATTTATCAGTATCCTGCAATTGTTGTCGTATGGATAATCCGCAATATATTTTAATCCATCCGGAATCGTCACCGTCAGGTTGGGACAGCCAAAGAATGCCTCATCACCGATGCTCCTCAATCCCGTCGGGATAGTCACACTCATCAAATGCATGCAGTTGCAAAACGCCTTATTATCAATGATCATAACGCTATTCGGGATCATAACGCTGGTCAGATTGCTGCAATCAGAAAACGCACTACGGCCTATGCCTTTCATACCCTGTGGAATCGTAACGCTGGTCAGACTGCTGCATCCTGAGAATGCAAAGTGGCCAATGCTCATCACACCCTCAGGGATCATAATGCTATTCAGGGCTTTGCAGAATCTGAATGCCTCATTTCCCATGCTCGTCACGCCTCTAGGGATTGTAATACTGTGAAGGGTGCTGCACATGTAGAACGCCCCGTCGCCGATGCTCGTCACGCCCTCCGGGATGATCACATCCCCACCTGGGCCGACGTACTTCTTCAGGATGCCGTTTTCGATGATGAAATCACTTGCGTTGCTCATGGTTGATTTCCTTTTCCACTTATTTCAACACAAAGGAAATGTTGTTTTCTTTCGCGTACTGCTCGGCATAGGAGCCGGCAGGAGCGTGGATGGTGAGTTTGTATAAGTCGGAAAAGGCATCCGCCTCAATGGCTACAACGCTCCCAGGGATAAAAACGCTCGTCAATTTTTCGCAGCCAAAGAACGCAAATTCCCCGATGCTGGTCACCCCGTTTGGGATCTCTACGCTTGTAAGGCTGCTGCAGTAGGAGAACGACCAGCTTTCTATTCTGGTGAGCTTCGCCGACACTGTTAGATTTGTCAGGCCTCTGCAAGCGCAAAAAGCTCTGCTCTCGATATGTGTCACACTATTCGGGATCAATAAAGCTGTCAGGCTGTTGCATCCGTAAAAGGCACTTTCTCCGATCTCAGTCACACTTTCCGGGAATATAACACTTTTTAGATCGGTGCAACCCATGAATGCTTCTTTCTGAATGCTCGTCACGCCGTCCGGGATCATCGCCGTGTCGCCGATCCCGCGGTATCTTATAAGGATGTTTCCTTCCCGCACAAATGACCAGCCGGTGAGCTCCATCAGTTTTGCCTCCGTGATGATCTCGATTCCCAATTCCTCCGCCTTATGCGCTTTGGCAATGTCGGTTTTGGGATCATTCATCACCAGGCAATCCACATTGGCTGTTAACGAGGAAGCCAACTTCGCGCCTTTACTCTCTAGATAGTCCTTCAGGGCATTCCGGTTTGTAAAAACTTTCATTTTTCCAGCAACAGCAATGGTCAAGCCTTCGACGCCGTCTCTCCGTTGCCGTGCTAACAAACGTTCGGTAACGGTTGACTGTTCTTTTTCTTTTTGCTTTATAAGCGCCTCTTTTTCCTTCTCGCTGACCTTATTTGCCTGATAATCCAGCAACATGGCGACAGCCTCCGTGCTGCCGCTTTTTTGAGCTGCGGCGACATAGCTTTCAATGTTTTTCGGCGTGATCAGCGTCTCCCTGCACATCAGAGCGAGCACAGCCGGGTATTTCATCGCCAAAGGGATTAGATTTGTGCAGTTTGCTTTTATATACTGGATATACCCGGTATAGCGAACATCTGCTTTTCCCCCGCCGTCTTCTGCAAAGCACAATACAGCATTCGGGCGCATCGATCCGGCAAGGCGTTTGATATCCGAAACATAGACCCGTGTCCCAAGTTCTGCCGTGATCAAATCCGCTCCAAGTTCCATTGTCGTATCTGGAATCGTCAAACGCTTTAGCTCTGGGCAGTCGTAGAAAGCGTATTTCCCAATTTTTGCCACGCTCTCAGGAAGTCTGACCTCCGCCAGTTTTTCACAGTCGCAAAAAGCACTGTTTCCGATGCAAACAACGCCTTCCGGAATTGTCACGCTTGTCAGAGTTTCACAGCTTAGAAACGCTTCCTCTCCGATCTCCGTCACGCCTTCCGGGATGGACACATTCCCTCCCGTTCCGCAATACTGTTTAAGTACAGCCTCTTCAATCAAGAATATCCGACCAACGATTTCATTGAATTGCCGCTCCGTTATCACTTCGATGCCCATTTCTCTTGCTTTCTGCGATTTTGAACTGTCGGAGCTCGGATCGTTCATGATCAGATAATCCACGCCTGATGTCACGGTGGATGCAAAACTACCGCCCTTTCGTATGATGAAAGACTTCAGCTCATCCCTGTTCGCGTAGGTCTCAAGTTTTCCAGTAACGGCAATGGACTTGTTTTTCAGAATAGAATCTGAAAGGTTGCTCATGATTGTTTCCTCCTGTTTATATTTCATCATTCTTTAGTATCAATTTGATCGCCCAGGGGGGGACGGTGAGGTTGTTGTATTCCTCCTGCAGGAAGACGAAGGCCGTGCTGTAGGGGGGCATTTGGGTGGGGAAGTCGCCCCAGCCGTCGGTGAAGTAGATGAGGCCCTTCAGGTTTTGAAATTCGTGCCGCTCTATGAGCTTGTCCACGTAGGCGAAGACCGGACGGAAGTCCGTGCCGCCCAGGCCCCGGAGCCGCATGGTCTTGAGGTATTCGTCGAAGTCCTCCTGGGAGGTGATCTTCGCGTCCTCCTGCACCGCCGCGTCGCACTGGATGATGTGCAGGTTGATCCTGGAGAAAAAGCTCTCGGTGCTCTTGAGGATGTTGTAGGTCTTCTGCACGAACCGCTGGACCGTCTCCCCCGCCACGGAGCCGGAGGTGTCGATGGCGATGACGAACTCCCGGATGCGCTTGACCTCCTTGTATTCGAGCGGCTCGATGAGGGGCATGTTCTCGTAGAGCTGCAGGCCGTAGGTGTAGAAGATGTAGTCGAACTCGTCGTCGTTGATCTTCATGGCCTCGCCCCGGACGGCGAACTTCTTGAGGAAGGCGGCGTAATCGTACCGCTCCCGGTTCACCTCCCTGAGGTTCTGCAGCAGGGCGCCGGGGTCCTTGCCCTGGCCCTTGGAGAAGGACGCCATGTCGATCTCGATCCGCTCGGAGATCTCCTTCCAGTCCGCCTCCGAGCCGTAGACCGTCACGGTGACGCCGCCGTCGTCACCTTCGCCCTCTCCCTCGCCGTCGCCGGAAGCGCCGCCGCCCATGCCGATGGCGGCTTTCTCCTCGTCGGTCATGTACCAGGGAGCATGGTCGTCCCCGCGAAAGAGCTCCTGCCACTGGGCCAGGCGAATGGGGTGCAGCGGATGGTCGAGCAGATACCGATAGACCTTCTCCGCCGTCAGCAGGCCCACGTCCTTCTGCAGCTGCTGATACACCGCCCCCTGCCGGGCCTCCCGCGCCGCCTCAGCGGCCCGAAGCCCCAGCTGGGTGATGGAATGCTCCACCGCGATGTCGCAGGCAAGATCCCAGGCCGCCTGATCCACCAGGGAGTGGACGAACATGTGCCGGTAGACGCAGTGCAAAACTGCGTGCAGATAGTCCCGCACGGGCGCGGCCCGGTCGGCCTTGTAGCTCAGC
>JAEEGL015390245.1_pt1 | contig 16091 bp, 16 predicted proteins | sample 9134231 | NCBI WGS metagenome assembly JAEEGL01 (sample SAMN16246548, study PRJNA631951) | gut metagenome | biome: gut microbiome; feature: rumen; material: fiber-attached | host: Bos | place: Iran: Karaj | collected 2018-10
CTATATTCGCAATGGGATGTATAAAGAAGCTCTGACTGCACTTTCTTCTGTACCGGTATCAGAGCGTGACGGTAAATGGTATTACCTTTATGCCGGAGCAAACATGTATCTTGGCAACAAGATTGCTGCTTTGGATGCAGCCAAACGAGCGGTAGAAATAGAACCCGACAATGAAGATTACCGCAGACTTTTAGAGCAGCTGCAAAGTGGCGGAGATTTCTACGATAACTATCGTGTGAACTACACGAGCGGCCTACGTACGGACAGGCTTTGCCTGACTCTTTGCGCAGCGAACCTTTGTCTGGGGCCTGTTTGCCGGACCGGTATATTTTGCTGTTGAGATTAACATATGAACACAGCCTCGACTTTTTGCGTCGAGGCTGTGTTCGTTCAACTTAATATTATTCAATATCCAGAATGATGGTCTGGATACCGCTTCGTTCTGCGTAGAGAATGGTGTTCATCGTTCCGCTGCTTTTGCCGTTAAAGCAGGCGAGAAGCAGAGAGGAAGAATCAATCATGTATTCATTGCGCTTCATCATGCATCCGGGAGAATAACTATGAGAGACATAGGTGACCCTGTCACATTGGGAGATAAGACCGGCATAGCGTGCCTGCTGTTTTCGGGTCCACTTGTCTGCCTGGTTCTCACAGGGAATCGCAGCCTCTAAAATGACGTCAGGATGGCTCTCTTTCAGGGTCAGGACTGCCTCTGCAAAATAGGTGTCACAACCGATAGCCATTCCACATAAAAAGGTTCGGTAGCCGGTATCATAGATACCTTCCAGAGCTGTGGAAATCTGTGCTTTTAATGAGAGACAGCGAGGATCGTCTTCATTTACATTCCAGGGAAGCTTTACCGGGCGGTGTCCGGTAAAACAGCAAGTGGTTTCTCTTGCGGACATAATGTTCTCCAAATCAAATAGTTGAATTCAGTATAAACTTGAATTAAGGACTTGTCAAATGTTACGTGAAGTGCTATAATCCAACCATCTTCAGGGCAGGGTGTGATTCCCGACCGGCGGTAAAAGTCCGCGAGCCGTTTGGCATGATCCGGTGAAACTCCGGGACCGACAGTAGAGTCTGGATGGAAGAAGATGGAGAATTCCATATTTTCCTTGCCCTCATTTTGCGCCTGAAGATTCGTCTTCAGGTATTTTCTTTTTTTGGAGGGAAAAGCATGAAAGAAAACAAAATGTCCACCCGGTACATGGCGGCCGTTGCCATGTTCGCAGCCGTCTCCTATGTGGCGGTGCTCGTCAGCAAGGTGATCCCAAATGTTGCTGGATTTCTGAGTTACGAGCCGAAAGATGCAGTGATAGTGATTGCGGGTCTTCTCTATGGACCGATGACCAGTGTGCTGATCTCTGTGATCGTGTCGTTTATTGAAATGATCACCATCAGTACCACCGGCCCTTATGGTTTGCTGATGAATATCGTCTCTACCTGTGCCTTTGCGGTTCCTGCAGCCTGGTTCTACCAGAAGCATCGTACCCAGAAGGATGCGGTCGTCGGTCTTTGCTTTGGTGTTCTTACAATGGCAGTCGCAATGCTGCTCTGGAATTACATCATTACTCCATTTTACATGGGCGTACCTCGTGCAACCGTAGCCGGAATGCTGATGACGGTTTTTCTTCCTTTTAATTTGGTGAAGGGCGGTATCAACGCTGGTATCACGCTTTTACTATATAAGCCGATTGTCGGCGCCCTTAGAAAGATGCATCTGGCTGAACCGAGTAAAAGCGGAGCATCGAAAGGACACTTCAGCGCGGGTTTTACACTGTTTGCACTTGCAGTTTTGATCACTTTTGTTCTACTGTTCCTAGTAATGATCAAAGTAATTTGACGCAGGAATGGTTTCAGGTTAAATAACTCTTGACAATCCGGACGGTTTGGTCTATATTACTTGCAGTTCCGATCATGGAGGAATATCAATGAAAGCGTTCGTTTTTGCATCCTATTATTATTACTTTACTGACTCGCTTCGGTAAGGATAATTTGTGATGCAAAGAGCGTTCTGATTGTTGAGAATTGCCGCACAGGTTATCCTGTGCGGTTTTTATTTTTGGAGGTACAAAATGATTGTCGTTCTTAAACACGGAGTTTCCGAAGAAAAAAGAGCACAGCTGATTGCCTGGCTGGAAGCGCTCGGCCTGAAGATACACATCTCAAATGGGGAGTATCAGACTGTACTTGGCCTAATCGGTGATACGACAACGGTGGATATAGACCTGGTTGAGAGCCTTGAAATCGTTGATTCTGTCAAGCGGGTTACAGAACCATTCAAATGCTGCAACCGAAAGTTCCATCCGGAAGATATGGTTGTTGAAATCGGAGATATTAAGGTCGGTGGCGGACATTTTGTCATGATTGCTGGGCCCTGCTCCGTTGAATCCGAAGAACAGATCGTTTCCGTCGCGAAAGCAGTGAAAGCAGCCGGGGCACAGCTGATGCGAGGGGGAGCATTTAAGCCCCGCACCTCGCCATATGACTTTGCCGGGCTAAAAGCGACTGGGCTGGAATACCTCAAAATCGCACGGCAGGAGACTGGACTGCCGATTGTTACTGAGCTCATGAACATCATGGACCTTCCGTTGTTTGAGGATGTGGATGTGATTCAGGTTGGTGCAAGAAACATGCAGAATTTTGACCTTCTTCGTGAACTCGGACGGCTTGATAAACCGGTTCTGCTGAAGCGCGGTCTTGCCAACACTCTAAAGGAGCTGTTGATGAGTGCCGAGTACATCATGGCAAACGGAAACGAGCGTGTTATGTTATGTGAGCGAGGGATCAGGACCTTTTCTGACTATACGAGAAACACTCTGGATCTGGCTGCGGTTCCGATGCTGCATCAGCTTACACATTTGCCTGTGATTGTAGATCCAAGCCATGCTACCGGTATAGCCAAGCTTGTTCCGCCCATGGCCCTGGCAGCTACAGCGGGAGGAGCAGATGGCTTGATTATTGAAGTTCACAATGACCCGATTCATGCACTCTGTGACGGTGCACAGTCGCTCCGACCCGAAGAATTTGCCGATCTCGCAGACAAGATTCGAGCAGTCAGAGGAGTAATCGCATGAGTACCGTCGGAGTAGTAGGCCTGGGCCTGATCGGTGGAAGTTTTGTCAAAGCATATCATGAGGCGGGATGGGAAGTTCTAGCATCGAACCGTACAAAAGCCACGCTCGACTTTGCGAAACTATCCGGAGATGTTGATGGTGAATTGACAAAAGAGAATGTCGACCGATGCGACCTTGTACTGGTGACCATCTACCCGGAAGCCGCCATAGAAGTAATCCGCGGGTTCGCACCCTATTTTGGAAAAAAGCCTGTAGTAATGGATTGCTGCGGAACCAAGAGAGTAGTCTGTGAAGCCTGCTTTCCGCTCGCTGAGGAACACGGTTTTACTTATGTAGGCGGACATCCGATGGCAGGCACACAGTATTCCGGTTATAAATATGCCAAAGCGGACATGTATCAAGGTGCTCCCATGGTTATTGTTCCGCCAAAATATGATGATATTTTTCTTCTGGATCACGTGAAAGAGCTCTTGCAGCCTGCAGGGTTCAGCCGTGTTTCGGTTACAACAGCAGAAAGACACGATGAGATGATCGCGTTTACCTCGCAGTTGGCTCACGTTGTTTCCAACGCCTATGTAAAAAGTCCAACAGCGAGAATCCACCATGGGTTTTCTGCAGGCAGTTACAAGGATCTTACCAGAGTTGCCTGGCTCAATGCTCCAATGTGGGCGGAACTGTTTCTTGAAAACAAGGATTTTCTATTGGCAGAGGTAAACGGTCTTATCAGCCATCTGGATGCCTACCGAAAAGCAATGGAGGAGGAAAACCGTCAGGAACTGATCGATTTGCTGAATGAAGGCAAGCGAATCAAAGAGGAGGTGGACGGACGGTGAAAAAAGTTGCCGTTCATACACCATCTGCTGATTATGATGTGCTGATCGGACCCGGCCTGCTGAAAGATCTCGGAGAAAAAGTGAGAAGCAAAATTTCCGCCAAACGCTGTGTTCTGGTATCCGGAGAGAATGTTTTTCCTATCTATGGAGAATTAGCCCTGCAGAGCCTGAAGAAGGCCGAGCTGGAAGCGGAATTCATTGTTTTCCCATCTGGTGAGAATACGAAGAGCTTGGCTCGTTATGAAGAACTGCTGAATTATCTGACAGCAAAGAAGCTGACTCGAAGCGATTGCCTTGTTGCTCTCGGTGGTGGCGTGACGGGTGACCTGACCGGATTTGCAGCTGCAACCTATCAACGAGGAATATCATATATACAGGTGCCGACAACGCTGCTGGCTGCAGTGGATTCCTCTGTGGGAGGTAAAACCGCTGTTAATCTGCCCGCTGCGAAAAATCAGGTCGGGGCATTTTATCAACCAGCTTTGGTTCTGTGTGATACGGATACACTCGATACACTTCCGGAAAGAGAAATGTGTTCCGGATATGCAGAAGTTATCAAATACGCAGTTCTCGGAGATGCGGATTTGTTTGACAGTCTGCAACAAAGGAATTGTTCCTTGGAGGATGTGATCGAGATCTGTGTCAGAATGAAAGCGGATATTGTGGAAGAAGATGAGCGTGATCTGGGTAGACGAAGACTGCTGAACCTTGGCCATACCTTTGGACATGCAGTAGAATCAAACAGCAATTATAAGCTGCTGCACGGAGAAGCGGTTGCCATCGGTATGGCTATGATAGCAAATGCCGCTGTGAAGAAGGGCTATCTGGATCCGGAAAGCAGAGATACGATCATAGAATTGCTGAATGACTATAAGCTCCCCACAGAATCAGTGTTCCAAGCAGAAAAAATCTATGAGATGCTGCTTTTGGACAAAAAAATCTCTTCCGGAAAACTGCATCTGGTTGTTCCCCGAGCCATCGGCTGGTGTGAAACGGTAGCTGTCAGTCCTGAAGAGCTGAAAACCTGGCTTGAGGCGGGATATGAATAAACTCATTTTACCCGGAAAAAGAAGCGGAACGGTCTTGATTCCCTCGTCCAAGTCTGTTGTTCACCGGCTGATGATTTGTGCGGCACTTGGAACACACCCGGTGACTCTGACGATCGATGGGTTGTCTAAAGACATTCTTGCTACCGCAGACTGCCTTTCCGCACTAGGCGCAAGAATTGACGCCACAAATCAGGAAATCCGGATCCAACCGATTGAACAGCAACGAGAGCATACCGAGGAAGTTCTGCTGCCGGCAGGAGAGAGCGGTTCGACATTGCGTTTCCTGCTTCCGGTTGTGGGCGCATTGGGACAAAAGGCTGTTTTCCAAATGGAAGGCAGGCTTTCGTCGAGGCCACTCGCACCGTTCGATCGACTCCTGACAGAGCATGGGATGCACATACAAAAAAACGGTGAGAAGTTATACTGTAGCGGGAAACTTTTTGGAGGAAGTTTTTCTCTTCCGGGAAATGTCTCCTCACAGTATTTTTCCGGACTGTTACTGGCACTCCCGATTCTGGAAGGAGAAAGCAGCCTCTACGTGGAAGGAGATCTGGAATCCGAAGCTTATGTCCGGCTGACTGAAGACGCACTCAGAATTTCCGGTGTTCGGTTCGAAAATAAAAACGGACTCTGTTGGAACATTCCGGGAAGTCAAAGAACCAATCTTCCTACAACTATCCGGGCGGAAGGGGATTGGTCCAACGCTGCATTTTATCTCTGCATGGGAGCTCTTTCAAAGACAGGGATCTGTGTTAGAGGACTGAATCCGGAATCAACACAGGGAGACCGGAAGATCAATGATATTCTTCGCGCTTTTGGAGCAAAGGTAGATGTGACGCCAGACGGAACAGTCCGAGCAAGCCGTGATCGGGCAATACCGATACGTATAGATGCGGCACCGGTTCCGGATCTGGTACCTGTATTGGCAGTGTTATGCTGTGCGGCGAAAGGAGATTCGGAAATCTTTAATGCAGCGCGTGTCCGTTTGAAAGAATCAGATCGACTTCATACGACAACGGAACTGATCAGGAGATGCGGCGGAACGGTTGATGAGCGGCCGGACGGACTGACCATCCACGGAAACGGTCAGCTTCGCGGAGGAAAGGTAGATGCATACAACGATCATCGCATCGCAATGAGCGCTGCGGTTGCAGCTTGTTTGTGTCAGGAGCAGGTCCTTGTGACTGAAGCGGAAAGTGTGGAAAAATCATACCCCGCGTTCTGGGAAAACTATGAAGCCTTGAATCGGACTTTTGACGATTACGAAGAATCATAAGCTTTGGAGAAAAGCAATGAGCAGTATTTTTAATGGTTGTGCCTTGCGTCTCTCTGTTTTCGGACAGAGCCACAGTGAAGCGATCGGAATGACACTTGATGGTATCCCGGCAGGAATCCCTCTTGATTTGGATCAACTTCAATCTTTTCTGAATCGGCGTGCTCCGGGACAAAACGACTGGTCCACCCCCCGGAAAGAGGAAGATCGGCCGGAGTTTCTGGCTGGATTGAAAGATGGAAAAACTTGTGGCGCTCCGATTACAGCGATTATCCGAAACCATAATACAAGAGGAAAAGACTATGAGCAGTTCCGCGTTTTGCCCCGGCCAGGGCATGCTGATTACACGGCAAATCTGAAATACAGCGGATTCCAGGATTATTACGGCGGAGGACATTTTTCCGGCAGGCTTACTGCCCCACTGTGCATGGCCGGCGGTATTCTGAAACAGATGCTTGCGCAAAAAGGAATTGAGTGTGACGCAAGGATCCTCCGGATCGGATCGATTGTAGATCATTCTGTATTTGTTAATTCAGTAGCTGAGAAAGATTTTCCTGTGGTTTCGGATGAAATTTCAGAATCAATGAAATCCTTGATTGCGGACGCCAGAGCGGAGGGAGATTCTGTCGGGGGCGTTATTGAATGTGTCATTCGAAACTTGCCGGGCGGATTAGGTGAACCGATGTTTGACGGAGTGGAGAACCGGATTGCACAGCTCGCTTTTGCTGTTCCAGCAGTGAAGGGAATTGAATTCGGAAGCGGATTTAAAGCAGCGGAGACTCGCGGAAGCGAGAATAACGATGCTTTTACGGTATCTGAAGGAAGAATTTTGACAGAGACGAATCACTCCGGCGGTATTCTCGGCGGGATTACCAACGGTATGCCGGTTGTTTTTCGTGTCGCTGTCAAACCTACTCCATCAATATCAAGAAAACAAAAGAGCGTAAATCTGAAAACCATGCAGGAAGAGATACTTCAAATTACCGGCAGACACGACCCGTGCATTGTCCCAAGAGCAGTTCCTGCTGTCGAAGCAGTCGGAGCAATCGCAGTGTCTGACCTGGTCCTTGGGGGAGCGAACAAATGGAATTAAGCGATTACAGAGAGCAGCTGGATAAGATTGACGGACAACTCCTTGAACTGTTTACACAGAGAATGGACATTGCAGCTGAAATTGCAGCCTGGAAACAGGAAAAGAATCTACCGGTACTGGATGTGAGACGGGAGAAGGAAAAGCTGGAGAAGATTGAAGAACTCAGCCGACCGGAACTTTCAGAATACAGTTTTACACTGTTTTCTTTTCTGATGGAGCTTTCCAGAAGCAGACAGAATCGTATTCTGCATAGAGAGAGCGCCGAAACAACAGCAATCGAGAAAGCGCTAAGAGAAACACCAAAGCTTTTTCCGGAAAAAGCTATTGTCGCCTGTCAGGGAGTTGAAGGAGCCTATTCCGGCATTGCGTGTGAAAAGCTCTTCACTCGTCCGAATATTTTCTATTTTTCTACTTTTGATGCGGTTTTTTCAGCCGTTGAGAAAGGACTTTGCCGGTACGGTGTGATTCCCGTGGAAAACAGCACAGCTGGAACTGTAAACGCGGTTTATGATCTGATGATCAAGCACGATTTCCGTATTGTGCGTTCAGTTCGTATCAAAGTGGACCATAACCTGCTTGTAAAACCGGGAACCAAACTTGAAGACATCAGGGAAATCTATTCCCATGGGCAGGCTTTGACTCAGTGCGCTTCCTTCCTGCAGCGATTTCCGAATGCAAAAGTGATTCCGTGCGAAAATACCGCAGTTGCGTCAAAAATGGTTGCAGAAGCAGAAGAACCTGGAGTTGCTGCAATCTCTTCCCGAAGCTGCGCAAAATTATACGGACTTGAGATCCTGATGCCGTCTGTACAGGATTCCGCTGACAACTATACACGTTTCATCTGCATTTCAAAAGACCTTGAGATCTACCCGGGAGCGGATCATACAAGCCTGATGTTGGTCATCCGGGATGAGCCTGGCACTCTTTATAATGTATTGGCACGTTTTTATGCACTTGGGATTAATATGCACAAGCTGGAAAGCCGTCCCATCCTTGGAAGAAATTGGGAATATCGGTTTTATTTTGATCTTGATACCTCGGTATATTCCACCCGATTCATTCAACTGATGGGAGAGCTCAGGGATGTTTGTGAAGAATATGAATATCTGGGCAGTTACAGCGAGGTGGTTTAAATGAAATGTGGTCTTCTTGGAGAAAAACTCGGACACAGTTATTCCCCCCAAATCCATGCGGAACTGGCGGAATATGAGTACCTGCTGTACGAGAAGCGGCCCGAAGAGGTAAAGGATTTTGTCCGGAACGGTGACTGGCATGGACTCAACGTGACAATTCCTTATAAGAAAACCGTGATTCCGTTTTGTGATGAGCTTACAGAGCTTGCAGGGAAAATCGGTAGCGTCAATACACTCCTCAGGCGTGAAGATGGGAGTATCCTCGGGGATAATACGGATGCCATAGGTTTTGAGTCCCTGCTGGCGACAACAGGATTTAACCCAGACGGAAAAAAAGCACTGGTTCTCGGAAGTGGAGGTGCTTCCGCAACGGTATGTGCCTGCCTTCGGATGCGTAATGCCCAGGTGATCACAGTCTCCAGAAGCGGGGACGAGAACTATCAGAACGTAGTCAGACATCAGGATGCAGCACTGGTTGTAAATACAACGCCGCTTGGAATGTATCCCAATAATGGAGGAAGAGCGCTTGATTTGATGGCATTTCCGAAACTGGAAGCAGTTTTGGATGTGGTATATAATCCGGCAAGAACAGCACTGCTTCTGCAGGCGGAAGAGCTTGGAATTCCCAATGCCGGGGGGCTCCGGATGCTTGTTGGACAGGGAGTGAGGGCTTCGGAAATCTTCCAGGGACACTCAATTCCATCAACGGAACTGGAACGTGTACTGAAAAAACTCAGTTTTGAGATGCAAAATATTGTCCTGATCGGAATGCCGGGCTCAGGAAAATCGACTATAGCAAATCTGCTTGCTGCCAGGCTGAACCGTGAATGTGTTGAAGCTGATAACGAAATTGAAAAAGCAGCAGGAATGCAGATTCCAGAGATCTTTGCGAAGGAAGGAGAAGAAGGGTTCCGACGGCGTGAGACAGAGATCCTTTCCTTTTTCGGAAAACAGTCCGGCCTCGTGCTGTCTACAGGAGGGGGCTGTGTTACCCGTGCAGAAAATTATCCCTTGCTACACCAGAACGGAATCCTCATTCGTATTACACGAAACATCTCAATGCTTGCACGTGAAGGGAGACCTCTCTCTCAGAATGCTGATCTGGATAAGATGGCCTTGATACGGGAACCCTTTTACCGGAAGTTTGCAGATATCACGGTATCCAATGACGGCACTCCGGAAGCTACTGTAGCGGAAATCCTGGAGGCTCTAACATGAAGATCTTAATTATCAACGGTCCGAATCTGAATATGCTTGGAATTCGAGAACCGGATATTTATGGTTCACAGGATTTCCGGGCACTGCAGCGGTTTATCTATGACAGCTGTAAACAGGAGGGGATTGAACCAATCCTTTTTCAATCCAATCATGAGGGAGCGATCGTAGATCGAATCCAGGCCTCATACGGTGAAGTAGACGGTATCGTGATTAATCCGGCAGCGTATACACATACGAGTGTGGCAATTTTAGATGCCCTGAAAGCTGTAGCGATACCGGCGGTGGAAGTGCACCTGTCCAATGTTAATGAGAGGGAGAGTTTCCGACAGATCTCCTATCCGGGTATGGCATGCATCAAAAGCTTCGTCGGTCTGGGTTTTGAGGGATACCGTCAGGCAATTCTGTTCATGAAAGACTTTCTGCAAAATAAATAAAAAAACAAAGATGGAGACTGGTTTTTGAACCAATCTCCGTCCTGCTTTTTATATTGAGTTACGAGATGAAATTGCTTTATTCCGGCAACTTGCAGACATCGATCCACTCAATCGCTTTGGAATATTCGAAAAGCTCTTCCAGGTTTAATTCAATGGCACTGTTTCCGCTGCCAACAGCAGGAAAAACCGTTTCAAAACGCTTCATGCTGACATCCAGATAGACCGGTATACCGGGCTTGATGCCAAAGGGGCAAACACCTCCAACCGGGTGACCAACAAACTCCAATACTTCTTCAGCAGAAAGCATTTTCGCCTTATAATGGAATTTTTCTTTAAATTTATGATTGTCGATCCGGGCGTCGCCAGCGGCGAGAATCAGCATACAGCCTTCTGGCGTTTTAAAGGAAAGCGTCTTCGCAATTCTTGCTCCTTCAACGCCAACGGCGGCAGCGGCCAAATCGACGGTTGCCGACGAGACGTTGAACTCCATCACGCGGTCTTCTAAACCAAGTTCACGAAAATATGCTCTTCCTTCTGCAATAGACATGATAAGGTTTCTCCTGTTCTGAATGGATGATGTGTGTTGTCAGGCAAAAAGCTCCGGGAAGGAAACCCCGCTGAGCTTTGCAATCTGTGGAGTGGGGAATGAATGGTAGCGTTTTTGAAAAGCGCGGACACGATCGTTGTAAGATGAACTGTCGATATCGGCTTTTGCTTCTGATGCAGAGTGCTGTGCGGAAGCATAGGCTTCTTCGTCTGTCTCTGAGAGCTGCATGCGGGACAATGCACTTTCCAAGGCAAAAGTTTCCTTCAGCAGTTCTTCATAATCTTTAAAGATCGATGCAGTTTCATTGCTTTGATTACGGATGGCGGAACGGATGTCATCAATCGCTTCCATGGCATCTTCGGCATCATTGACATCATATTTCGTGCCGAGAAGAACAAGCTGTTCTGAAGCATTGCATAGTTTCCGCAAGGAATCAGCAATAGTTGGTTCCTGAACAAAAGAAGAGGAATAGAATGTTGCGTTTAAGGCATCGCACTGCTTCCCGAGCTTGACCCGGGTGTTTACTACGGTCGAGCCGCAAACAACAATGATGGTAAGAATGAGCGCGACGACGGGATTTGACAGAAACTTTTTCATCCCTGCATATCCAGAAGCTTCTGCTTCAGCTCACCTTCAATACGGGCAAGCTCTTCCTCGGCCTGTGCACGGCGTGCACGCCCATCATCCTGGATCTGACGAACCTCATCCAGGGTGCGGATGAGCTCTTCATTGGTCTTAACCAAAGTTTCCATATCTACAATACCGCGTTCCGATTCACGAGCTACATCGACACTGCCCTGGTGCAGCGCTTTCGCATTGGCTTCCAGGAGTTTGTTTGTCACATCCGTAACCTCACGCTGAGCCTTCATGGCCTGATCAGAGTGGTATAGGCTCATGGCCAAAACCATCTGGTTCTTCCACAGAGGGATGGTATTGTTGATGGAAGAACGAATCTTCTCCATCATAAGAGTGTCGTTGTTCTGAACCATACGAATTTGAGGCGACATCTGAACAGAGATCGTACGAGTGAGTTCCAGATCATGGATTTTCTTTTCAAACCGGCCGATCATGTTGGCAAAGTCATTTGCTGCCTGTGCATCTTCGGGAAGTCCAGATTCGAGAGCTTTCTGCTTATACTTGGGCAACTCTTCCTCGCGCAGCTGCTCGATACGAAGCTTTCCGGCAAGAATATACATGGTCAGCTCTTTCATATACTCTTCGTTACGCTCATACATCTTGTCCATCAGGGAGATGTCTTTCATAAGCGTAACTTCATGTCCCTCGAGAGATTCCACAATTTTGTCCACATTGACTTCTGCTTTGTCATACTGTGCTTTCAGAGAGGCAATGTTGCTTGTGGATTTCTTGAAAAGGCCTTTCAGCCCTTTCTTCTCTTCCTGATCAAAGTTCATACCCTTGAGCTGTACAACGAGATCGCCAAGCATGTCGCCGACTTCACCGAGATCCTTGGTGCGGACCGTGTTCAATGCTGCGTCTGAAAATTCCGAAATGTTTTTCTGCGCATTGGAACCGTAATTCATAACCTGCTCGGTGTTCAGAATATCGATCTGCTGGGAAAACTCACGAACAGCTGCCTGTTCGGCAGGAGAGAGGGACGCGAGATCCAGCTTTTCAGGCTTGATCTCTTCCTTTTTTTCTTCTTCAACGACAGGTGCCTCCTGAACCGCTGCTTCAGCGGCTGCTTTGGGTTCAAGAGTCAATTTGGGGACATAAGAAGTGTTTTCGTCCATTTTTAAAGTCCTTTCTAATTCAGAATGAGTTGAGACAGCGTATGAAAAAACAGGGATTGACACAGATTATCAACCAGTTGCGACAGTTCCCTCGGATTCTTCACGTATAATAAAATCCTTTTTGTCGCTGAGACCTTCACGGTCAAGCATCGCGTTCATAACGGCGATATCTGTTTCAATGTCAAGAGCCTGATTGGCAAAGAGAGAATCCAACTGCTTTTTATAAGCAACGATGGCTGCATCCAGCATCTCGGTGATACTTTTCATGCTCTTATCAATATTCTCGCCCTGAATTCCCTGAGAGTCCATCCGATCATAAGCATTCAGCAGTTTGATGGTGGTAGGAAGATAGTAGTTCATAAACTTACGAATCTTGGGAATATCACTGGGATCAGAAATGGCATCCTGAACGATCTTATCGGTGATGCGCATGATTTCATTGATTTTCACACGAATTTCCGGATCTTTGATCGACATGTACAGCCTGCCCATCTCACTGAGCGCCTTGTTGCCTTCTTCAACGATCGGGTCAACTTCAGGACCATAGCTTTTCTTCTGTACGGGCTTTTCCTGAGGCTTTTCAGCTTCGCCGACTTTGCGTACAGTCGTGTCGACAGTCTTTCGGGAAGGAGTCTTTGTATTAGCTTTTGATTTCTCAGAATTCTTTTTCTCACTGAGCCTGCCGGATGCACGTCCCACGAGAAAAGCAACAACAAGACCGAACCCTAAAACGAGCAGCAGACTGCCGAGCTCGTACATGGGAAAGAAAAAAGAAAGGATCAGCCACGTGAGGAGAAAACTGTAAATCGACCCTGTACGGGGTCGTCTGCCACGTCCGAACATAATACCTCCCAAATATAAACGTCTGAGATCATAGAAAAAGTATGTTGATAAAAGCATTAAATGAATCAAATTATTATACAATAGGATGCTTTTTTCGTCAAGAATTCCCTTTCACAATAAAAGACAAAATTATGTTGCAATGAAATCTATTTCTGGTGTATAATAATTTAGTTAATGAGTACGGAGGAAATGGTTTATGGCTCTTATTGCGCCTTCTTTGCTGTCGGCTGACTTTGCACATCTTTCCGACGAAATGGAAGAAATCAGCAAAGCCGGAGCCGAATGGCTTCATTATGATGTAATGGACGGCGTTTTTGTCCCCAATATTTCGATGGGGATTCCCGTCCTGAAATCTCTGCGTAAGGCGACAGACCTTTTCCTGGATGCGCATTTGATGATCATAGAACCGGTTCGTTATGCCAAACAGTTCTGTGAAGCTGGAGCGGACCTTGTCAATGTACATGTTGAAGCGGACAGAGAAGAGAGAATCATCGAAGCGCTGAAAGAAATCAAACAAGCAGGTAAACTCTGCGGTGTAACGATAAAGCCTGCAACTCCCTGGGAAGCTGTTCTGCCGTTCCTTGATCTGGTGGATCTTGTCCTGGTAATGACTGTCGAGCCCGGCTTTGGCGGACAGCATTTTATGCCGGAACAGATGAGCAAAGTAAAAGCGCTTCATAAATTGTTCTATGAAAGAGGCTTGAATATCCGACTTGAAGTAGACGGTGGAGTAGACCGCAATACCGCACCGATTTGTAAAGAAGCGGGTGCAGATGTGTTGGTAGCCGGAAGTGCGGTATTTGGCGCAAAGGACAGATCAGAAGCTGTCCGACTGATCCGCGGAGAATAACAATAGAGGAGTAGCATCTTTTTATGGCTTTTTTTCCTGCGTCTCTTGACAACCTGATAGATCGCTTTGCTTCTCTCCCCGGCATCGGCAGGAAGAGCGCTCAGCGGCTGGCATTTTACGTGCTGTCCCTGCCGGACGAAGAAGCGATTGGGTTTGCAGACACGATCCGATCGGCTAAAAAAGAAGTTCGGCGATGCAGCATCTGCAGAAATTACACGGATCGGGATATATGTCCAATATGTGCGAGCGACCGAAGAGATCGCAGCGTGATTTGTGTGGTGTCCGATCCGAAGGACGTGTTGAGCATTGAGCGCGCAAGAGAGTACAATGGCCTTTACCACGTTCTTCACGGTGTGATTTCACCGATGAACCACATTGGGCCGGATGATATCGGAATCAAAGAACTTCTTGTTCGCGCAGCCGAAGAAGAGGTACAAGAGGTTATCATGGCAACGAATCCAGATACCGAAGGGGAAGCAACTGCTATTTATATTTCAAGGCTTCTTAAGCCCTTTGGATTGAAAGTGACAAGACTGGCTTATGGAATTCCTGTTGGTTCCAATCTGGAATTTGCAGACGACGCAACTCTGACACGTGCCCTGGAGGGTAGAACAGAGATCTGATTATAGCTCAGTTCTTCTGTATTCATCGACAGTTATGTGCATTATGGTCATCATTATATGAAAAGGAGAACGAATGACATCTAAATTAAAAATAATCCCGCTGGGCGGACTTGGCGAAATCGGAAAGAATATGACAGTGATTGAATTCGGGAATGATTTGATCCTGATTGATTGCGGAATGGGTTTTCCGGATGAGGATATGTACGGTATCGATGTTGTTCTTCCGGATATCACCTATTTGAGAAACAACGCGAGCCGCATACGTGCCATGATCATCACACACGGGCACGAGGACCATATTGGTGCAGTGCCATATGTTCTGAAAGAACTGGATGTTCCGATTTATACAACTCCACTTACTGCGGCTCTGATAGAACTGAAACTCGAAGAACATGATCTTCTGTACAATACACAGATCTTCACGAAAAAAGCAGGCTCGGTTTTCCGTGTCGGCTGCTTTACGATAGAGTTTATCCGTGTGAACCACAGTATTCCGGATGCTGTTGCTCTGGCAATCAAGACGCCTGTCGGCACCGTGGTGCATACAGGTGACTTCAAAATTGACGTTACTCCGATTTCCGGCGGTATGACGGATCTGGTACGTTTCGGTGAACTGGGGAACGAAGGCGTACTGGTCCTTATGAGTGATTCGACAAACGTGGAAACTCCCGGACACTCCGCTTCCGAGCGAAAAGTAGGAGAGAGTTTTGATAAACTCTTCCTCAACTGCGATAAGAGAATCATCATTACCACCTTTGCCTCCAATGTTCATCGTTTGCAGCAGATTATCAATGTCGCGGCAAAGTACCACCGTAAAGTCGCGGTGACAGGACGCAGTATGGAGAATGTTCTTCGTACGGCTATGGTTCTCGGTTATATGGATGTCCCCGAAGGTGTTCTTATGGATCTTGATCAGATCAAGACCCAGCCAAAAAACCGTACCGTGATCATTTCTACTGGCAGCCAGGGCGAAGCAATGTCTGCGCTTTATCGTATGGCGTTCTCTGAACATAAGCAGATCCAGGTTGATAACGGGGACAGGGTCATCATTTCCGCCTCTGCTATTCCGGGCAATGAAAATACGATCAGCCGCGTGATTGATGAGCTTTTTCATAAGGGAGCCGAGGTCATATATGACCGACACACGGATCTTCATGTTTCCGGCCATGCCTGCCAGGAAGAGCAGAAAATGATGCTAGCACTGGTAAAACCCAAGTATTTTATCCCTGTGCACGGCGAGCACCGTATGCTGGTCAAGCATGCAGAGCTGGGCCGTTTGATGGGCGTAGCTCCCAAAAATGTTGTCATAGCGGAAAACGGCTTCGTAATTGAGTTTACAAAGAAGGGTGTCATTTGCCAGGATA
>JAEEGL015425553.1_pt1 | contig 16091 bp, 8 predicted proteins | sample 9134231 | NCBI WGS metagenome assembly JAEEGL01 (sample SAMN16246548, study PRJNA631951) | gut metagenome | biome: gut microbiome; feature: rumen; material: fiber-attached | host: Bos | place: Iran: Karaj | collected 2018-10
CATTGTTTTTTTCCACGATACTCTCCTTTTCCAATCGGGCGGCTACAGCGCCGTAAAAGCCTCCGCGGCCACCCGTACCTTTGTTTTCTTTACTCGGCCTTAGCCCAGGATGCGGAAAGCGCCACGTCCAACGGAAGAACTTTGAACGTTTCGCCCGGCTGGTATGTCACACCATCGTACGTCCATCCGCTGAAGGTATAACCTTCGCAGGTATATCCGCACGGAGGAAGGACAACTCCTTCGCCTACCACGCCGAAAACAGCCGCCGTTTCGCCCGTAATCTCCACGGTGGACGCAGCGGCACCGCCGCCGCCCCAGCCGCCGCCACCGCCGCCGGCTCTGCCTTTCTCAAGGCGAACTTCAAAGACAGGGGCTTCCGGGATTGTGTACGATCCGCCCATCTTGTTCATACCGCTCATCAATTCATACGCGGTAATGTGATTGACATGATACTTCAGGCCGCCGCGATCGCCCGGATGCGTCAGTGTGTAGGTAAAGCTACGCCCGTCATCCGTGATCTCCACAGGGGTATTGCGCTGCACACCGTCCTGTTCCACCAGCATCATCGACAGCTTTCCATCCATGCCAAGATCCCACGTTCCTTCAAAATGCGAGAAGCAGGCAACGCCATCCGCGTCCGCCGTCCAGGTCTTGTCGGAACGGAAAACCGTATACGCTGCGGTCGGTCCGATCAGACGACCGCCGAAGTTCATGGTGCCGGGGTTTTCGCAGAAGCTCTGCCCAACAACCTGTGCTTCGTACACCGCGGTAAACGTCATATCCATGGAGCCCATGGAAAAGGACGCGCCGTTCACAAAAAAGTTTCCGCTCATGTCCTTCCAGCCATTCTGCGGGTTGCCGTCCAGCGTCGAATCCACGGAAGGCAGGGTAACTTGTGAATAGGTCTCACAGGATATGGCCGCCGGCGCTTTTCCGCTGGCTCCCTCCGGAAGGACAAAGGTGATCTTGTGTCCGGAACCGCCGCCACAGCCCGCCATCACGCAGATCATGACAAGGGCCACAGCCAGAGAGAAGATTTTCTGCAGCTTTTTCATTTTCAGTCCTCCCTTCTTCAATTATGCTTCCTTGTTTTTCTTCTTCGAAAGACTCACAAGAAGCATCACAAGACTGATCGCGGTAAGGACGCCAAGAACCGCGTCCAGCACCGTCAGCGCCGTCTGCCACCAAGGCGTCACCGGTACAATGCGCGTAGACGAAGACAGACCGTTCATAGCCGCCGAACGGCTGGAACCGTACAGCATACGATGCGCCGCTTCCACCAAGGCGTTAACAATGACCGGATCGTTCCGGTACAGGTCGCTGGTCAGAAGGCCGTAGGTGTCTTTGTTCGAAGCCACGCCAAGCCACATAGTGGTGCCGCCCAGCAGACCGTCAATGACATCCTGATGGTCCGTTTCATAAAGGTCTGTAACGATGTTGCCTTCAAATCCACACTCTTTGTACAGGAAATCCAACTGAGCGCCTTTATGCTCGCCAACCCAGATCATGCCGATCCGGTTGAAGGAATTCATAAAGCCCATTCCCTTGCCATACGTTACCGTATATTCGAACGCCGGCAGATAGTTTTCACGAATGGTCTGTTCGTTAGCCCAGGTAGCCACGCCATGGCGCAGGTCTTCCTGATCGTTTAATACATAATGCTTGCAGAAGCAGACACTTCCCTTTTCATTCATACCCTGCACGGCAAGACCACAAGCCATGCCCGTGATATACGCATCTTCGGAAAAATACTCACCGTTACGTCCGGAATATGGAGAACGGTGGATGTCCGGGCTGAAACCGTACAGACCGATGGCCTTGACGGTGTCCGTGGAGGCGTGAAGGTCGTTCTCACCAGTCATCATACCCACCTTCTTCATCAGATCGCTGTTAAACGTCGCGGCACGCAGATCGCCGGATGTAAACGCGATACCGATCAGATCCGGGTTGGCAGTAAATGGATTGGTACGTCCCATGGATGTATCTTGGTCAGTCTGACGGAGTTTGCCCACGCTGGGAACGCCGTCCGAACCATACCAGCAGTTCATGACCATTTTCGCGGTTTCTTCATAGGTCATCTGTTCCAACAGCTTGCCCCAAAGCGGATCATCGTACGGAAGATCCATAAAGGAAGCCAGCGTCAGGCCGTTGGCGACACCAAAGTGAGGCATCTGCGTTTCCGCCTGCTTGGCAGGATCGGCTTTATATGCGATGGAACGTCCCTGTTCCACCATGGCGTTACTGTACTTCACGATGAATGCCTTGGTCGGCAGCGTGCCCATCCAGTCCGCGCGGCTTACCCACACGACGTGGTTTAGTTCGCTGGCGTAGACATCCTTGTTGGGGTCTACATCGTCAAACAGGTTGGTGATGGGTTCTCCGGTCGCATAGGACTTGGAGAAAATCGTGGTATCCAGCTTGTCCACATGATAAGGGAATACCATCTCAGCGTTTCCGGCCGCATCCATTTTTCCGCCGGAAAATCCTTTCTTCGCCAGAATGTTGTTGACAGCTTCGTGGGAAGAACCAGCCAGCGTGAAATAATAATCGCCGGCATCCAGAATGTATGTTTTCGCCTTGTTGGCATCGTACGCCCGGAGCTGCCACTTCGGGATCGTAATGGTCAGAGTTTCCTTTGCGCCGGGTGCCAAAAGCCCTGTTTTCCCATAGCCCGTCAGGCGAACGGACGCCTTTTCAATGCCGTTTTCCTTATCATAGTCCGTGTATGGAGACTGCAGGTACGCCAGCACGGAATGCTTTCCTGCCACGCTGCCGGTATTGGTTACGTCAATCGTCAGGATAAACTCATCGCCCTTTTCCTCGCCCTTGAAATTGTCCAGGGAGAATGTTGTATAGCTTAAGCCATAGCCAAACGGATAGGCAACATACTTGTCATAGGCGAAGTCACCTGTGTTCGGCGTACCCATGACATAGTCTTCATAACGGGTTTCATAGTACTTGTAGCCCAGGTAAATGCCCTCCTGGTAGACAACGCTGTGATCCCAGAAATCGCCCTGGGGGTTGCTGTTATACGTATAGTTTTCAGCCTTGACCTCGTCCACCAGCGCTGCATCCGCCTGGGAGAAATCTCCTTCCATGACACCGAAGTTCATCATGACGGGGTTCAAAAGGTTCTCCATGTATACGGTATCGACCAGTCTTCCGGAAGGGTTAACGCTTCCCTTCAAAAGATTGACCAGACCTTCCGTCCCATACGCTGCGCCAGCCTGTCCCTTCCAGATAACAGCATCGATGTCGAAGCGGGGATCGTTAATGAAATCACCGTTTACCATGTTGCTGGTGTCAATAACAACGATAACCTTCTTAAACTTCCCAGCCTCTTTCAGGCGCTTTAAGTTCTCCAGGACAGATTCCTCACCTGCGGAAATGTCCAGATAATCACCATTCTCCGGATCCGTCGCCCGGTTTAAAGAGGTATCGCCCGGATGCGCGCAGTCCGTTCCCTCACCAGCTCTGCGGCCGATGGTCATAATTGCGGCATCGCCGGAAAGACTTCCCAGAACAGCCTCATCCCATACGGGCACACCAACGTTCGTCCGGCCCGTGACAGCCTGTCCGTTGTAGTAATCCCAGACGGCCTTATCCACGGTGTATCCCGCCTTCGTCAATTCATCATAAAAGCCTGTAATGTACTTGGGACCGGCAACACCAAACACCGTGACAACCTTATCGGCTTCGTTCAGCGGAAGCGCGCCGTTCTCGTTCTTTAACAGCGCCGAGCCTTCCTCTACCAGATTTCGGTACACTTCTTTGGAATCAGCAATAAGCTTTTCCTCACCTGCCCTGTCATAGGAATACGCACTCTTGAAATATTCGGAGTCGATGGAGGCTGCATCCGGATCTTCCACCATTTTCGTGGTAGATGTCATGAGCAGCGTATTAATCACCGGCTCGAAATAGTTGGCTACAGAGGTTCCGATCAGCGCAATGACAAGCAGAAACGCAAACACGCCTGTCAGAACTCCCCACAACTTCGTGGATGATTTCTTCATAAAGATCTCCTTCCTTATGTTCTATTTTATCCGACGCGGCTGGCCGACCACGTCAACCGTTTTCTGCCCCGGCACGAACATCCGCCATGCCCGAAGAGAAAAAGAACAGTACTGTTATTTCCTATCATATTCATTTCCGTTTTCACTCACAAGGCCTGTATCTCTTCTGGTTCGTTTGACAACTCCGTTTACCTGCAATCAAAAAAAGCACCCTGGATTTCTCCAAGGTGCTTTTTGGTAACTATTCACGGGTCACCGCCTTAGACTCGTGGATGTGGATTTTACTGTCGAAGTTAGGAGTTAGCTCATCGTACGCTCAAGAGGCCTGCGTAGGAAATTCCTGTCTCATCCCCGTACGGAAAAAACGGGATTTCATCTACAGCCTTTACGGCGTAACACTTCCCGCCTCCACGCTCTCGATCAGCTTGATGTTGTCCAGCTCAATCTTGCTTAACACCGTATCGTCAAACTTGCTCGCGTCGATCGTTCCCTTATACCAGGGCTTCTCGTCAAAATACTTCTGCAGATCCGCGGAGGCAAAGCGCCGTCCGTGGCGGGCATAGATCTCGTTTCTCGCAATGCGCAGGTCTTCCTTGGAAAGACCCTTTAACTCGTTGGCCGTGTAAAGCCGCACGCTGCTGTCCACCAGAATGTAGTCGTTGTACACGTGTACGACCCCTTTCGACCACCACTCCAGTTCCTTGGCCGCTTTCTTTTCTTTTCCCGCGTTCAGGCCGATCATCCCCGTTTCGTCGATCATGCTGTAGGGAACCGGCAGCGACCAAAGCACACTGTCATAGGTAAACACATCGATCTCGGAGATGCAGGTATCCTCATACGCCTCACCTTTCGTGGCCTCTAAGATGGTCAGCTTTACATAGCTGGTGGCGACCGGCTTTTCGAAGATCACGGCGTCTTCGTAGTTCAGGTAGGTTTCAAGCTCCGTGCCGTCCGAAAACTCCAGCTTGGCGCGCACCACCATACCATTATTGTCAAAAGTTTTCTGGTCCTTCTGGTAGCCGTTGGCCACGCGGATCGAGGCCACCGGGGTATCTAACGCCATCGGCATGTTCACGGAAATCCATTCGCCTACGCCCGTTCCCTGCGCGCCTTCGTTCCAGGCCGTTTCCCGCTTGCCGTCCACCGCCATCTCCGGGCCGTACTTGTACTCCTCGCCGTCATCCGGAACGGCCGAGGAAGCCGTGGCAGTTACCTTCGGCACGGTCTGCGGCGGCGTGATGCCGTTAAAGCTCACCAGCGAATACCCGAACATGCTGTAAGGGAAGTCGTACAGCTCCGCCGTAAAGCGTCCTAAATACACCGTGGTGCTGGCCGTTTCGTACGCGGAACCCACCACAAACAGGTGCTCGTTTTCCCGGTACATCGTGTCGGCCAGAAGCAGGGTGGAATAGCCGCCCGAAGGGGTGACGTACAGGAACTGCTCATTCGTCTGAAGCCCCGGGGAAAGCTTCCGGTTTCTCACATCAAAGTCAAACGCCTCGCCAAAAATTCCTTCCGCCAGAGCATTTAACACCATAAAGGAGTAGCAGGGGCCCAGGTCGGTATCTTCGTATTCATAGTCATACTGATACAAAAACGTGCGCTTCGGGAAAATATTTTCCTCGCCCATCTGGAACACATATTTTTCCGGCTGATTCTTATTTAAAAGCGTGTAGAGATAATCCAGCCGCTTTTCCGTGTCCCAATCCTCGGTCGCACCCCAATACTCCTTGTTCGTGGCCGTCATACCCGAAAGAAGCATGTTGATGTCCAGGCGCTGCTTTTCAGACATCGGCAGCACCTCCCGGATCCGGGGCATCGTAAAGCGCAGCGTCGCGCCCTTTTTGCCGTCCAGATACCCATGGTTTACCTTGAAGAACGCTTCCGCCTCCTCTTTTTCCATCGCCGGAATGGCCTCCACGCGGCACACATTTACGTATCCGTTGTAGATCAGGAAGTTGCCCATCATCAGCTTCCCGTCTCGCCAGTCATAGTACGATTTCTGCGTGTCCACGCCGAGCTCCGGCAGCGCCAGCGCGAAGTCCGGAGAGTGATCCGACTCCCACCACATACCGTTGGCTGCGTGTTTCACAAACTTCTTGCCGTCATAGGCAAAGTTGGCATATAACTGGTGATGCAGCTCCTCCGGCACATCGCCGAACTGGTGCAGCTCCACCATGATGCGGGGCTCGCCGTCCAGCTCGTAGACAAAAAAGTCCATGTAAGAAGACTGCGTTCCCACCACCGCGATGGGGAAATTCAGGCTGTAGGCGGACGAGCACTCTTTTCCCAGGTTGATGGTCGCTGCCACCTTGGCCTTCGTATCCACCACTTCCACCAGCTGCAGGCAGATGTTGCGCTGCAGCGCATCGTCCACGCTGACAAGCAAGAGCTCCTCCTGCCCGTCCTTGTCCAGATCGGCCTGATAGTAGCCCAGATAGGACTTTTCCGGCACGTCATCCAGGTTATACACAACCTCTTTGCTCACATAGTTGGTGAGCAGTTCGTGGTCCTCCCCCGCCAGAAAATGCAGGCTGTCCACATAGTTCTGCAGGATCTGGGGAACATCCGGATCCGCCTTCACGGTTCGCGCCGGCAACGCCGCCCCCAAAAGCACACTCATGCAAAGCAAAAGGGCTATCCATTTCTTCTCCAAAAAGCGTTTCATCGTTAAACCTCCTTCACACATGTTTGAACCTGTCCATTCCATTCCGATCTTAGTATACCCTCCCGCACACTATCGCATCCAGTTATGAAAGTACCTTTTTCGCAAGATGCCCGGAAGGAATGTTTTTTCGCTTTCTATCTAAGAAGACCGGCTTCCTGCCCCGTTGGTCACGAACGAACCTTTCAAACAAAGGAACCCTCCCGGGCTGCTTGTCAAGTCCGAAAGGGTTCCTCGTTCTACCTTAAATTACATAGAAGCTGCCCAAAATCGCTTATACATACTCATTTAGCAGTTCTTGCCTCACGGCAGCCTTTACCAGCAAGACATGCCTTATTCAGCTGCCGCCAGCTTTCTTCCCAGCATGTACGGGAAGGTATTGCAGGTGCAGGACAGGTTGTGGCCGCAGATGCAGAAGTTGTAGCAGACGCCGTACATATCGCCGACCATGATACCGACGTTGTACAGACCCTCGATCGGGTTATCGTCCGCGTCGCAGACCTGCATCTCTTCGTTGGTGCGCAGACCACCGGTGACGCACAGGAAGTTGCCGCTGTTCAAAACATACTTGTAACCGAAGAACGGACCTTCCTCGATGGCAACCAGCTCCTCGGGGCTCTTCATGAACTCCGGATCATAGCCGTCCTTGCAGTACTGATTGTACTCTTCCATCGTCTTTAAAGCCTGCTCTACATCGATATCGCCCCATCTCTCAAAGAGTTCCTGAAGCGTGTCAGCCTTGATGTACTGACCGGCCAGTCTGTCAGCAGGAGTCTCTGCGTTTCTGGCAGCCTGACGCTCCCAGTCAGCCAGCTTATCGGCGCTGGAAACACCGGCAGGACCGTTGATGCCATTGTCGCCACCAAGCGTGCAGCCGAAGGTCGACCAGGTCTCATAGTGCTCCGCGTATTTCGCGTTGAAGATATAGTAGCAGGTCATATTCTTCTGCTGCTTTAACGCCCATGCCGAGTATGCGCACATGGTATCTTCATTCATGAAGCGCTTGCCATCCTGATTTAAGTTGATGGTGGTAACGTTGGAGATGCCGTTGCTGTACGGTCCGTTCAGGTTGTCGACCATGGCAGCGTTCGGGTAGGTCTTCTGCCAGGCAGCGCCAACCCACAGGCCCATCTTATGGCCATCGCCCGGGAACAGGCCGCCGAACTGGAAGCCGGCATCATAGTTGGGAGTCTCGCGCTCAGGAGCCAGAATATCCATCGCCTGAGGGCAGTACTTCTGCATCATCTCGTGGTTGCCGGAGAAGTCGCCCGTCGCCATGACGATAGCCTTCTTGCCGACATACTTCACGTACTTGCCTTCCGCGTTCTCCGCGACGACCGCGCTGACGCGTCCGGTGTTGTTGTCTTCCCGGATCAGATAGAGCGCTCTGGTGTTGTAATCGATGCGTCCGCCATTCTGGAGGATCTCATACTCATACATATCGTTGACCAGACCCTGACCGAAAGCAGCGCCGAAGGTGACGGAACCGCCAAACATCGTGTGGAAAATGTAATCCTTGCCCTCTTCCGGCACGAAGGTGAAGTTGTGGGAAGCAGCCGTGAAATCAAACAGACCGTCCTTATCGGCATAAGGGAGCTCCAGCGTGACATGCGCGCCATAGGATTCCATCTTGTCGATCAGCCAGTTCATGGACTCGGTGTTGTTGTTGATCCACTTGGACCACTTTCTCTGGTCGATGGTGTAGCCGTTGGCTACGTATTCCTGCTTAATTCTCTTCGCCAGGTCTTCCTTCTTATAGCTGATGCCGAAGTCAGCCTGAGTCTTGGTATCGATACCGTGGTTGGAGCCGCCGCGCTCTACATGGTGGGAACTGGCCGCAAACAGGATCACATCCGCGCCTGCCTCGGTAGCGGCACAGGCACAGCAAAGGCCGGAAACGCCGGCACCGATGACGATGATATCGGCCTCATAGGTTTCCGCGATGTCTGCATCTGCTACGGGTTCCGGCGGAATTTCAAAGCTAAGCTTACCCTGAACGGCAGGCGCTGCTTCTTCGTCAGCCAAAACCGGCAGAGAACCGGCAGCGGCAGCAGCCGCGGCTGCGACAGCAGATCCCTTTAAAAAGCTGCGGCGGGAAATTTCAGTTTTCATGATACTTAAATCCTCCTTCTCAAAAGAACAACGCCTTCCTTTTCCCTAAAAAAGGACGGCCATCGTTTTCTGCCCGTAGGCAGTCGTATCCTTGCAACTTCCGTTCCGCAGTTTTCTCCCTTAAACCGCGTTCCAGACAGTTGTTTTTTTATTATACTATTCTTCGTGGAATTTGTGAAGATCCTGTGATAAAAAATGCAAAAAATGTGCAATTTCTCCATCCGGCTTTTTTCGTACTGCAAGTTACGCAGCCTCAGATACCAGTTAGGAAATGGCTCTTTTCATTTTTTTCTCTTTCCTGTATAATATCTTACGAGTCAGCAGCTAACCGCTGCTATTCTCATATTTCCTTATTCCCCTTTCTCTTATGAAAAGCGCGCGGAGTCTTTCAGGCCCCGCGCGCTTTTCTACCTGTCAGGAAAAGTTTTCATAAACTGGCTTGTTACAAATCTGGTTTTTCCCGCTATACTTATGGCCATGACACTCATTTTCGGCCTTGTACCTTTCCATAAGGCTATACACGAAAGGCCAGGCTAAATCCAATTTTACTACCCGGTCATTTCCCGGGATCAACCGTATAGAAAGGAAAATGCTATGAAACGAATTCTGACCATCCAGGACATCTCCTGCCTGGGAAAATGCTCCTTAACTGTTGCTCTGCCCATTTTATCCGCCATGGGACACGAAACTGTCATCCTGCCCACCGCGGTTTTATCCACCCACACCATGTTTCAAGGCTTCACCGTCAAGGATCTGACGGATCAGCTGATCCCCATCACAGACCACTGGAAATCCCAGGGCTTTAGCTTTGACGCCATCTACACCGGATACCTGGGTTCCGAGGAAGAAATCGAGATCACCAAGCGGATCTTCAAGGAGTTTGGCTCCACGGATACCCTTCTTTTCATCGACCCAGTCATGGCGGACAACGGCAAGCTCTACCCCGCCTTTGACATGGCCTATGCCCGTAAAAACGCCGAACTGTGCGGCCTGGCTGACATCATCGTCCCGAACATCACGGAAGCCTGCTTCATGACGGACAGCGAGTACAAAACCGAGTACGATGAAGCTTACGTGCTGATGCTGCTGAAGCGCCTGGCTAAGCTGGGCTCGAAAAAGGTGGTCTTAACCGGCGTGTCGCTCTCCGAAGGAAAAACCGGCGTCTACGGCCTGGATACCATTTCCGGTGAAACCTTCCACTACCAGAACGACCGCATCGACGCCTCCTACCACGGCACCGGCGATATCTTCTCCAGCGTCTCCGTCGGCGCGCTGCTGCAGGGACGTTCCTTGCATGACGCCTTCAAGCTGGCGGCCGACTACACCGCCCGCACCATCGCCGTCACGCAAAGCAACCCGGAAAAGCCCTGGTACGGCGTGGACTTTGAAGCCACCCTGCCGGAGCTGGTGGACGCGTGCCGAAGCTGACATCTATTCCTTTTCAAAACTTCCCCGCCCGGCGCACGAAAAATGCGGCACCCGGGCGGGGAAGTTTTTTTCTTAATTCAATTTTTCCTGCTCTACATCTTCTTCTCTCTTCATCTCTCTTGCTTCGCAATACACCGTCGGATCCACCGGCAAATGATCACGCTTTAAGCGGCTCTCCACGAACTCATCCCCGATATACAGAAGCAGCGCGCAGGTGGGAACACCCAGCAGCATGCCCAGGAAGCCGAACAGGCCGCCGCCCAGCGTGATGGCGATGATGACCCAGATGGAGGAAACGCCGGTCGAATCGCCCAGGATACGCGGTCCGATGAGGTTGCCATCCACCTGCTGCAGCAGAATGATGAAAAACAGGAACAGAATGCCCTGCGGCGGGTTCGTGACGAAAATCAGAATGACCGTCGGCACCGCACCGATATACGGGCCGAATACCGGGATGATGTTCGTCACTCCGACAATGAATGAGCAAAGCAGCATATACGGCATCTGCATAATATACATGAAGATAAAGCACAGAACACCGATAATGGCCGAATCAATCAGTTTACCGATGATAAAGCCATAGAACAATTCATTGCCCTTGCGCACGGTACGCACCACCTGGTTCGCCCTGTCGAGGGAAAGCGTGCCGTACAGGAAACGCTTGCAGAAGCCTTTGTATCTCTCCTTTAAAAGAAGCAGGTAGATCGCAATGAACATACCGATTAAAGCATCCACCACCAGGCTTCCAAGCTTAATGCCATAACTTGTGGCCGTTGCGATCAGGTCATCGGTGGTGCTCACCTGCAGATACTCCTTCAGCCAGTTCTCTGCCGTCTCGATCCACACATAGATGCGGCCGTCCGTCCGGGTGCGCTCCATCACATCCGCGAACTGATAGTTTGTCAGCTCATCCGCCCAGTCTACCACACCGACAATCTTCTCATACAGGTTATCCGAGAGGTATCGAACCGTCTCGATAAACCGCGGCAGCACCAAAAGCAGGAAGGCCGCCACGCAGGCGATGATAACCGCCAACGCAACCAGCGTACAGACCGTGCGGACAAAACTGCGAATTCTCTTCTCCGTCTTTTCCTTCTTCGGTTTCTTCAGCCAGACCCCCAGCCAGTGTCTCTCCAGAAAACTCTGGATCGGGTTCATCAGAAACGCCAGCGCCATACCGATGTAAATCGGCAGGATAATGTCATTGAATTTTCCAAGGGCTTCAAACAGCCCCGCATACCGTAAAATCGCGAAAAACAGAATAATCAGCATGGCCCTCGCGAAAAACCATTTTTTCAGATTTCGTTTTTCGATCTCTTTTTCCTGCATGGTAACCCCCTCATTCTTCTCTCATCGATTTCAACGGCATTATAGACAAAAAAATCTGGCGCGTAAAGGAAAAGCGCCAGATTTTATCAATTTTTTAAAAATGTAACCGTATCCGGCTTTGGCCTTATTACCCCTCTTCCTCCTCCAAGGAATGCGTCGACTTCACAATCACCTTCCGGTCGTAGCAGCTGAAGATGTCATCCACCGCAGCCTTGTCCGGCTTCGGCGTAAACAGGCTCACGATCGGCACCGCAACAAGGCCTAAGATCATGGTCGCCGCGCCGGCGTTAATCGGGGAGGCAATAAAGTGCCAGATCATGTTGGCCACGGTAAAGCCGACGCCGATGGCGTAGCTTACCCACACGGAAGCCTTCGTAATCTTCTTCGAGTACAGGCCGTACATAAACGGAGCCAGGAAGGCACCCGCAAGCGCGCCCCACGACACACCCATCAGCTGGGCGATAAAGGTAGGCGGGTTAAAGGCGATCACAACCGACAGGATGATGAACACTGCCACCAGCGCGCGCATCATAACAAGCTGCTTCTTGTCATCCATATCTTTCAGGAAGAGCGGCTTTAAGAAGTCCAGCGTCAGCGTGGAGCTGGAGGTTAAAACCAGCGAAGACAGCGTGGACATGGAGGCCGAAAGCACCAGCACCACGGTGATACCGATCAGCACGTCCGGCAGGGTGGAAAGCATCTGCGGAACAATGGTATCGTACATGACAGCGCCGCTTTCATTGTAGATGGCCGGGCTGTCGAAAAGCCGTCCGAAGCCGCCCAGGAAATAGCAGCCGCCGGCGATCACGATGGCAAAGAAGGTGGACACGATGGTACCGGTGCGGACAGCCTTCTCATCTTTAATCGTGTAGAACTTGTGAACCATCTGAGGAAGACCCCAGGTACCAAGGGATGTCAGGATGATAACGCCTAACAGGTTTAACGGATCCGGCCCGAAAAACGACGTAAACAGACCCTGCGCCCCCTGCAGTTCCGGAACCGCCGTGTCCGCTTCAATGAGGGACAGCTCCTTGATGGCGTTTAAAAATCCGCCCTGGCCGTTTAACACCGCGACGATGATCGCGCTGATACCGACCAGCATGATGATACCCTGGATAAAGTCGTTCATGGCCGTCGCCGTGTAACCGCCGGCTACCACGTACACACCCGTGAGTAACGCCATCACCAGCACACAAATCCGGTAGTCGATGGAGAATGCCATCCCGAACAGACGGGAGAGACCGTTATAAACCGATGCCGTATACGGGATCAGGAAAATGAAGGCGATGATGGAGCCAACAATCTGCAGCGACTTGGAATCAAAGCGCTTGCCGAAGAACTCCGGCATGGTACGGGCATCCAGCTTCTGCGTCATCACGCGGGTACGGCGTCCTAAGACCAGCCAGGCAAGGAGCGAGCCGATAAAGGCGTTTCCAAGGCCTACCCAGGTGGACGACAAACCGTACTTCCAGCCGAACTGACCGGCGTAACCGATAAACACAACCGCCGAGAAATACGACGTACCAAACGCGAAAGCCGTGATCCACGGGCCCACGTTCCGTCCGCTCAAAATGAAATCATTCACGTTTCCCGTTCTCTTGGAGGACCACATACCAACCCCGATCATGACTCCAAAGAAAACAACCAGCATCAGAATTTTGACAAACATCTTCTTTTCCCTCCCGAATACTTTAGTGCGTTGGCGCGCCAACGCGCCTATGCGTGAAAGTGAATATAACACAAAAAAAGGGCTTTGAAAAGCCCCTTTTTTTATGTACGGATTTTTGTACGTGAAGCTGACAGAGAAAAGCTGACAGGGGACGGGTGGAGCGGAGCACTTAGCGTCAGCCAATTCTTAGACGAAGGCTGACGCTTACGTGCGTGCCCCACCATGCACTTAGCGAAGCGGAGTCGTAAGACGAACGCTGAGCTTAGTGCAATGGTGCCTCTGTCAGAAAACGTGACACAGATCTGTCCCCTGTCAGAAAACGTCAGCTACGACATCTGAATATACCGGATCGCAGCCAGCGCCGCCGTCGCACCATCGCCCACGGCCGTGGTCAGCTGGCGGACGCTCTTCTGGCGGCAGTCTCCCGCCACAAAGATGCCCGGCGTTTTGGTCATGCAATCTTCCTTTGCGTCGTAGTAGCCCCTCGTGTCCAGCTTCACCAGTTCTTGAAAAGCGTCATTTTCCGGGATCAGGCCGATGGCCACGAAGAGGCCGTCACATTCCACGGTTTTCTTGACGCGGCCGAACAGTTCCACCTCCACGCCGCGAAGCGCGCCGTCATCCGTGATGAAGCGCAGGATTTTGGCGTTCGTCATCTGGCGGACATTGGGCCTTGCAAACAGCACATGCTGAAGCGTGGGCTCGCCCGTAAAATAAGGCATATCCTGCAGCATGATCACTTCTTTGCACTTTTCCGACAGCAAAATGGCCTCCTGCAGGGCCGAATTTCCGCCGCCGACCATGCAGACCGTCTTACCGGTGTAGAAATCCCCGTCGCAGACCGCGCAGAAGGAGATGCCGTCGCCCACCAGCTCTTCCTCGCCTTCAATTCCCAGCATGCGGTGCTTGACTCCGTTGGCCAGGATCACGGCACGGGCCTGGAACTCATGCCCTTCCTCGGTCACGACAACCTTCACCTTGTCTTCATCCCGGACGGCGATGACGTTTTCATATTCAATATCCACCCCCTGCGCCAGGATCTGATCCAGGAGCCTATCCGCGAACTCATTTCCGCTCATGGAAAGGGTTCCGGGGTAGTTTTCCACCTTCGGGGAATGGGTGATCTGGCCCCCGAAGCCATTTTTTTCGATCACCATCGCGGTCATGCCGTTGCGCTTCGCATAAAGCGCCGCCGTCATTCCGGCCGGGCCGCCGCCCACCACAATAATATCTGTCATTATCTTCTCCTCCTGCCTTTCTCGCAAACAATGCCGGACACGTATGTGCCCGGCACCGAGAAAAATATAGCTCTTCTATGGACCGTTTTTTATCTCTTCATCAGCCAGCCCTTGATATCGGACACGCCGCGATACTTCTCAAAGCTCTCGCCGTCCTCGCCAAGGATCACCAGCGTCGGCGCCTGTTTCACGCCAAATTTCTCCACCAGCTCCCGCTCTTCGTTTGCATTTAAGGCCGCATAGGCGATGCCGGCCTTGTCAAGGAGCGCGCCTGCAGCCTTGCAGTTCGGGCAGGTGGGCGTCTTAAAGAGAAGGATCTGCGCGTTTTCAGCTGCCGGCTTCTCCAAAACCGCCGTCGCCGTTTCTTTCTGTGCAGCTGCCGTTTCCACGGCCGAAACAGCCGGCGCGGAATTCACAGCCTCCGCGGCCACTTCCTGCACGGGCGCCGTAAAGGCCGGGCGCTCTACCGTGTTCTGCACCATCTCTTCCGCATCGTTCGGTGCCGGCAGCGGTCCTCTGTGCGATAAGAAGGAACGGCCGATGTTGTACACCCGGCGATCCTTGTACTCCTGCACCTTGCCCTCGTTCCAGTTCTGGACCGGGCGATAGTATCCGGTGATACGGCTGTAAACCTCGGTCTTCTGTCCGCAGATCGGGCAGACGGCCTGCTCGCCGGTTAAGTATCCGTGATCCTTGCACACGGAGTAAGTAGGCGACATGGTATAGTAAGGAAGCTTGTAATTCTCCGCGATCTTGCGCACCAGGGCCGCCGCCGCCTTCCAGTCGGGAAGCTTTTCTCCCAGGAACGCGTGGAACACGGTGCCGGAGGTGTACAGCGTCTGCAGATCATCCTGAATATCCAGCGCGGAGAACACATCCTCCGTATAGCCCACCGGCAGGTGGGACGAGTTGGTATAGTAAGGCGTTCCGTTCATGTTCGCGGTGATGATGTCCGGATAAAGTTCCTTATCATGCTTCGCGAAGCGGTACGTGGTGGACTCGGCCGGCGTCGCCTCCAGGTTGTACAGATCCCCGTACTTCTCCTGATAGTCGGACAGACGCTCGCGCATGTGGTTCAATACGTCGCGGGTGAAGCGCTGCACCTTCGGAGACGTTAAGTCCGCACGCAGCCACTTGGCGTTTAAGCCCACCTCGTTCATGCCGATCAGGCCGATCGTGGAGAAGTGGTTGTTGAACGTTCCCAGGTATCTCTTCGTGTAGGGGTACAGGCCCTGCTCCAGGAGCTTGGTGATGACCGTACGCTTGGTCTTAAGACTCCGGGCCGCAATGTCCATCAGGTCATCCAGGCGGGCGTAGAAGTCCTTCTCGTCCTTCGCCAGGTAAGCGATACGAGGCATGTTGATGGTCACGACGCCGATGGATCCGGTCGATTCGCCGGAGCCGAAGAAACCGCCGGATTTCTTGCGCAGCTCGCGAAGATCCAGACGCAGACGACAGCACATGGAACGAACGTCGCTGGGCTCCATGTCGGAGTTGATGTAGTTGGAGAAGTAAGGCGTACCGTACTTCGCCGTCATTTCAAACAGAAGCTTGTTGTTTTCCGTCTCGCTCCAGTCAAAGTCCTTCGTGATGGAATAGGTGGGGATCGGGTACTGGAAACCGCGGCCGTTGGCATC
>JAEEGL011344876.1_pt1 | contig 16090 bp, 16 predicted proteins | sample 9134231 | NCBI WGS metagenome assembly JAEEGL01 (sample SAMN16246548, study PRJNA631951) | gut metagenome | biome: gut microbiome; feature: rumen; material: fiber-attached | host: Bos | place: Iran: Karaj | collected 2018-10
CGCGAAATTTTGATTGGAACTATCTGTTCTTCGTAAACGCCCATTTGTGATTGGGTATATCAAATATTCTAGCACCGAGCATAAGTAGTTTATTTGCAGAGCGTTAGGAATATTAAAGGATTCTATTTTAGTAAAAAGAGGATATTGTTTTTGGAACCAGTTCCTCTTAATATGGCGCAAAAATACGAAAAAAAATAAAATCAACCAAAGAAATTGGTAGTTTTTTGTTAAAAGAGAGTCTTCACTATCGATTTCATCAGAAACAAACTCCCCAGAATGAGAACAGAATAACTATAAGTACAAGAGCAAGCGGGTGTATCAATATTGACTGACACACCCGCTTGCGTTTGTAAGCTGTCATCTAAATGTTTCTCTTTCCAAAGTGCAATTTCATAGGAAATCTCGTCAAAATTGACAGATTACTCAATAATCGCTATCAACAATCTCCCAGCCTTCTACAGTCTTTCGTAATATTGAACCAGTGTACGACAGAATTCTTTTGAATAAAGGTCTAGTTTATCACCGCCTATTTTTTTCTTGAAGGCTTTTGCCCTTTCTCCTTCAGCTTTGGAATCTTTATCTTGATTTAATGAGGGGTATAAAGCATGATAAACTAACAAAGGTTGAAACGATCCAATATGATTATTCAGAAGGAAAGTATCCATATCATCCACTATCTGATCCATTTTCTTTTGCCATTTATCAAATCGCTCCTTTGATAGCCGTTCCATGGGCAATTTCGTCGCATTCTCAAGTTCTCGAGACTTCCTGATATCACGTCCAAAAGCATGACCCACTTTATTACGCATTATCCTAATATCCTCAAGCATCTTGATGTTCTTCATCATTGAATCGGGAAGTTTGCCAAATAATTTTTGCATAGCATTCGTCCTTTTTGTCCAATCCCCCTTTGTACAACGCATTGCTGCGGAGTTAATATCATTCTTGTTCTGCTTCTTATTTTTGATTAGTTCCATACCATCAACTGCGTGGGGCTTTCCTATCAAAGCTCCTGGATCAGACTCTAATGCCATAGTAATGACTGATGAAAGATATGTTTCGAAATAGGAGGACAGTGCCATTGCACAGTTCAAGTATGTCCAGTTCTCAAAAGAGCGAAATGTATTTGACCACATTCTGATAGTAAAAGTATTATCTTTTGTGTGAAAAAAATAATCCTTTGCTAAACTCTCCCATTCAGCACCAGCTTCCCCAAGTTTGTGATAAGAATATTTACTGGCCGTCGTATAAGAGCGCATCATACGGATGAGCTCTTCGTTATACATACCAAATAAGCGGTGCTGCCATGTATGTGGTTTCAAGGGTTTCCAACGTTGAAACATCATTTTATAACTTCTAGTCTTTACAACCTTATGATGATGCTTTGAATAATACATCATCTTTATTGTCTGAACTATCTCTTTTAGTCGCATAAATAAAGGAATTATCATAATTGAAAACAACAATTTCGAAATTCCCTGAATATTATTAATTTACTTTAAAGAATTTGTTGCCCTAGAGTTCCTGTGTGACATCTAACCTCCCATTATCTATCAGCCATCCCTTAAAGTCTCCATACCCGTCGCTATCCCATGCATCCGGTCAAGTCCATTCCCAATAATGCTGACATAGTATCGTTTAATTGCACTTTAATATCACTTTATAGATTTAATCCTTAAATATTTTAAAGCATTCAATTAAAATACTTAAGAATTCCACCTACAAACCCTGATAAATCAGGCGGCGTATTTCTACTATTAATCGCATCAAGTGCAGGTACAATCCATTTATTCTTTTTATGTGTACCAAGATCTATCCAGCCTTCAAGTTCACCAACAGGAACCACAAAGAGACCAACCTTTGCAAGTTCTGCAATAAGTTTCAGGGCATTCTCTTTCTCTTCTGCAGGCAAAGCATCTACGCCATTTCGCTTGATAGCAGACCACTTGGAGGTCTCTCTCTGAATCCGAGATAATGCGCTTCGCGCACCTTCAAAGGTATGTTTTCTTTCCTCAAGCTGTTGAATTAACTCGGATACATTATTCTTGAGCTCCTGAAGGGTTTCTTCTTCAGGACGACTTTCCACAAAATCATTCAACTGTAACTGCTTTGCCTTAAGTTCCGCTGGCATATCTATTCCTGTTAGAACTTTATACACATCGTCTATATCCTTCTTTGGCCTCAATATATCAATATCAGCAACAACGGCGACTGGTGTTCTTGTTTGTTTTAATACTCCAGCTACTAATGCCAAAGTCTGCTTATTATGAGCATGTATAAAGAGTACCTCTCTATTCGAGTTATGGCAGATAGCTGCCACCGATTGATAGATGGCACGGTCTGCATCTGCCTCACAAATAACAACACCACTATGGAAGATACCCTCAATAACACGTTGGCTTGATAATATAGGATTACCTATCAACTGATTAGCTACATCTGGAGTAAGGCGGTTGTAGAATGTCCGATTCTCTACCCTTTGCAACCGGAAAATGCCCAAATCCTTTGTGCCAGTAAGTATACCGCTTAGGAAATTGGAGCTATGGGTACAAATGAGCAGTTGTGAACCAAGTGAAGCACAGTTCTCACCAATCCACTTCCCTAAAAAGAAGGCCTGAGCAGGATGGAGGAATGCTTCGGGTTCATCTAACAAAATAATTCTTTTCTTACAAATCAATAATCCAATCACAATACCCGCAAAACTGCGATAACCGTCGCCCTGACTGTCTATTTTAGGGATTCCATTTGCAACAGTATATGCCATACGTGGGTCATCCGGAATTTGATTCACATCGTTACCAACACGCAAACAAATCTTCTGCAACTGGCTTACGTCCAGTTTTATGTCTTGTTTGAACGCTTCTTTGAACGATATTCTAAGTATTTTCTCTATTTCTGTAGACTTAAACAGGGATTGTAGAAGGTTTTGAGGTTTTTCCTCAGATGGATTAAACGAACTTGTTTCTGAAGACAAGCGGAGACGTGTTTCGGCATCCATTAAGGCTATGTAGCTTTTGCCAAACCAACTGAAAAACATACTACGCTTTTGTTCATCTGGTCTGTCGTCATAGCTCTCTAACTGAGATTTATGAATATCAAAAGCGTTCTTTTCTGACAGATTGCTTCTTATGCCCTCAAAAGTATAGTGATCTACATTCGTTCGGCTTGCGATGAAAGGAATATCATTCTTGATGGTTTTTATATCAGGAATTTCAAAACAGGTAGTATCATTTTTTAGGATGACAGGTTTTGAGTTAGCTTGCGGCCTGTCCATTAGCAAACGAATATCTTTAAGTGTTTGCGACTTGCCGGAGTTGTTCGGTCCCACAAACACTGATATCTTATGAGCCAACTCCACAGGTTCCCCCTGCTTTAAATTCAAAAAGTTTATTCGCATCTCAATCCTATCTCATCATAGAAGTGAAAAACATCGCTTTTGTTTTTCTGAATAATATACATGCAATGTTCTTAGGGGATTGGGAAAAGGGCAAACTGGTAGGGTTTCTGCCTGTCGTCAGTCTAGTTAATAGGATAAACTCTATTATCGTTCTTACTGTTTTCTATCAATCCCAACATTCCCATCATCAAGAGGGAAAGTATCCCAACTCCAGCCAAGAAGGCATGTTTATACATCTTCTCTTTGTTCTCAGCATCCCTCTCCTGAACATACTTTATCCGATACTGTGTCATTTGCGTAATATTCAAGAATGTAGATGTACTATCCTTAATAAGATTTATCGTGTCTTTATTCATTTACTATTCAAACAATAACTTTTGTACTTCTTCCGTAAACTGTATGGGTAAAAATCCATAGTAGTTTAATCTATCACAACCCTGCATAAAAGGTATCAAATTGTTTGCAACACACATAACGGGTATCCATACCTACAGTTTTCAACTCAACCATAGAAGCATCGTTAAAGTGTAGCAAATTGACAGATTTATAAGACAAATAACCTAATCGGGCACGAAATCGATCCATTGGATCTATCACAGTATCAATATCTGTTAGCAGAACATACAGAACGTGCATCTTATTAAATAATTGTTTATCTTTCGAAACTCCGCAGCAGATTATCATGCTTTCCTCAACTTTCTTCTTCAATTTAAACTTTTTTGCCTGGTTTTCTATTTCCTTCTTGCGATCTGCCTCACTGTCAGTTGGTTTCATCTGATATCGTTCAAAACTTCTCCAACTCTTTATTTCAACAAACAGGAATAAATCATTCTTGTACATAACGGCATCCACAGATGACAAAGAACTTGTTTTGTTCTGCTTGCAATAATGATCTTTTACCGCATCAAAATTGATAGCAGATATTTTTGATTCCGTTCCACAAAAATAAAGACTCTGTGGGCATGGCTTGTCTGTTTCTGCCTCGTGCAGTATACATAACGATGTTGACCTCAATGATGCATAATGCTTCAAACGATGATAGAGTCGAAACGACAAAGGTCTACCCGTGATACTATAATAAAAATCTTGTATCTTACTCCACATGATCGTCCATAATTGAGCCAAGAGGTTCAGTCAGTCGCTCAAAAACTCCAGTAAGATCATCTGTTACATTTATAACAGTTGAAAGTTGATCTTCCCCAACTTCTGGCATATAATAGTTCACATAGTTCGACAGTTTCTCGTTGCCTGCATGGTAACGTATGGATTGCAAAAAATATGGACTGTGAGTGGTAACCAATACCGGAACACCTTCCTTAGCCAGTTTTACAAGTTTTTCTGCAAATACAACTTGCCATTCGGGATGAAGATGGTTTTCTGGCTCATCCCATATTAGCAAACGATTTGGACCAATAAAATTAGCAGTTTCTAACAGGTCTATGATTCCGAAACATTTGATACCAGATGCAACATTAATGGTATTAAAACGGTTGTTGCCTTCTTTGAAAACAATTTGATGACTTTCGCGGTCATAGACGAACTTTCCTCCAATGATAGTGCTCACATCCATCAGGTTGTAAGCCTTCTGGTCTATCGGATGGCGAGCGGCATTCTGAATCTTCTCTGCCATATCTTTTATATGTGATGGTACCATTGTATTGAACATCCCGAGATACCCCTCGGTTTCGCGATAGTTGCGAGAACGGATTATTGCATCTATCAAGTGAATGTACAGAGGTGATTCAATATATGTGGCATCTTCTACAAAACCACTATCATCATATTTCACTGAACTGACACTATTTTGATGAGCTGTAAACTCAATCTTTGAGGCGCCCTCAGAATACAATTCTACTTTGGTATTACTATCGCCTACAGAACAAAAAGTATTCAAAAATTCAGATTCTATCAGATACTGCAACTCTGTTCGAAGATTTGCAGCAGGATTTTCCTTATTAGTCAAACAAATGCCTATATTAGTCATATCCTCCATCAAAAGTTTTCTCTGGCGAGGAACAATATCAAGATCGCTCACAAAGGACATTCTTTCCTTAATAAAACTCTGAGGGTCGGCAGAATCCTTTATCTGATTCAGAAAATCATTATTATTGCGAGGGAAGATATTTATTAATTCTTCACGTCCTTCCGTAAAACGAAGACCACGCAAACGGCTATATAAGGAGTCAATATGTCTGCGCAAGCGGGCATCATTATCTTCCTCACTTACCATATTAGTATTAGCTATCGCTTTCACAATGGAGTATAGGGTACGCCCTATCGTACTTTTACCCGAATTATTCGGTCCTACAACGATAGTAAGACCATTCAGCATTATATCCGCTGATTTAATTCTGTTTACATAATTAAGTTTTAATTCCATAATCAAATTAGTTTATGAGCGTCCAGTATAAGTAAGCTGTCAGTTTTGACGTCCAGGCTTAAAAAAACTTAAGGAGTAGTTTTTGCCGCCTGACTCGTCTAAATTAAATAAAACTTTATTATCATTTAATACCGTTAGTCATCGGCAACATATCCTTTCTGTCGCTATACTTGATGAATGCGGAAAAGCCGAGAACCCATAGTCGATTTTCCCCTGCATAACAGCCTTGATTATTAATCGAATCTGTTCACGCTCGGCAGTTCTCAGACAATTTCCAACGGTATGAGGAGTCAATGGAAATAAGATGATGTGCAACTAAAACTAACTTGATTCTTAACAAATCGCACGATGTAACTTTTTCATTTCCATACCCAACTGCATCTTCGGAATTCTCGCAAATAAAACAACTTAGATAATCGTTAACCTCATTGTCATTTCTTGGGAGAGTCAAAAAGGGTTTAAGTACCAAGTATATCTCCCAAAAGCTCATTCTCCTTAAATAGTAGTTAGGTGCCCAATCAGACTGGTCGCCAACAAAATCTATAAGTTCTTCCAGCTGGACATTTACAACAGAATCTAAACGGATCTCCTTAGCAACATCCTGAGCAGTTTTCCATCCCACAACGTCAACCAAACTATTCTCATACAAGAATTCTTGATTAGATTTCCAACGCATGAGCCCTTGTATCACATAGCCTTTTAATTCCTGTTCCGTTTCCCAGAATTTTACAAGCCTATTATTCATTGCTTTCTGACGAAATGCATCTAAATGCTCATCAGACAAATTTCCTGAGGTATTACGTATAAATGCAAGAATATGCTTATGATGCTCTATCGCATAGTCAAATTCTTTCTCTGTGAAACTTTTGTCATCTTGAGCAATTGTACCATATCGATCTGCAATGATAAGGACCACACAATCACATAAGTTAATTTCTTTCTTAATGTATTCAAATTGAGAATCTCCAGATGCCGGAAAATATTCCATTCCTAGTGGAATACATCCACTATGTAAAATAGCTTCACGAACACATTGCCGAGCTTGTTTAAGATCAGCATATGTAGAACTGATAAAAACCGAAGGGCAATTAATCATTGTGTCATCTTAGAAGGAGCAAATCATTTTTATAATGTCACACTGCTTAAGAAGCGAAGCAATTCGTTCACATCCTTAAAAGAGACTTCCTTTGCCTGTGAAGGTATTACTATACTGTTTCAAATCCTGGGCTCGCATTCGGCTCTTAAGATCAGGCAAAAGAATCGCAGCAATGTCTATTGTCTTCATATTACTTATTCCAAACTATATCGTTTCGGAAAGCTTGCATCAAGACCGGGTTAGTCTTGATGACATGGTATTTAAATGCCAGATACTCTTCCTTCACGTCCAGCAGTTCACGCACTGCAACCTCAGCATCGGGATTTCCGGCAAGATAGGCATTGACAACCTTCAGAAAATAGACATATTTTTTCTTAAAGTCTTCCCAAAACAACTGCTCTGGAACACGTCTTGGTTTTCCTTTCATTCTTGCTCCATTATACACCCTCGATAGCAGACTGATAGTGCTCTGTACGTCGGCAGCAACTTGTGTACTACTAAATTTGGCCACCTCACCCATCAAATCCACACGGTGGTCAATCAGTTTCTCCACATCACACTGATCTGGATGAAGCAAATCGTCGTGATAGGAATTCTTCCTCTTATTGCAATAATCGCAGGCTAAATAGAGATTATCCCAATTGTTCTCCAACTCAGGATGATTGGCTCTGGACTGGAGGTGCTCTACCTGCAGGTCTGTGTCGCGTCGTCGCTCGCAGATAAAGCATTTCTGATCACCATCCTGGATGAGTACTTGCTTCACTGCTTCGCAAGTATAGCCTTTTTGTGCCAATTCTGCTGGTGCCTCACTCTTTCTGACTCGTATCATCCTTTGGCCGTTTTGCTATGGTATTTGATCATGATTTCATTGAAGCGGCCAACAACTGTGGGGGCAAGCATCTCAGGGATGCTCTCGAAATCTTCTATCAGGCTGTTCATACGTCTTGTATCGCGATCGGATAACTGGTCGGCATCAACATAATACTCTAATTCAAGAAGCCTGTCTTGAATGTCGCTCGAAGACGATACGGTGCCAAAATAGCCCTCGGCCAAAGCCTCATAAGAGTAGTCTGTCAGGTCGCTGATGGTGTTGTCGGGGTTTTCCAAGTCAATGGCCTCGGCATTCCGAACGGAACTGAGCACAAAGGGCGAATGAGTGGACACAATAAACTGGATATTAGGGAACACGGTAGTCAAGATGGGCATAATTTCCTTCTGCATAGAGAGATGCAGATGTGTTTCTACCTCGTCTATCAACACGACACCTTCCTGATTGAGCGAGAGGTTGACCTGTCCGTTGCTCTGCATCTTAAATATCAGCCCAGAGATGATGTCAAGGGCGGCCCTGTAACCTGCAGGTAACTGGGTGAAGCGGAACGACTTGCCATGACTGTCAGTCATAGTGAAAGTGTAGTCGCGAGGATTAAACGTTATCTCCAACTGCTCATCATTAAACAGGCGTCGCAGTATCTCTTTGAACCTTTCAAACCACTCAGTTATCTTCTTCGCCTGACCTCCATTGCCCTCAAAGCCCTCCATCGCGCCCTGCACCTTGTAGTGTACCAGCAACTTTAGGAACTGGTTATCCTTGGTTTCTGCCGTCAAATGGTTGTTCACCCGATAGTCGGGCAGTTCAGGCGAAGTAGGTTCAATGAAATGAGGGTTACGATAGTCCTTATAATAGGCAACAATGAAGTCACCAGTGTTGACACTTTGCTTAAACTGTGTTTCGTCAGCAAAATCAACTGTGAGGGCTCCATATAGGCTCTTTAACCGATCTCTATAGAACTCCATCCTCTTTTTGGCGGCTTCCACCCCCTCCAGGTTATTCTGTTCCTGTGCGAATTTGAGATTATTCTCGTCCAAACGGATATTTTTTTCCAAAACCTTTTGGGTGCTATTGGAATCAATAGTGATGAGAGTCTCCAGATAACGAGCTATAGCATCAAGAAGCGTCGTCTTGCCGCTACCGTTCTTACCAGTTATCAGAAGATGGCGTCGCTCTTTGTCAGACAACTGAATGTCAATAGCATGAAGGTGACGCAAATCCTTCACATGTATTGCAGTTATAAAATTACTCATATTATCACACATTTTTTACTGTCTCAAAATCTTTTCAAATTCCTTGTCGCATCCAACTCCTTTGTCTGTAGTATTATATCTAATTAACATTCTAGCGCTGAGCATAAATCACTTATTTGCAGAGCGTTAGAAATGTTTAGGTATTCAACTTATATAGAAAGAGGATACTATTTTTGGAACCGGTTCCTCTTCTTTTGTGCAAAAATACAATTAATTTGGGAATCTACCAAGGAAATTGGTTGATATTTATATATATCATAAAAAAGATACCTCTGAGCTCTAAACCATAATCCATAGGGCGGTGGCACATCGCCACGTCCAAGAGGCTATATTCATAATTTCAAGACTTTGATAAGTGATTCGCCCATAGAGAAGACAAAATCCATTTCCGCATATTCATCTTTGAAATTATGCTTGACATTGTTATTTTGATATCTTGTAAAACAATCTAATGTATTAAGGGCTTGTGTTCTTATTTCATTGGGTAGGCCCTTTGACTTCAAATATTTACCAAAATCATTCTTCTGTTTCTCTAAAGGTTTGCTATTTCCTAAAGCCTCTTTCATTAATTGCTCTATGCAAAGCCTTAAATTGTCAAGTGCAGCCCGATGATCTATCCCATATAAGAATGTAACTGCATCATCATAAAGTTTCATTGGGTTGGGGGTATCCTCAATCATTCCCTTTATCATCCCACGTTGTGCCATCAAGTAATCATCACTTCCATCTCTCCTCATCGCAACTTCTATGGCGTTTTTCACATAATCTACATCATAACTTCCATCAGGATATAGGATTGCCTTATAATACTCGTCACTATGGGTTATACGAGCCTCTTTTATGCATTTTAATGCCGACAAACGCGCTATCCTCAGAACAGCATCAACACTATTATATATATTAACTTGGATATGCTGTTCCTCATCACTATAGATTAGTTCTGTCTCAGATACTCTTTTCATATGAATTTTTATAGTTCTTTGCAAAGCAGAGCGGCAAAACTAAGCGAAGGCCTATTAAAACTATATTTCAACAATTTTTTATGCCATCGGCAATCATATATGTATAAGACTGGATTATCACGGTTACCTTTCCAAGTTCGTGGAAAACACACATCAAATAAATCAACTTATCTAAGAACTCCACGTTTTTTATTATCAGCATCAGTTTTTTCTGAAGTCTATTTATTTTGTTGCTACTCACAATCATCCCACCAAATACAATGTTTTAGATCAAATCAATACAGTTCAACAGAACAATCTGTCGAACGGTTATTTATCAAATACGAACAGCCCCATCGTCTGCTTAAGTAACACTTTAGAATCCAATTCTGTATCCTCCGCCTTAGTTCTCATATTAGTAAAAGCTATAAAAACCAGGAAGGCTTTCAATACTGCTGCGTCGAATGCGCCAGGCAAAAGAGCTTCATTATACTGAATTTGCATAAAACCTGTTAAAAGCAAAAAAATAAAATAAAAAAGGTATAAAAGAAAAATCACATTACTCGGATGGATTACATAAAAGGCAAGCTTTTCTCGATAGCTTTCATATCTATGTTTACCCATATTGCGTAATGGTGTCCGCTTTATCATCCCTTGTGTTAAACTATAAAAGTTTGTACATATTATAGCCCCTCCAGCCATTACAAAAAAGGCAATTGTCTCTGGTAACATCTCCAAACCACAGAAATGCGTTATTCCTATTAGTACAAATGCAGGAAAGCCAAAAGCAAATAAAAAAACAAAGAAGTACGAACCTATGATAGTTATAAATGGCTGTGTAATTGCCATAAGAAAAAAGCATAAAATAATTGGAGCAGATACACAACCGCTTACAATGCGCATTACTTTACCTTTGTTCCTTTTATCAAGCCAATTCGAGAAGGCAATCCAAGAGAAGAAACCCAACATTAGAAGAATAAACCACCATTGCAGTTTATAAAGAAGGAAGCAAAACATAGAGAAAAACAAGCCACCCACTGCAAGAATGGTCAAAATTAACACTCCAAATTTAAATCGTTCAGAAAACAGATTGCTATTCAATATTGACATTGTCACTCACACTTCGTTGTAATACACAAACTTATTAGCAATTATATCTGCCTCAACCAGATTGACAAAGGCCATCACATTGTCTTTATGATCTTTGATCGTCTGATGGGTTAACCCAGGGCTGGCATCTTGATGAATCACATTGTTACGGATTGCTATAAGAGAATTGAGCATTGCCATACAGGTTTGAGGCTGTGCGGATTTAATAAAGATACCCAGACCATGTCTGTCGAACATGGCTTCAATTTCTTTCTGCCCATGTTTGCCATAGTTAAACTTAACAGAAGGTCTGATATTTGCAATACATGATATACTTGTACCATCATTCCCCATAAGTTTAATCAATGACTGCAGATAAGAATTCTTGTCCGCTCTGCTCTTCACATTTCCTGTTTTCTCGACAGCCGTATCAACATATGCGTTCTTTAAGGAAAGAGGGAACGTAATATTTGTATGACCTTTTATCATCTTTATGCTATGTTCATTAATAAACTCCTCTATAAACACCTCAAATTTAGTCGATAGCAATACAATAGCAATTTTATTAAACATCTGATATTTCTCAATATTTGCTGTATTATGGGATGCATAAGATAATATTGTATCAATTTCACCCATGCTCTCACGCAAATGATCTATGCTATCCATATCACTACCCTGCAATAATACGATTCACCTCATTACACCAAGTTGCCAATCTCAATGTTATGACCTTGGTATCAGATGTTCCTATTTTTATACTATTACGGAATTCCACATCGTTATTAGTCATTTCAAGGAACCGCTTTACTATTCTATCTTTATTTACCATTAATTCATCCATGGAATGCTGGGTTGCAGAAAGCATTATGACATCAATGATAGCACGATTAATTGTCTTTTCCCTCATTCCATCAAGACCATGCCGCTTAAAGGCATATTCACCATGCACCTGATAGACTTTTTCAACCGTTTCTTCAAATAATCGTTTCCACTCGTTAGCCTCCTGTCCTTTTATATCCTTAAAATCATTCATGAACGCATTTAAGAAAGATTTCATCCTTCCCTTATAACCGTTTAGAACACCTTTCTTGCTATCCCAATTTTTCCAAATAGCCAAAAATCTAAGAACCATTTCTCTATCCGCCATACGCTTATGTGGTTCCTTCAAGCCTATCAACGTGAGCCATTTCTGATTCTGGACAACCTCCTTCAGAAATTTGTTTAGGTTTCCTCTATAAAGGCAGTTTCGCAATTCTTGCTCTGTTAGATGCACAGAGCCTGTATTGAGCCGCATAAACACATCGTATTTTATCTCCTCATTAGAATCATGGGTAATCATGATGACACGTAACAGACCATTCTTCAACATTCTGAGAGCCTTTGGATTCAATGTCGTGATATCACTTTTGTTTAAATCCGACAAAATTTCCAATCCACTAAGCTTAAATTTTCCATCAAAAAATCTCTTTAATGATGAAAGTCTTTGCAATCCATCAATAACCGACCAAGAACCATCTTCTTCCTGTGAAACATAGATAACTGGGATGGGAACATTTAGTATTATAGACTCAATGAGCATAGATGCCTTTTTATTGTCCCAAACATAATTACGTTGATAATCAGGATCCAGGCGAATATCCTTGTCTTCAATCATCCTGACAATATCCGATACACTCTTATCATAAGCCTGGGTTGTTATCTTGCGGACTTCTTTAGGTATTTCATAAGGAATTTTAGAGTCCTCATCATAATCGTCATCAAACTTCATCTCTCCCGTCATGTCATCAGGAAGAGCTTCTGATCTTAACATTTTTATTTTCATCTTTTAAATCTTTTACAGATATAATAATCTACGTCTCACCTCTTTATAACACTCCCTCAAAAAACTGAGGAAACAGCGATAACAGAAGTAAAACTCCTATTCTCTCTGATTTTTATATGCTATCCTTTGGCTGATCATCTACTTTATTTTCAGCAGACAGGTAACTCTTATCGCCATCTACATAACGAACTCCGTCTGACCATGAATGCACTTTCTCAACCACATACTTATAGGTAGGTGCCTTAGAACCTGCTTGTGTTTCTTCTATACGCAAATCACATTTAATAGTGGTTCCAAACTCAAACTTTACTTGTCTGTTATGAACTTTGTCAATGAAATCATTATCCTCGATAGTGAAAGGAATGGAGTTAAGATTATAAACGCCACGCCATTTCAATCTTTTGACATCAGCAAGAACTGGCGAAGCAACAGCAATGGTTGTTCCATGAACTACATTTATCGTTTTCCGAATTTCTACGATATGGGTATCAAAATCCTCTGCTTTAATTGTACTTTGAAAATGAACAACCTTGTCATCATCACCCAATAAGGTCTCAATCTCTTGCAAAGAAGTGTCTTTTTGTGCAGACTTATAATACTTGCTGCAGAAATCCATTAGCTTGGGATTATCTTTTACTAATACTTCCGCTTCTTCAAAAGTAAAACCAGCTTCTTTCAGTGCTATTGCAGCTTCGACATTTGATTTAGTTTGGTTACTTGTATCCATGTCAGAATTAAAATAATGCTGCAACCATATAGTGAGTATAGCTATTACTACAGGGAGCATTACCTTTTCTGCGACATTTATTCTAAGCCACTCTTTAACACCACCCTCTCCTCTCGCAAAAACTTCTATGCTAATAGCATCCTTGTCGAGCTCAAAAAGGTCAGCCAAATAATATATAGATGCTATAAGCTGCTTCTCACAATCATTATAGACTATCGCATCCATAGAATGTACTCCTGCAGTTTTCAGTATGTAATGAAACTGGAAATCAAGCAAGTTTTTTTTCATAATAACTAAGTCTTATTAACTTCTAAACACCTCTTCGCGATATGCTTTGAGAATCATTTCCATAGAAATATGCATTAGATCTTTAACCAATCTTATAGCATGAGTTATATCATCCATTTTCAGTGTTCTTGAAGGATTACCGTGAGCTATACCATTGCGAGTATCCAGCAAGAACTTATTCATATCATCCTTTAAAGAATAATCATCGTGATTAAGATGATCTTCTATCTTTTGCATGTTCAATGTCTCGAAGATAGTATTCATCACATTGAATCCGAGATTATTCTCTGTATTGATATCTGTACGCAGAATAAGGTCATTATGAAAATAGTCATACAGCTTTCTTAGGAAAGTATGTTTCCGTTTAATTTCTAGTGGATATTCCTTTAATTGCCTAAAGTTCTTTTCTGCATTTCGTACAAAATAGTTTGGATGAATATCATGAAAGCCTAAATTCAACCGATTTATTTGACGGAAATACAAGGTCATGGAACTACAGAAGAATCCCTCCCATTCTGCATAGATGACAGGGAAAGCGCAGCGCAACCACTCTTCTTTATCTGCTCTACGAAAACTATATCTTGAAGACATCGTCTTAATAAGTGTTAGACTTCGCATGCGAATCTCCATATCAGACTCTATTTCACTTCTCAAGAAAGCATCATTCATATCCAAATATCGCTTTTGCGACCTTCAATCTATTTACAATTCTCTGTTTTTGGTTATTACCTCCCCTACGGGAGAATCTAATAAAGTTTTCGTCCTGCCTAACTCTGTTATCAATAATTGACTTTATTTCTTCTGCAGCCATCGCTCTGTATTTGGGTATATTCAGAGATATACCATAGGTTATCACATCATAAAGTGAAGTTGCGAACACTCCTCCTGCATTACGATATACAGAAGGTCCTAATGGGCGTAACACCTCAAACACAGAGATAAACACATCTCTATAATGATCATAATCGAAAGTCTCACTTCTAAGAGCATTTTCCATGAACTTGGTCATATGCTGGGCTATGCTAGTACGAATAGAGTTTTCACCTCCTTGTAAAGCCAAGAAGCGAAGAACAAGCTCTTCATTATATAACTGCTCGTTTTGTTCTACAGTAAGATTAAGAGATTCCTTGAAAATATCCGTCGAAGCTAACTCCTTCAAGAAATCATTAAACCTTGGCGATATTTCACGGAATAAACAATTGCGAATCTCCTGCGGTGTTAATGGAGTGCCGCCTGTATTTAGTCGGTTAAACAATTCATAACGCATGTCATAGTTGCTATTCCAATTTAATATCTCAACACGACAGACTGATCTTTTTAAAGCCAAACGAAACTTCTGAGGTAACGTCTCGTAAGTAAAGCCTTCAAGACTTTCCACCCTATCACCTGCCAACAGTTCCCAATTGTTTTGATTACGTGCTGTCGGTTCTGTCCTTAGAACACCTACAAATGACAAATATGTTGAAATACGCTGGAGACCATCTACCAACTCCCACACGCCTTCATTATTTGCAGCTACAAAAATAGGAGGAATAGGTATGCCTAACAGAAGCGACTCAATAAATCGTGTCTTCTGTTCATCAGACCAACGGAAATAACGCTGAAAAGCAGGATTAATAATAATCTCCTCATTCTCGTACATGCTTAACAACTCTCCAAAAGAGACGTCCATTCGCTCTGTACGAAGCATATTTATCTGCTCTACTAATTCTGTTTCGAGTCTTTGTATTTTTTCTTCTTTCATCTCCTCTATTTATTTAGTATGGAATCTCTCCTTCAGATTTTGCATTTTCAGTCTTCAACATTATGGTATTAAAACGCTCTTGCACCTAAAAGGTACTTTAATGATTCCTCATTCACTTTATTCCCCTTCTACCTCTTGGACAAGACTGAGGAGATATGCGCTCGTAATCAGTTCTTCCATGCATAATTGCCTTTGATAAAACCGAAGCTGCTCTCGCTCAGCATTTTCAAATGCATTTGTAACTGCTTTCGCTTAATCGCAGCATTGAAGAATTCCTTAAAATATTCAAGCGTTGATACGCCACACATCTTACACGTCTCGATAAAAGTGGGTAAAAAACTGATACTTTTACTCCTTGTATTTCTCTCTGTCCTATACGGGCGCAGCCTTCTTCTTGGTGTCCAGTGTATCATTAATATCAACCGGTCCTTTCCCATAGAAGCGTACGGATCTTCAGCAGAGATTGGCTCCGTTCCCATCCCCTGCAGATGTTGCATCATCAGCACTCGCTTCAATAATTC
>JAEEGL014644013.1_pt1 | contig 16090 bp, 24 predicted proteins | sample 9134231 | NCBI WGS metagenome assembly JAEEGL01 (sample SAMN16246548, study PRJNA631951) | gut metagenome | biome: gut microbiome; feature: rumen; material: fiber-attached | host: Bos | place: Iran: Karaj | collected 2018-10
ACGTCTCTGTTCTTCCTGAGCGCCGGCGGAGATACAGAGAAAGGCCTGGAAGCCATAACGAAACAGCTTCCGAACCTCAGGGATTCCGTCTCTCTGCTGGACCGCAAGAGCAAGGGCTCCGATGAGAATGATGCAAAGATCGCCGTATTCGCGGATAAGATCCTTTGCAGGCAGGAAAAAGAGGATAATAAGTGAGCATGAAATTGACCGAACAGGAGAAAAAGGTAATAGAGCAGTACTCCGGATATCCGGAAAGAAACAGGCTGTCTTTCTCAAAAGCCAATGAGACAGAGTTCATCGTCACAATGCATTATCTGCATAAGTTTCTCACTGATGGGGCTTTAATTGCCGATATAGGAGCCGGCGGAGGAACTTATACGAAGGCTTTGGCTGAAGAAGGATACAGAGTCGACGCTGTTGAGCTTACGCCGGAATATATAAAGCAAATGAAAGACGAGTTTGCGGGAAACGACCGTATCCGGGTGTTCGAAGGAAATGCAAAGGACCTGGATTTCCTGAAGGATGACGCGTATGACCTTGTCCTGGTCATGGGACCTGTATACAGCCTGAAAGACACGGAGGAAAGAAAACAGGCATGTAAAGAGGCGCTCAGGATCGCCAGACCCGGGGCACCGGTGTTCATTGCATTCTGCCTGCAGGATGCGCCGCTCATCCATGAGATCTTCATGTCGGAAGATCCGGCGAGCGAATTGACCACTATCGGTTATGACCGCCAAAAAGCACTGGTGACGGATAATACAGGCTACTCAAGGATCCTTGACACTGTCGGCGCAGCAGACGAACTGATCGATGCCGTCTGCATGGAATACGGTGCTCAGAGAGTATGCAGATTTGCGCAGGATGGTTTGTCGCATATCATTGGCAGGTATGTTGATTCCATGTCAGATGGATCATATGCAGAGTGGATCAGATATCTCATCGCAACAGCAGAGCGTGCCGATCTGATGGGTTTCTCAGACCATATAGTCCAGGTGATCAGAAAGTGAAGCATCGTGCAGAAAAGGATCTATTCCTTTACCGGAGGGCATAGTATGGGAGAAGATAAAGTGAAGTACCGCATCTCTTCTTTCTGTGTGGGCTGCGGAAGATGCGAAGAGATCTGCCCGACAGGATGCATCGATTCGAGGGCAGTACCGTTCGCCATAGAAGAAGAGCAATGCCTTCGGTGCGGCCTGTGCTTCAGCTCGTGTCCCCGAGGAGCGGTGGAAAGAGTTTCGGATAATAATAAATAAGCTATAAAAAACAGATCTGTCAGGAGGAACTCAGATGGAGATCAACAGAAGATTCTACTGCGATGAGCGCACCGACGTGGAGACTGCGGAAGGCGTGGTCCGCGGAGCGTTCCTCAACGACCATTACTATTTCCGCGGCATTCCGTACGCCACGGCAAGGCGTTTCGAGATGCCCGAGCCGATGCCGCACTGGGACGGATTCAGGGAAGCCGTGACCTACGGACCCACAGCTCCCACAGTACAGAAGCCCGCGGTGCTCGGAAGAGGCACGCTCACACAGCAGCCTCTGTTCGGATACAGGTTCTGGCCGGAGGACGAGTTCTGCCAGTACCTTAACGTCTGGACTAAGAAACCGGAACCGGGACGCAAGCGCCCCGTCATGGTATGGGTGCACGGAGGCGGCATTGGAACAGGATCCGCCATCGAGCAGATCTCCTTTGAAGGAGCCAACCTCTGCAGGGACGGAGACCTCGTTGTCGTGTCCTTCAACCACAGGCTCAACATCCTTGGGTATCTGGACATGTCGGACTTCGGCGAGAAGTACGCCAACTCCGCCAACTGCGGCATTGCCGACATCGTGGCTGTCCTTGAGTGGATACACCGCAACATAGACAAGTTCGGCGGAGACCCGGATAACGTGACGCTGTTCGGCCACTCCGGCGGCGGCGGGAAGATCCGCAACATCATGCAGGTCCCTGCAGCTGACGGACTCTATCACAAGGTCATATTCCAGTCAGGTCTCATGAACATGGGCGGAAAGCCCGATCCCGACGCGGGACGCAGAGTCGCTGACCGCATGGTGGAGCGCCTCGGATATGATAAGGATTCCTTCGAAGAATTCTGCAAGGTTCCTTTCGACACTCTCAGGCAGGCGTATCTCGACACCATGGCCGAGTTCGCGGGACAGGGAGGATTCTTTGGGGGACTGGGAGTAAAGCAGAACGACTACTGGATCGGCGAGCCCCATGTAGTGGGATTCAACGAGTACGCCAAGAAGGTCCCGGTGATCGCCGGTTCCGTGCAGTGCGAGTCCGCTCTGTACGCTCCGTTCCACAGATATGACAGCCCCGAGTCCGAGAAGGAAGCCCTGCTGGACTCCATACTCGGAGACAAGAAGGCAGAGACGGTCGCAGAGTTCAAGAAGGCGTATCCTGACGGAGATCTGCTGGATCTGTTCGCTTTGGATTACATCGTCCGCAAGGGGACATATGACTTCCTTGACCTCAAGGATCAGTTCGGCGCTCCCCAGTACAACTACCTGATCACATACCGCATGCCCTACATGGGAGGAATGCCCTCCTACCATGGCATCTGCCTGCCCCTGGTATTCGGCAACACCGAGTATGTAGACGCCTTCAACGAGCCGGATCTGGTGGCTCTGGGACAGAAGATGCACCAGGCGTGGATCAACTTCGCCACCACGGGAGACCCCAACGGCGGAGACGTCCCGAAGTGGGAACAGTACCGCAGAGGTGAATGCGGGACCATGGTCTTCGACAGGCAGTGCGCGATGAAGTACAACTTCGACCGCGAGCTGATCCGCATCTACGAGGAGAACACCAACTTCCGCAATGCCTTCATGCACCTGTGATCGGTATAAAAGCTACCGATAGCATTAACTATAAGGAGATGCAGATATGGAAAAGAAGCCGATAATGGATCTCAGGATAGACTTCAACGGACCTGTGCTGAACCTCAAGGGCGAAGCCACAGAAGTAGTGATGATACCCTTCAAGGGCATAGTTAAAGGCGAGATATTCAACGGCATAATAGAGCCCTGCGGCGTAGATACCCAGGTGCTCAATGCAGTCAAGGTCCGCCATATGTCCGCGAGGTACATGCTGACAGGCAAGGACAATACCGGTGCCGACGCTCACATCTATGTTGAGAACAACGGATGGTTCGACGAGAACCTTCCTCCGCAGGGAGGAGGCTTCCGCACGGTGCCGACGTTCTACACCGACAGCGCGGCTCTGGCTCCTTATCTGCACTCCGCCAGGTTCACCGGGGAAGGCGTCATAGAGAACGGGGAACTGCATATAAGGTTCTACGAGATCTGACGCTTTTCTGACCGAATACACACAAAAAACAGCTGTAATGTTATAATGCTTTACAGCTGTTTTGGCCGGTTTTATTGCTGATCATTTATCAAACTGAGAGAATTCTGAATGGAAAAGACCGTTGTAGTGCTGATAGCGATGGCGACAGCAGCTTCGTGGTTCCTGTTCATCATGTTCTTCATAAGGGACAGGAGCAGGTACCGCAACTGCTATCTGCTTTTCACGTCGCTCGCGCTGACCGCAGTTCTGGCGATGGCGCTGTCCGGAGAGCATTTTGCGGATGTATTCATATATACATGCCTCGCCATATGCGTTTGTCTGCTTATCGTGCCTTTCTTCCTGATCATCAACGGAATAACTATGATAAAAAGGGAGGGCACGCACATCTCCCATCTGCTCTCGCTGCTGCTGGGTATCGGCATCCTGGTGGGCGAATTCATGACATTCATCGTATTCGTCGGATTTGCCGTGTCGTATACCAGGGATGAGTTCCTGCGGATACGGACCACCTTCGCTTACAGGCTCGCCGCGGTGGCATGCTTCTCCATAATCTACGTGTGCATATCCTTCGTGATATTCATGCTGTACACGCTCTTCCTGCAGATAATCCCCAGGAGGAGAGATTTCGACTACGTTATTATCCACGGAGCGGGACTCATAGACGGGAAGAAGGTATCAAAACTCCTCAGCGACCGCCTGGACAAGGCTATACAGGTATACAGGAAGGATCCGACTCCGCCCAAAATGATCCCATCCGGAGGACAGGGATCCGACGAGAAGATCCCGGAGGCCCTCGCCATGAAGGATTACCTCCTGGCTCACGGAGTTCCGGAGTCGGACATCATAACGGAGGACAGGTCCACCACCACGATGGAGAACCTGCAGTTCTCAAAGGACATACTGGACAGCTTTGACGGCAGGAAGTACACGGCGCTGGTATCCAGCAACTACCATGTCTACAGGACGCTCAGATACGCGAGGAAGATAGGGCTCAAGTGCACGGGCATCGGAAGCCACGTGGCCTTCTACTACTGGCCGAGCGCTCTGATACGCGAATACATCGCTATCCACGCCGAGAAGAAACACCTTATCATCCTGGCGCTCGGATGTCTGCTGTTCGATGCCTTCATGATGTTCCTGTTTTTTGCCACATAGGAGAAGTAAAAGATGCAGGCCGAGATAGATATCAGCAATGTCGTTCTCAGGACGGAGAGACTGACGCTGCGTCCCTGGAGGATGACGGACGACAGGGATCTCTTCGAGTACGCAAAGGTGGACGGCGTGGGACAGATGGCCGGATGGATACCCCATAAGGACATACTGGAGAGCCGCGAGATCCTCATAGGTTTCATAGAGGGAAGGAAGACCTTCGCGCTGGAATATGAGGGAAAGGTCATAGGTTCCCTCGGAATAGAACTCTACGATCAGAAACATCACCCGGAGTTCGACGGCAAGGTGTGCCGTGAGATAGGATACGTTCTTTCAAAGGACTACTGGGGCCGCGGGCTCATGCCCGAGGCGGTAAAGGAAGTCATGAGATACCTCTTCCTGGACGTAGGACTGGACATAATATTCTGCGGAAGGTTCATGTGGAACGAACAGTCCGGAAGAGTACAGCAGAAGTGCGGGTTCCGCCACTACTGCTACGAGGACTACACCACGAGGACCGGCAAGGTCGAGTACAGCGAATATACCCTGATAACCAGGGATGAATGGATGGAAGAACACAGTGAAGAAGACAGATAGGATACTTGCGGCGATCGCGATAATTGTGCTGATGATATTTGCTGCGGTTGGCGGATATCTCCACGGCAGAAAGGCAGTGACAGACGAACTTGAAGCAGAGAGAGCTGCCGCCACTATCGACGCGGAAGAGAAAATACAGCTGGAACAGCAGAGGGACGAACTGGCAGATCTCAACAGAAGCAGCATCATGAGCATGGTGCTCAGCGACGGGCCCATATATGTCATAGGACACAAGAGCCCTGACTCGGACACGGTATGCAGCGCGATCGCTTACGCGAGACTTCTGCAGAAGCTGGGATTCGATGCCGTGCCGATGCTCAACGGCGAGCCCAACAACGAGACGAAGTACATACTCGAACAGGCAGGAATCCCGGTGCCTGAGATCCTGGAGGACGCTGCTGGAAAGAACATCTTCCTTGTGGACCACAGCGAGTACATGCAGTCCACCAAGGGAATGGCTGAGGCGCATATAGTCGGTATACTGGACCATCACGGCGTGGGAAGCGTCACAACCGGAAACATGGTCGTATACGAGGGAAGGCCCATCGGAGCCACCGCCACCATAGTATGGCTGGATTACCTCAACTACGGCATCGAGCTGGACGACGACATAGCCTATATACTGCTGTGCACGATATATTCGGATACCGCGACGCTGACATCTTCCACGGTCACAGACGCGGACAGGAAGGCAGCTGAGATCCTTGCCGCGCAGGCCGGTATAGACGACACGGACGCGCTTGCAAGGAAGCTTCACGAAGAACTGCTCTCCTATGAGGGATTCACCGACATGGAGATACTCTTCTCCGACTACAAGGAGTACGAGGCTTACGGCACCGTCTTCGGGATAGCGTGCGCCAACGCCATAGACGAGGAGACAGCAAGGGATCTTGCCGCCCGCATGAAGGCGGTCCTTCCGGAGGGATTCGCATCAAAGGATGTAGGTCTCATGTATGCGGAGATAGACATCCGCGAGAACGGCGAGAAGATAGACTACATCGTGCCGGTGGACGAGCTCTCGAAGCAGATCTTCGAGCAGGCGTTCCCGGATTACGACGAGTACGACGGAACGGCATTCATCTTCCGCAAGGGATGCGGCAGGAAGACCATATTCGTACCGGGACTCACCGATTTCCTTGCCACACAGCCCCACGACTGAGGAGGATACAATGTGGAGATGTCCTAAATGCGGAAGGGAGTTCAGCAGAAAGGATCAGGACCACTACTGCTTGAAGCCGCAGAACATAGACGGGTACATCGCTCTGCAGGACGAAGCGGTAAGACCGGTTCTGGAAGAGATACGCTCTGTGCTCAGAGAAGCGCTTCCGGAAGCTGAGGAACGGATCTCCTGGTCTATGCCCACGTACTGGAAGGGCAGGAACATAATCCATTTCGCCGCTTCAAAGAAACATCTCGGCATATATCCCGGCGACGAAGCCACAGCCGAGTTTGCGGAAGAACTGAAGGGATATGACGTGAGCAAGGGCACGATAAGGATCCCTTATGACGCGCCGCTGCCCAAGGATCTGATAAGAAGGATCGCAGTCTGGTGCTTTGAGAAATTTGCAAAATGATCCGGGAGGACACAGGATGACAAAAGTCGTAGTTGGCATGTCCGGAGGCGTGGACAGCGCCGTCGCAGCTCTGCTTCTTAAGAGGCAGGGCTATGACGTCATCGGAGTGACGCTCAGGACATGGGTCAGCTCCACCGGTGAGGACAGCAGATGCTGCGAGATAGACGACGCGAGGAGCACCTGCGAGGCCATAGGCATACCTTTTTACGTCTTCAACTGCGTGTCCGAGTTTGAGAAGAAAGTCATTAAGCCTTTCATGGATGACTACATGAACGGTCTCACTCCCAATCCCTGCGTCATATGCAACCGGGAGATCAAATGGGAGCAGCTTCTATATCACGCGAAAGTGCTCGGAGCGGATCTTGTAGCCACCGGACATTACGCTCATGTGGTCAGGCTGGATAACGGCCGCTACACAGTAAAAAAGGCCCTTCACGGAGAGAAGGACCAGGCATATATGCTCTACAGATTGAGTCAGGAGCAGCTTGCTCATACTCTGATGCCGCTCGGTGACCTGTCCAAGGACGAAGTCAGGAAGATCGCTGAGGAAGCAGGTCTTGCGGTATCCTCCAAGCCGGACAGCCAGGAGATCTGTTTCGTGACTGACGGAAACTACGCAGATTTTATAAAGCAGCAGATGGGAGAGGGCATCTCCCCGGAAGGCAACTACATAGATGAGGACGGAAACGTTCTGGGCAGACACAAGGGAATAATCCATTACACAGTGGGCCAGCGCAAGAGACTGGGCATCGCCCTCGGAAAGCCCGCATACATAAAGAAGATCATCCCCGAAACGAACGAGATAGTGCTGAGCACCGATGACGATACCTACTGCAGGACTGTGTTCTGCCGGGAGTGCAATTTCCAGAGCATAGAAGCTCCGCAGGAAGGGCAGCAGATCCGCTGCCAGGTCAAGATCCGCTACCGCCACGCAGGCCAGTACGCGCTGCTGGAGAAGAACGGGAATGACGGAGTGAAGCTCACCTTTGAGGAGCCTGTCCGCTCAGCGACGCCGGGACAGTCCGCGGTGTTCTACGATGATGACGGATGTCTCATCGGAGGAGGATTCATCTCGGAGACGGTCTTCGACTGAAGAGGTAAGAAAGATGGAGATAAAGGACAATGTACTGAAGGAGTACCTGAAGAACGTTTATTTCGTTTCAGGTACGGCGCTTGGCGGAAAGACGACGGTCACAAGGATGCTCGGAAAGAAATACGGCATCCCGGTCTTCGACTGCGACGACGAATTCGACAGACACAGAATGACAGCTGTACCGGAGCTGCAGCCCAACATGTGCAGGCAGTTCAGTGACGCCGACGAGTTCTTCTCAAGGACTGTGGAAGAGTACAGAAGCTGGCTCATCGGAAGCAGTAACGAACAGCTTGATTTCGTGATCATGGATCTCGCCGTACTGGCAAAGGACAGACCTGTCATTGTTGACTGCGGCATCACCGTCGATCAGGCGAGGAGACTGTCTGACGTATCAAGGACCGTATTCCTTCTCAAGGAACCCGGAAACATCGTTGACGAGTACTGCAACAGGGAGGACCATCAGCCCTTCCGCAACTGGATACACAGCGCCACCGACTATGAAGCCGCGAATAAGCTCTGCAGCGATACTCTGACCCAGATCAACAGTGAGTTCAGGAAGGAAGTCATGGAAAGCGAGTTCTTCTGGCTGGACCGCTCTCAGGGAAGGACTGCGGAGGAGACGCTGGCGGAAGTGGAGAGACACTTCGGATTTGTTAAATAAGGAAAAAGAATGGCACAGCTTAGGGAATACATACACACGGTCCAGTACTACGAGACCGATAAGATGGGAGTCACCCACCACTCCAACTACATCAGGTGGATGGAGGAGGCCAGGGTGGATATCCTCTCGCAGATCGGCTGGGATTACGGAAAACTGGAGGAGATGGGGATAGCTTCTCCGGTCGTGAGCATCAGCTGCGATTACAGGAAACCCACGACCTTCTCTGACAGGATATCGGTCAGGGTCTGGGTGAAGGAGATAAAGTCCGTCACAATGCGCTTCGGCTATGAGATGAAGGATGAGAGCGGTGATGTCGTCTTCACGGCGGAGTCTCTGCACGGCTTCTTCCGCACGGACGGAAAGCCGCTTAAGCTGAAAAAGGAGTTCCCGGAGCTCTACGGTGCGCTGGAGGACCTGCAATGAAGTCGATACTCATCAGAGATACGACCCGCGAGGAGCGGGAACAGATAATCTCCTCGTCCCTCGACTGCGGAGGAGGCTGCGAGAACTGCTCCTCATGCTGGCTCGGAGGAGGAGATCCCTGGGAGATATACAGGGACTACATCGACGGAAAGCGTGAGATCGCAGAGATCAACCTGGAATACAACGAGCGTTACCGCCACGGAAATCTGATCAGATAAGAACCTGTTACAGATAAATGGAACTGATAAAAGTTACGGAAAAAGACAGAGATCGTCTGTGGAGCATGTTGCATGAGTATCTCCTCGAGATGTCCGAATTTTACGGCGATGAGCCTGATGAGAACGGTATCTTTAGTTACAGATATTTCGGCGAGTATTTCACGGACGAAAAGAGAAAGGCCTTCTTCCTTTCGCAGGGAGAAGACCTTGTTGGATTCGTGATGCTGCATCCGTACTCCGCCCTCGGCGGCGAGACGGATCATGTTATATCGGAGTTCACTGTGCTCCCGGCATTCAGGAGAAGACATCTCGCTGAAAGCGCTGCTGAGGAGATCTTCCGCCGGTTTAAAGGAGACTGGGAGATCAAGTACAGTGAAAAGAACTCTGCTGCAGCGGCGTTATGGAACAGGGTGACCGAAAGATATCATCCGCTTAGGAAGGATCTCGGCAGTAATGAGAAGCTGCTTATGTTCAGTGTGAACTGACATATATTTTTTAAAACTAATGATCCGGAGTTTTTCATGAAGAAGTGCTTCAAGATACTGGCAGCCGTCGCAGCTGCTCTTTTTCTTGTTTTCATAACGGTATTCGTTCTGGCAAAGAAGAAGATACTATTTCTCAACAGGTGGTTCGTAAACGAGAAAAACAGCACCATAGGAGTTGATATATCATCGTATCAGGCCGATGTAGACATGCAGAAGCTCAAAGAGCAGGGCATAGAGTTCATATTCATAAAGGCCACTGAGGGAAGTTCGCATCAGGATCCATTGTTCGCCGTTAACTGGGAGAACGCGAAGGATGCTGGACTGCCCGCCGGCGCGTACCATTTCTTCTCGTATGACAGCCCCGGAAGCACACAGGCGGAGAACTTCATAGACGCAGTAGGTGAAGATATCAAAGGGCGTCTGGTGCCGGTGGTGGACGTGGAGTATTACGGTGACAAGGAGCAGAATCCGCCCGCTAAGGAGGATGTGATACGGGAACTCACCGTGTTCCTGGACGCTCTGGAAGCTCAGTACGGAGTCAAGCCAATGATCTATACAAGGTCTGATATCTATGACAGGTATCTGGAAGGTATTTCGGAAGGATACAAGATGTGGATGTCAAGCTTTTATACGCCTCTCAGATGGAACTACAAAGGCGACTGGTACGTATGGCAGTATCTCAACAGAGGCATCCTGGATGGGTACTCGGGAGGAGAGAGATACATTGACCTTAACGTTCTGAACAAGCAGAAGGATCTCAGTGATCTGATCGTCAAATAACGGAGGGAAAAAACATGATCGCTTATTTATGGCCTGTGGCCCTGATAGTATTCTCGACAGTCATGTATCAGATCTGCGCAAAATCAGTGCCGGAAAGTCTGGACCCGCTTGCTTCCATGACGGTCACTTACATGGTGGCGGCGTGCGTCAGCGCGCTGCTGTATTTCCTCCTGGGCGGCAGGAACCTTATGCAGGAATACCATAAGCTGACCTGGGCGCCTTTCGTTCTGGGGATAGTGATCCTGGGGCTGGAGGCCGGTTCCATCTACGCGTACAAGGCGGGCTGGGAGGTCAGCACCAAGTATCTGGTTGAGTGCTTCTTCATCGCAGCAGCGCTCATCGTCGTGGGATTTCTTCTGTATAACGAATCGCTAAGCTGGAACAAGATCCTCGGCGTACTGATCTGCCTTGCGGGTCTCATGCTGATCAACAGAAAGTGATCCATATCGGATCAAGATATTACAGAGCGGATGAGCTCGATGACATCCAGAAAAACGGGAGGAAAGCATGAAAAAGATCATAGTCTTGATACTTTGCATTCTGATGGTATCGTCATTGACAGGCTGCGGTAAACGCAAAAGCAGAGGCGATTACCAGGCGACTATCAATGTGAACGGTACGAACTATTATTCTACTGATGAAGTCGTTAAGATCGAAGTTGATGACAGTGTTATCAGATACACTACGTCATACGCGGAGAACGGCGTTCCTGCAAAAGACGGCGAAGCGAACTTCAACAGAGATACAGGCACCCCGTATGCTGTACTGGAAGACGGCACGGTAGTTGTGCTGATCGACAATAAATGGATCGAATTCAAAGCAAAATAAGCCGGCAGATCCCGGCTTTTTGAATGTGTTAAGCTTTTTGTTTTAGTATGTAACGGAAAGGAGAGACCATGAAGAACCCTGTTATTAAGGAGAATGCGGGAGACCCCTACATCCTTAAAGACGGAAACGACTACTATATGTCGGCTACTTGCATGCCTGAGGATCCTGTGAGCGGAGAGCGGCTCAACGGCTTCCTTATGTGGCATTCGACAGACATGGAGCACTGGAGCGAACCGGTAAAGGTACTCGATTTCAAAGACGTGTCCTGGGCGAACGGCGGAGCGTGGGCTCCTTCCATGGTGGAAAAGGACGGGATGTACTATTTCGCCTTCGTGGCCGATCAGCAGATAGGCATCGCAGTGTGCGATACGCCGATGGGGACCTACCGTGATATCCTCGGCAAGCCTCTTATAGACAAGCGCGACTACGACTTTCAGACGATAGACCCGTGCTTTCTCAAGGCGGATGACGGAAAGATCTATCTTGCGTTCGGACAGGGAAAGTGTCTGATGAGCGAGATACTGCTCTCTCCCGGCAGCGCTGAGTTCACGGGACCGATGGTCTGCCTCTCGGAGATGATCTACCGCCAGTACAGCATCCCGACTCCTGCTGAGATAAAGTCTATATATAATGAAGCTCCCGACCTCATCAAGATCGGGGACAGATATCTATTCAGCTGGGCGATCTATGATGTCCTTGACTACAGATACGCCATGAGATACGCGTGGTCAATGAATCCTATGGGACCCTATATCATGCCGCTGGATTATGACCATGACAACATCCTGCTTCAGGGCAGGAACAATATCACCGGCTGCGGACATGCCTGTGTCACTGAATATGGCGGAGAATACTACATAACATACGGCCGCCACACCAAGGACAGGACACGCGGCATGGGAAGAGAGATGTGCACCGAGAAGATACAGTTTATCGATCCGGACCACATCATAGCTATTCCTACTGCATCAGAATAGTTGAACATATACTGGAGAAAGATATACCTTTGATCTGATAAAGATCCTTTCCGTATGGATCATAATAACTACAGAAAGAGTCACCGGACATGATAAAAGGAGGGAGAAACCTTATTCTCCCTCCATTAGTGTTAGAATAACCTCAACGAAAAATCAGTATTCATTAGGTAGTAAGGAATAGTGGGATGTATATCGTCAGAGCAGAAGGAAAACAGATAGAAAAGATCGTAGATATGTCTGTCAGAGCTTTTGAAACAGATGTAAATGTCGGCGGGACAGAAGGTGACTGCCCGCCCGGATATGATTCGATGGAATGGCATAAACAGATGGCCCAGGACGGTCATTTGTATCAGGCAATGATCGAAAATGATCCGGTAGGCGCAGCCATTTTATTTCCGGATGAAAAAGAAAAAAGCGTATACATTGGAAGGATCTTTATCGACAGCGCCTATCATAGGAAAGGTTATGGGATCCGCCTGATGGACTGCATAGAAAAGCATTTCCCATGGGCTGCTGAGTTTGATCTTGATACCCCATGCTGGAACGAGCGGACAAACGCTTTTTATAAACGATTAGGCTATAAGATCATAAAGACTGAAGATGGGTTCAACTTTTACCGGAAAAGAGTAAGCGAACTCAATACGGTCCATAATTTCAGATAAAGAAATCTTCTCATTTGTAAGGCGACTTGAGGTTTCAGATGAAGAAACTGACTGAGAACATGATCCGCTGGGCTGAAAGCAAACTCGGCAGCACAGAATATGCAGGATGGTGTCTTGCGTTTATAGAGGACGCACTTGAGATCAGCAATAATATAGAAATATTTGGCGGAGATTCCGCGAAGGAATCCTGCGAACTGTACAGGGACGCGCTGCAGGGCGGAGTTCCGCAGCGAGGCGCTTTCGTATTCTATGACTGCCTGTGCCCGGGCGAAAACGGCCCGGTCAACTGGGGGCATTGCGGCATAAGTTATGGGGACGGACGTGTGATACATGCCTGGGACATCGTCCGGATCGATGACTATCTGGCGATCGAACAGCTGACGGCATTGACAGGAGATTATCCCAGATATCTGGGATGGGTAGCGCTTGAACGCGTACTGGAACAAAAACCGATAGTGTAAAAAAGCTTATTGGTGGTATAGATGAAAATATCCGAAGAATACGAAAGACTGATGCATTATTCTGAACTTCCGGAGCGATTTCGCGCAGGAGATTTCGGCCTGCTGGAAGAAGAGATAGCGACTCTGAGGGAGTTCGTTGACAGCTTCTATGCTTCTGTTAAAGACAACGGATGCGTGACTTTAGAGGATTTCACTGAATTAATGGATTTTCTGGCCGTGATCCGGGATGCCGACAGCGATGCGGTACAGAATATCATAACTGAGGCTTTCATGAAGAGCGCTGAGATCCGCAATCAGCTGTCAAAATAGCAAGAAACAGTTTGACTGTCACGACGAATCCAGCTCTGGGGATAGGAAACCATGACTATAGAATACAAACAGGCTGTTTCAGAAGATGCAGACCTCCTGATAGATATCTACAATGATTCGTTCTATGACGATTACATAAGATTTGGTATGTGTCCCGGATACGGACTTACGAAAGAACAGATGGAGGAGTCGATCATCCGGCACCCGAAACATATCATCCTTTGTGATAATGAGCCTGTCGGATGTGTTGCGTATACAAAGATCGATGACGGTGTATACGGAGTCGCATGTCTGTGTGTAGTACCCGAATATCAGGGCAAGGGGATAGGTACACATGCGATCGGTTTTCTGAAGGCATATCTTAAAGACTGGAAGAGACTCACTTTAGTTACGCCCATCGATAAGGAAGAAAATGTAAAGTTCTACACAGAGAAGTGCGGGTTCCATATGGAGTCTTCTGAGATGGAAGGTAATGTGGAACTCGCCCGGTTTGTTCTGGAAAGATAGAACTGCTTCTTGCCGGTGAACGCCGGCTGGTTATTTTTTTACGGAGATCAATAATATGCAGATAAAGGAAGGTAACGGCTGGAAGGCCTGCCTGAACGAAGAGAACGGACGCTGCTTCGGTGAATATGGCGGCGGCATGTCCTATGATCTTTATGAGCTTTCCGGGGATCAGTTCAACATGCTTAAGAGCGGGATGACGGAAGGAGATGCCGCCTCGATAATGCATGATGGACGACACCTGTACATGTCAGTCAACGACCGATGCGGTCCTCCGTATACTGTTGTCTTCGATGAAGAATACGAAACGCTCTGTCCGTGGGCTAAGATCATAAGAAGCGGAAGGGTATGGCCGGATGAGCTCACTGATGCGGCAGTTGAGATATTCGGATCCGAGAAGAACAACAGGCCCCAGCGCCGCAGAAAACGCCGCATCAGGGAGAAGGAAACGACAGCGGACGTAAGATCAGAGAAATAATGCAGACCGGCTGCGGATTAGACACCCGTTATCCGCGGATATTACCATTTATTCCTGTCTGCTGCTCGTTTACAATCAATACAGATCGGAAGCAACCAGATCAGAAGATAAGGAGAAGAACAAATGGAAAAATACGAATATAAAGTAGTCACTTTTGATACGAAGGGCTTCTGGGGCGGAAATGTCGAGACGATGCAGATAGAAGAGCAGCTCAATCTGCTTGGCAGTAACGGATGGGAGATGATCAGCTGCACATCCACGAACATGAGTTACGGTGCCTCCAAAAGCATAGTGTGCATATTTAAGAGAAAGAGGGAACAGTGATGGAAAAGAAAGAGACAAGATTCAAGGTCGTCCTCAGGGAAGGCGGCCAGCTGAGCGAAGAAGGCGTACGCCAGATCCTCGTGGATACCAAAACGGGAGTTAACTATCTGGTATGGAAAGCCGGTTATGCGGGCGGCATCACTCCGATGTACGACGCGGATGGAAAAGTGATCGTAACCAAGGACTGAATATCGGATAACCTGTAGAAACAACAGAGGAAAACATTGAATTAAAGGAACTGCGGACTGACCGCAGTTCCTTTTCAGTATTCTGTTAGTTATGGACAAATATATTTAATGTGTTAAACTTCTAGATAACCCGAAACCAGCTGTAACAGCAGCGGGACGTCGGGATCTTTTCTGAAAAGAAGACAGAAGATGACAGTTCTCAGACTGGAAAACATATCGAAGTATTACGCGTCCCAGACCGCTGTGGTCATGGGACTTTCCAACGTGAGCCTTTCCTTCTCGGAGGGCGAGTTCGTGGCGGTCACCGGCGAGAACGGCAGCGGCAAGTCGACCATCGCCAACGTCATAGGCGGAATGCTTCCCTATGAGGGCGGAGAACTGTACGTGATGGGCCAGCCCACCTCGCATTACAACGCGGCCGACTGGGAGCGCTACCGCCGCGACATGATAAGCTTCATCTCGCAGGACTACGGCATTCTTCCCGGTAACACGGTATCCGAGAACGTGGAGAGCGCGCTGATCCTCTCGGGCTGCAGCGGATCTCTGGCTGCGGACAGGACTCGTGAGATCCTTGAGAAGGTGGAGCTCTCGGAGTATTCAGGCAGGCGCGCCGCAAAGCTGTCCAGCGGACAGAAGCAGCGCCTCGCCATCGCCAGAGCCCTTGCGAAGCCGTCCAGGATACTCATCGCGGACGAGCCCACGGGGAACCTGGACCGCGAGAACAGCGACAGGGTAATAAAGCTCCTCAAGGAGGCTTCAGAAGAGAGACTGGTCATCCTGATCACCCATGAGTTCAGCGAAGCTGAGGAATATGTCACGAGGCATATAGTGCTGTCGGACGGAAAGGTGATACAGGACGCCGATCTGCGCGCTGCAGATGAGGAACAGGAACAGGTGACTTTACCGGAACCGGACGGTATGTCTGTTCTTCCGAGGATAGAGAGCTCCCGGAAGAAAACATACGTAAAAAGCCTTTCGTCCTACGTCGCAAGACTGACTGCAAAGGCGAGGCCGGTGTTCTTCTCGCTGACGGCGCTGATACTCATACTGACATGCATATCCTCCT
>JAEEGL017096914.1_pt1 | contig 16090 bp, 6 predicted proteins | sample 9134231 | NCBI WGS metagenome assembly JAEEGL01 (sample SAMN16246548, study PRJNA631951) | gut metagenome | biome: gut microbiome; feature: rumen; material: fiber-attached | host: Bos | place: Iran: Karaj | collected 2018-10
CTCCGGCGCGGTGAATTTGCATTCCGGCAGCGTCAGCTTTTCGCCCTCATTGATGGTTTTGGCACTCATGGAGCCGGAGCCGCCGTTGGCTGCAAACGTCACTGTATAGGTGACGACCGGGATGTCTTCCCACAGGGCCTTGACCGTAGTGTCCGAGGTGATGGTGACCTTGTCGCCCGCATCGTATTCCGAGCTGCCGATAGCCCAGGCCTTGAACTGCTTGCCCTCCGGCGCGGTGAATTTGCATTCCGGCAGCGTCAGCTTTTCGCCCTCATTGACGGTTTTGGCGCTCATGGAGCCGCTGCCGCCGCCAGCATTGAAGCTCACGGTGTAAGAAGTCGGCGCGGCGTCCTCGATGATGAGGGTGGCATAGGCGCTTTCACCCTCCATCCAGTTGTCGTCGTCATTCTCTCCGGCGGTCGCCAGTTCGATCTCCTTCACGCCGATCTTGTAGCTTCCCGCAGCCGTCCCGGCAGGAACGGTCACGGTGAGGGTCGCCAGGGTCTTCGCGGAATTGTTTTCACCGTCGAACCAGCTGACGACGCCGGTTTTCAGCGAATAATCCCTCGATGCAAGAGGAATATCACTGTCGATACTCTCCAGCGTCAGCTCCGAGGGCACGTCCGCCACAAAGTACACGCTGTACAGACCGACTTCCTTGGATAACGTGACGGTGAGCGTCACCGTCCGGTCGCTGTCCGCGTCATAGTCCAGCTTAGCCTGATCCAGCGCGGCGCTGACGGTCACATCGTCGTTATACGCACCCAACGCGGGAACACAGAGGCCAAGGCAGAGGATGATGCAGAGCAGCAGGGCTACAACTTTCGTTTTCATGTTCTTTCCTCCATCCTTACCATTCAATTTCATCACCACTGACGAGCTTCAGATTGAGCTTCGCCAGGTCAATGGTCTTCAGTGCTTTGCCGTTGCCTGCCCCCATGACCAGGGCGTCCAGCTCGCTGACGCCGCCGCCCAGGAGCGCCATATTCGCCTGGGCCAGGTCCAGGGTCTTAACCTTGCTGTCTCCGTTGTAGTCTCCCACAAGGCGGACGATGACTTCACTCTGCACCGTACGGAAGGTCCGTACATCTCCCGAACCCTCCGGCGTCAGGCGAATACAGCTGCCGTCCTGCATCACGGCGATCACAGCACAGGCGCTGGGGGAATTGACGCTGAGGACGCCTGCGGCGGGCTGTGTCACGTCGGCAGCGGCAGGAGCGGTGACGGTCACAGCCGACGATGCGGGCCGATCCGTCATGTCGTAGAGCGAGGTCTTTCCGTTTTTCCAGCGGTCATAGGCCACCAGGGCGTAGGCTGCCTGCTCCGTGGACATCTGGTTATTTGCGCTGGTGTCTCCGGTCTTGTCGTGCAAGAAACCGCCGTCACCGTCATAGTAGGCAAGCACTGAGGAGAGCGCGTCCCCCAGAACGGTGTCGTTCGCCGCATCCCGATCCAGCGCCGACAGGGCCACCACCACCTGGGCGGCGGCCTCCACAGACCTGTAATCCCCAGCCTTCACGGTATTCAAATAATTCAGGGCTTTGCTCACTGCGCTTTTCAGCTGGGCATGGGTATGGGCTGCGCCCAGGGCGTCAAATCTCGTCTGGCTCAGATAGTATGGGGCAAGGGCCTGCAGCGTCATGGCCGTCGTATCAATGTCCGACGTGCCGGTGCTGATGCTCCAGCCGCCGTCGCTCTGCTGAACGCTCAGGAGGGCGTCCAGGAGCCCGGCCCGCGCTTTTCGACCTTCGGCGTTATTGAAATAGTTCTGTGAATCCAGAGAGATGATTGCGAAAGCCGTGCCGGTGTTCCCCTGCCAGGAGGCCCAATACTCCCCGTTACTCTGCTTGCTGAGGAGCGGGGAAACCAGATCATAGACCTGGTTCCCCGTATTGAATTCCGTTGCGTCCTGCCCGATGCTGGACAAGCCCAGGATCACTCTGGAGTATTCCGTATACTTTTTGCTGTGCAGGACGCCCTTGCAGCTGTCGACCTTGTCTTTCGCAGCGTCCAGATAGCGGCTGTACCATTCGTCGTCCTCGAAGCCGCTGCGAGCCAGGGCGAGGACCGCCCATTCGCCGCCGACGCTCTCGCATTCCGGGTCTGTGACCGTGAAATACAGGTTTTCCAGCGTTTCCTCCAGGATCGGCTTGTAATCTGTCCCGGAGCCTGCCCGTGCCGGCACCCACAGAGTGAGCGCCAGCAGCAGGCAGAGGGTAAAGCTGATCGATCGTTTTGTCATGGTCTTGTCATCTCAGTTCTTCATTGACGAGGAGGAGGTTGAGCTTTGCCAGGTGAACTGTGCGGAGCTTTTCGCCGTCCACGCCCATGATCATTACCTTCATCGGATCGATTTCCTTTTTTGCGATGATGTCCAGGTTCGCCTTGGCAAGGTCGATGGTCTTGAATTCGCCGTCGCCGGTGTAGTCGCCCTCCACGGCCACGATGAACTCCATGTCTTCGGTGTAGTCTTCCTTGACGTAATCATAGCCGCCGTCCGGGTTCTCCACGGCCTCCAGCAGTTCAAAGCTGCCGTCCGGATTCTTTACCATGACTACGCAGGGATTGTCCACGACCTCGCCCGCACTGTTGGTCTTTTCAGAGACCACGGTGAGGGTCGCCGTCTTGGTTTCCTCGCCCTCGTCGTTCACGGTGGTTTCAACAGTAGAGGTCACTTCGGCAATGGGTTCCTCCTCGGTCCCGCCGACGTACTCGATGTTCGCTTCGGGGACCTCCGCCGCTGTGACCGTTACTTCGCAGGTCGCGGTCAGCTTTCCGGCCTTGGCGGAGATCGTTGCGGTACCGGCGCACACAGCGGTGACCGTGCCATTCTTGTCCACCGTGGCAATGTCCTCGTCGGAGCTGGTCCAGGTCACCAGAGCGTAGGAGGGAGCAACGGTGGCCGTCAGGGTGACGGTTTCATCCTCCGAAAGGGAGATCTCGGTCTCAGACAGCTCGATGCTCGTCGCCGGGACCGCCGCGGGGGCTTTGTCCTCAGCATCCAGCCACTTGTCCCAGGTGGATTCGTCGCCCTTGGTGCCGGGGTCGTCGCTCTGCTCATACACATAATCGTTGATGTAGTGCCAGACTACGTCGGCGGTCCGGGTCGCCGCGATTCCTTCATCGCTGGCGAAGGTGTAAGCGTCCAGGCCGATGCCGGGATGGCTGCCATTGACGGTGTACATCCACCCGGAGTTGACGCCGTTGGTGAACTCGCTGAGCTCGTAGCCGGTCAGCACTTCGGGGGCGTAAATGGTCTCAACATATCCATCCTCCGCGCCGATGCTGGTCAGTCCGGCCTTCTCCATTGCCATGGTAAACAGATCGTACATGGTGGAGCCGATGGCAATCGTGTACTCCGTGGTGGGGATCCAGGTCACGTATTCCGGCGCGTAGTCGGACTTACTCAGGTCGACGTCCTTCTCCGCCGGATATGCGCCGATGAGCCGGAAGCTGACGGTGATGGTTTCTTTCGGGTCAACATAGGCTTTCGCGGTAACGGTTACGCTGATGGTGACCTCCGCCGCAGCCTGGGTCTCACCTTCGCCTTTGGTCAGAGTGACGGTTGCTGTGAAGCCGCCGTCCGTCCCGTCGGGATCGGTTTCGTCCCCATCCTCGGCAGCCGTGAAGCTGGTGATTTTCACCGAGCGGTTGACCGTGTCGTCCAGCTCCAGCCCGGCAAGCGCCGCCAGCACGAAGCTCTTCGCGGTCTGTGCGTTGGATACATCCTGCGTGGACGCGGTCATGGTCGCAGGGATCTCGTCCTTCACTGCCGCCACGGCAGCCTCGTTCTGCTCTTTGACGAATTCCGTGTCGTCGTCGGAAACGCTGACGCTGACCGAGTAGGTCTGCTTGGTCGTGCCGTTTTCCGCCGTGACGGTGAAGCTCCAGGTCTTGCCGCCGTCCTTCGTGACGGGATCGGTGCTCGTCGCGCCGTCAGCCGGGGTGATGGTGAAGCTGTTCTTCGTCAGGCTGTCCAATTCTGTGCCGTAGGGCAGGACAACCGCGAAGCTGTGGTTTGTCGTATCTGCCGTTACCGTCGCGCCTTCGACGCTCAAGCTCAGGCTCACGACGCCCGCATCTGCGGAGGGGGTATAGGCTGCCGCTGTGATCGTGCCGGTGATGGTTTCGGTAATATCTTCGATGGTCCCAGCCTCATACGCCGCACCGCTCTCGTCGGTCCCGGCCTTATAATCCAGGCTCAGGCTGACGGTGAAGCTGAAGCTGCCGTCCGTCCCGGCCCAGGTCTCGGAGCTGCCGGCTTCGCCGTCCACGGCGAGCGTCACGCTCAGGCCGGTGACGGTCCTGCCGTCCAGGGCCGCGGCCAGGTCGTCGACCACCACCTGCAGCCACGCGGCGATTTCATTTTTCGTGTTCGCCGTCTCGCTGGAAACGGTGAACGTATGGTTCTCGATTGCGGATTTGACGTTCACGACCGTCTGCTTCGCGCCGCTCAGCGGGTCCGCAGCGACGGACAGAGTGACCGTATAGGTCTGCTTGGCCGTGCCGTTTTCCGCTGTGACGGTGAAGCTCCAGGTCTTGCCGCCGTCCGTCGTAACGGGGCTGCTGTTCTTCGCCCCGGCGGCAGGACGGATGCTGAAATCGCTCGCGGTCAGGTCAGCAAGGTCGGTGCCGTAGGGGAGAATAACGGTGAAGCTGTTATCTTCGCCCGCGGCCGCGATGCCGCAGACGGTGAGGCTCCGCACGGAAGCGTCGCCGGACGCCACGAAAGCGTCGCTCATGTCATAAAGACTGTTTTCCTTGTCTGCCCAGCGCTTCCAAGCGACCAGGGCGTATGCAGCCTGCTCGGTGGCCATCTGGTCGAAGGTCGCGCCGGTATGGCCAAACCAGCCTTTTTGCGGGTTGTACCAGCTGGTCAGAGCGGAGAGCGGGTTCATATCGTCCACGGTCCAATCCGTACCCGCGGGGTCGATGTTCAGCGCGCAGAGCGCCGCCACCACCTGGGCCGTGGATTCGGTGTTGACCACGCCGGATTTTCCGTAGCCGCCGGTATAGGGGTCCTGCTGGGCCTTCAGCCAACTGAGCGCCCGGTCAACGGCCTTCGTGACGTCTTCATTCTTGCCGTAGTAGGGGGCCAGTGCCTGGATCGCCATAGCGGTCGTATCCGCGTCCGCCGTTGTGCTGGCCTTTGCATGGTTCCAGCCGCCGCTCTTCTCCGCATCGAGGATGCAGCTGATGTAGGCATCCCTGGCCTCGCTGTCATAGGGCTTGGTGTCCAGGGCGATCAGGGCGAAGATATCCGCCATCAGGCTCTGGTCATCCGTGCTGCGCTCGGAGGGATCAACGAAGGCTTTGTAAACCGCCGTCAGGTCCGTTTCTTCTTCTCCGTAGGCCGAGGCGTTGACGCCCAGGGCGGAAAGGGCGAGGGTGATGCGTTCATAGTCCGTGTATTGCGTGATCGGGTCTGCGGTATCGGCCAGCCGGGAATCCAGGTTTGCCAGATAGGCGCTCCTTGCGGCATCCGTGATCACGCCGCCCCGCGCCATGGCGAGGACAGCCCATTCGCCGCCGGTGGAGCTCACCGCGGGATTCGTGACGCTGCCTTTCAGGTAGCCCAGGACGCCGGCCAGCACGTTTTCGGGATCGTATTCGGAGATGGGCTCGGCTTCCACCGTCACCACGCAGGATGCGCTCTTATCTCCGGCGCTGGCGGTGATCGTCGCGGTACCGGCCTTCACCCCAGTGACCACGCCGTCAACCACCGTGGCAACGCTTTCATCGGAGCTGGTCCATGTCACTTCCGGGTTCGTCGCGTTATCGGGGGAAACCGTTGCTTTCAGGGTGATCGTACCTTTTTCGTTTATGGTGGCCGTGTCCCTGTTCAGGGTAATGCCCGACACAGGGATGACCGCCGCGGTGACCTTCACTTCGCAGGATGCGCTCTTGTTTCCGGCGCTGGCGGTGATCGTCGCGCTGCCCTCGCTCACGCCGGTGACCTTGCCGCTGGCGTCCACCGTGGCAACATCTTCGTTAGAGCTGCTCCAGGTCACGGTCTGAATCGTGGCGTTTGCGGGGCTGATCGTTGCTTTCAGGGTGACGGTTTCATTCTCGACCAGGCTGGCCGTGGTCATATCCAGGCTAATGCTGTCCACCGGGACTTCCGCCGCAGCAACCGACACATCGCAGGAGGCGAATTCCTCTCCGGCGACGGAGGCGACGGTGATGGTGGCATCGCCTGCGTTCACGGCGGTGACTTTGCCGTTGGCATCCACCGTGGCAACCTCTTCGTCAGAGCTGCTCCAGGTCACCAGCGCGTAGAAGGGGGTCACAGTGGCCGTCAGGTCAGCATTTTCTCCCTCCACAATGGACAAGCTGGTTTCAGACAGTTCTATGCTCGTTGCCGGGACCGGCGCGGCATTCGGGGCATCCAGCCACTTGTTCCAGTAAGAGGCATCGCCCTGGCTTCCGTCTTCCCAATCGGAAACCTCATAGCTGAAGTCGTTCACATAGTGCCAGACTACGTCGGCTTTCCTAGTTTCCACGATGCTGTCATCGCTGGAGAAGTAGTAGCCATTTAGGCCGATGCCGGGGTGGCTGCCGTTGACCGAGTACATCCAGCCGGAACGAGCGCCGTTCATCTTTTCGCTGAGCGCATAGCCGGTCAGAACGTCGGGGGCATAGACGGTCGCCACATAACTGTGTGTTGTGTCGCTGTATTCGCATTCCAGCCCGGCCTTCTCCATCGCCATGGCAAACAGGTCGTACATGGTGGAGCCGATGGCAATGGTGTATTCCGTGCTGGGGATCCAGGTCACATAGTCCGGCATATAGGCGGAAGTGCTGAGATCAACATCCTCTTCCGCCGGGTATGCGCCGACGAGTCGGAAGGTCACTGTGATCTGTGTATTCGGGTCCACAGGCGCTTTGATCGTCACGCTGATGGTGGCCTCCGCCGTGGCCAGGGTCGCATCCTTGCCTTTGGACAAGGTGACCATGGCGGTAAAGCTGCCGTCCGTCCCGTCGGGATTGCTTTCGGTTCCCTCTTTGGCAGCGTCAAAGCTGCTGATTGTAACCGAGGGGGTGATAGACTCGTCCAGGCCCAGCGCTTCGAGCTTCTCGATAATGAAAGGTATGGCTCGCGTCTGGACAGAGACCTCATTGTAGGTTGCCGTCAGGGTCGTGGGGATCAGGGCCTTCACTGCGTCCACGGCAGCCTGGTTCTGGGCTTTGACATATTCGGTGTCGTCAGTGGAGACGCTGACGTTGACCGTGTACTGCTGCATTGCCTCGCCGTTCTCGGCGGTAACGGTGAAGGTCCATGTCTTGCCGTCATCCGCCACAGAGGGCTCGGCGGTAACGCGCGCGCCTGCGGCCACCTCGATGGTGAAGCTGTCCTTCGTCACAGAACCAAGCTCGCTGCCGAAGGGCAGGACCGCATCAAAGCTGTGGTTTGCCGCATCCTCCGTGACCGTCGCGCCCTCGACCGTCAAGCTCACGACGCTTGCGTCCGGGGAGGGGGTATAGGCCACGGGGGTGATGGTGCCGTTGATGGTCGTAGTCGTTTCCGTCAGGGTCCCGGCCTCATATTCCGTGCCGCTTTCATCATTAAACGCTTCATAGTTAATGCTCAAGGTGACGGTAAAGGTGAAGCTGCCGGGGGTCCCGTTCCAGGTCTCGGCGCTGCCAGCCGCGCCGTTCACGGCGGGCGCCACGGTCAGGTCGGTGACGGTCTTGCCGTCCAGAGCTGCAGCGAGAGTATTTACCTCAGCCTGCAGCCAGGTCAGGACGTCTTCTTTCGAATTGGCCGTACTTGCCAAGACGGTGAAGGTATGCTCCTCAATGGCGGCCTTGGCAGTTGCCAGGGTCGTGCGGGAGCCGCTCAGCGGGTCGGTAGCAATGGAAACGTTGATCGTATAAGTCTTGGTGGTCTCCGTATCTTCAGCGGTGATCGTGATCGTCCAGGTCGCGCCGTTCTCCGTCGTCAGTTCGCCGGGAATGGCGTCCGCGTCCGTCGTGGTGATGGTGAATGCATCGGCAGACGTGGGCAGGGCTTCCGTCGTATAGGGCAGGATGATCGTGACCGTCTCGTCGGTGATCGTTCCCGCCTCGCCGTTGCAGGTGACGGACTTCACCGTAGCATCCTTGGAAATGTACCGCTGCGGGGTAATGACGCCGTCGGTGATCTCCAGTGCAAGCTCTGATGCATAATTCTCTGATCCGACGATGCCTTTGTAAACAGAGATGGTAGCTTTGAACCATCCGGGACTTCCGGTTTTGTTTTCCGGGGTCCCTTCTATGGCATAGAAAAATACTCCGTTCGTAATTGGAACATTTACTGAAGCGAAAACTTCGTATTGCTGCAGAATTCCGCTGATTTGGTCGGTAAGCCAGTTCTTTACATCTATGAGGGTGTTAGCGTCCGCCATGTTTATGGGATTGAGTTGTAATTCCCGAATGGCTTCTGCAGCTTCTGCCACGTCCCTTGCATTGGCCGCGTTAGGGGCATCCGCCAAAATGACGGTCACGGTATAATCCTGCGTTGCTATGCCGTTCTCGGCAATGACGGTAAAGGTCCAGGTAGTGCCGTCATCTGATGTGGCGAGATCGCTGACCGTCGCACCGATGGCGGGCCTGATGTCGAAATCGCTTTCTGCCAAGTCTTCCAGAGGGGTATCATGGGCTACCTCGACGCTCCATGCTCCGTCAACCTCAGCAGCCTCAACGCCGCAGACAGTCAGGCTGCGGATGGAGGTGTCGTCGGATTTTGTGTCGGTAAATGCGTCCCGCATGTCATAGAGGCTGTAGGAATTATCCGCATAGCGTTTCCAGGCCACCAGGGCATAGGCTGCCTGCTCGGTTGCCATTTGGTCGAAGTTTATGCTGTTGTGACCGAAAGACCCATAGTTGTGGGTTTCGTCATAGGAATACCAGACTGTCAGGGCGGAAAGGGGGTTCATGCCGTCCACAGTCCAGTCTTTACCTGCGGGGTTGATTTCCAGCGCGCAGAGGGCGACCACCACCTGGGCGGTGGATTCCGTGTTGACTTTGCCGGATTCGCCATAGCCGCCGGTATAGGGGTCCTGCTTGCTTTTCAGCCAACTGAGCGCCCGGTCCACAGCGGCGGTGACAGTCTCATTATCTCCGTAGTAGGGTGCCAAAGCCTGGATGGCCATGCCGGTGGTATCCACGTCCGCATTTGGATCGCTTGCGGTATGGTTCCAGCCGCCGCCGTCCCTCTCCGCGTCGAGAATCTGATTGACATAAGCGTTTCTTTCCGCGCTGTTATCTTTGTCATAGGGCTTGGCATTCAGCGCCAGCAGCGCAAAGATATCCGCCATCAGGGTCTGATCGTCCGCGTCGCGGGACGTTGGATAAACAAAGGATTTGTAGATGGCCGTCAGGTCCGTTGAACCGGTTCCATAGGCGGAGGCGTCGACACCCAGGGCGGAAAGAGCGAGGGTGATGCGTTCAAAGTCCGTATATCGTGTGATCGGGTTTTCCGTATCCGCCAGCTTCGTATCCAGACTTGTGAGATACTTGGTCCTGGCGGAATCCATGTCAACGCCGCCCCGTGCCATGGCAAGGATGGGCCATTCGGAGCCTACGCCGGGGTTCGTAACAGTGGCCTTCAGATAATCCATCACACCGGACAATGCTTCGTCCGGGTCGGCTCCGATCAGCTTCATCAGCTCGTCATAGGTATTCCGTGCGGCCACCAGCGTCTGATAATTGCTGACGTCTTCTTGGTCATTTTCAGAAAGCGCATCATAGGCGTCTTCCGCTGCCTCAATGGCAGCCTTACTCTGCCGGGTCACCTGCCCGATTGCATTGATGAGCTTGATCACTGCCCTGACTTCCGCTGACACAAGGTAATGCTCCAGATTTGCTTTGGGGAACTCCGCTTTGAGGGCGGCCAGCGCAGCGTCTATTACTTCCTGCTGTTCCTCCTTGGGCGTATCGATATTGCAGCCGTAGGCGTCCCAGCCGTTGAAGTTCATCAACGCATTTTGATAGGCTTCGCTGTCCTCAAGCTCCTTCTCAGGGATCTGCTCCTTTGCAGCGCAAACGGCCCAAAGAAGGTCGTCCTTGTTTGGACGAGTTTTCAGATTCGGGAACTGTCCGCCTTCTGCCATACCCACACAGATACCGTCTCTGTCGTTTAGGGGCTCAACAGAGAAACCGGTGGCGTATAAGCTGTTGTGTGTATAGCAGATATAACCTGTGGAGGAACCCTTGACGGCAGCGCCATCGCCGCTGGTGTAACCAATCGCGGTGACATATACGCTGGGATCGAGGGTTCCACAGCTGAGTTTCCAGGTACCAGGATAGACTGCTTCAAGCGAAGCCGTCAGGGCCAGATAGGCGCGGGATTGGCTGTCGGCAATCGTGGGAAAATCATAATCCGGGTTAAATTCATAAGCTCGCGTAGGGACGTATGCAAAACTGACGTCCGCAACATAGGTTGCAATTTTTCGAACGCCATCTACACTCAGATAATAGTTGCCGTCTCCCGCGTCGATATGCTCCTGCAATGACTTAAGCTCTTTCAGCCGCGATTCCGCTGCGTCATATGCAGTCTCGATTTCCGCATCGCCATTCGCCGCAGAGATGTTTGCAAGCCCCATGCTATAGGCATTCTCCAGCAGGATGCGAACATCCGAATATCTTTTATAAGTATCGTCCGGAGGATACTCAGCGCCGATTGGATTCACACCGAAGTTATCCCTGTAGAAATAGCCCAGTCTCTTCACTGCCTGATATTGCGTAACATCATAGACGGTGAGAGTTTTGACATCGGGCTCCAAGTCATTCACCTGCATGGAAAGCGTGAGCTGTCCACTTTCCGGCATAGTAAAAGTCAGGCTGCCGTAATAGGGGACCCCGCTTGCGTTTGAGATCGACATTGGTTCGGTGTTTGAACCTGGCAGCCACAGCGAGGTGGTCTTTTCAAGGATGAGGTCTTCTTCACTCGTGCTTTCCCCAGCATAGAGCTTGAAAGTGACCATAGTGTATTCATTCTGTGTAAGGCTCCAATTGTGAACCCGCCAATACGCGCTGGAGGGACTCTGAAGTATGCCGACTGGATACCATTGAAATCCGAGGATAGCAGGTTCTCCGACGCTGGGAGAGTCGGAAATGCTTTGCGGATAATAGGACGCGGCAAACCCTCCGTTATGGATATTCGCAGCTGTAACAAAACTGTCGACCGGCGCCCAGCAGGGGTCGCTCAATTTGTCAATGGCCCCAATTGTCAAGTTGCCAAGCTCTATGGTGGCGGGGCTGAAAACCGCCCTGAGCGTCAGGTCGGAGCTTAGAGTTACAGTCCCTTTTGCACCCAGCCCTTCATATGTAATCCATTTCTCTTCATCGTCGTTATAATATTCCCAGCGAACAAAAGCATATCCGGGATTTGGTGCAGCTGAAACGTAGTATTCATTATCATTGGCAGTCTTTTGCTTGGTTACTGTTCCATAGGAACTATCGAATTCGCTTTCGAGGTTCAATTCATATTGTTCACTGCCGCTATTTCCAGAGGGAAATACGATTTCAACAACAATGTTATCAGTGGCCTTTGCTACATCATTCTTTGCAATTTTGAATGTAAGCATGTCATTATAAATGAGAATGCCTAGCTTTATACTTGCTCCAGTGTCGATTTTTTGAATTGTTGTTCCTAGAGTTGATAGGTCAAACTCGTTCCCGTCAATAAGGATTTTAAGAACATTTTGTCTCACATAATCAGCGTCAACAGGGTCACCGTTTGCCAGCGAACAGTAAATCTCATGTACTTTATTCTGAGTGCTGTCAAGGAGCAGTGATCCTTTTGCGACGTTTTCTTCACTATTAAGATGGAAATTATCGGGAATATTGCCAGATAAGGTTAATCCTTTTTCCGTGAATGATGCGTTCTCGCTGACAACAGAAAGAGTAAATTGCGCTGCAGTTGCTTGGATGGGTAGTATCGATGCGCAAAATGCGATTATGAACAGTATTGAGAGAATCCTTTTTTTGAAATACATAACAGCATGAGGAAATGCCGCAGTTCGCAGCAGTCCCTCATGCTGTTTTTGATCAGGACTTCATCCTGAATATCATCTCTTACTTGAGGGTGAGGGCTGCGGGTGCGGCCCTCACCCTCCTTTCGATTTTACTGGCCAGTTTACCTATCGATTATCAATCATGAATGATGTAGAGGTGATGACCATCATCCCCGTAAACGAGATAACCGGAATCGGAGGCAGAGAATCCTTGCACAGCAGCTTTAGCGTAGTAGCCCGTGCTAGTTCCTACTTTCTCCCAAATCTCTTCGATGGTATCAGCATCGGTTGTATCCCAGTAGTAGCAATAACCAGCGCCATCGTCGCAGTTTGTGGTGAAATATACATAGTCCTCAGATCCGCTGCTGTAAACAAGCGAGCTGGACTGCACAGGATTACCGGAGTAGAACGAGATCGGCGGAGTGGAAGTTGTGAAGTTCGCAGGGACTGCGTAGACGCCGCCGGCAGTATATCCATGATAATAGCCAACATAGATGTAGTTATTGCTGCTCACAGCCGGCGTAGAGGAGGTATGATCGGGCAGCGTAAGATACGTGACCGTCGGATTGTTGGTGGCGCCGTCAGTGATCCGCCAGAGATAGCCGTAACTACCCTCGCCTTGGCTGGTCAGATACCAGGTGGAGCCGACGACGCAGATGCTGGAACGGATGTGGCCGCAGTCAGACACGACCGTAGCCAGATCGATCTCATTGCCTGCTGCAGTAGCAAAGGTGTCACCGACCGGACGCACATACACCTTTCCGTTCTCACTGCCGAAAACAACTTTATTATTATTATTTTCACTAATTTTCGCTGCTCCAGCATAATAGAAGTCTTCCTGCGTTGCGGGGGTGAAAGATATGAGAGATGGAACCGGGTTTGCATCAATGACGGGACCGTACTGATAATAGGAGTGTGTACCGCCCCAACCGCCGAAGAAGAGATAATTTCCGATACCATTGATATGGGTATTGATCTGTCCTTCGCCGGAGGCGAGAACGTTACTAAGCACAGGACTGCTCGTATTTGCGTAGCTGACAGAATAAAGCCGCCAGTCATAGCGGACAAGCTTTACCGTGCTGATGGTAGCGTTCCCGGAACTGATGGAATCCACAGTGATGGTCAACGTATAGCCGTTCCCGGTGGGGATTTCAGTGTCGTTATAGGTGTCATAGGTACCGCCCCAGGGGTTGTCCTCATCTTTGACTTTACTTCCATCCACTAAGGTGTATGTGTCATTGCCTTTAGTGAGCGTTACGGTATAATCAAGCTGTCCATCGGTGCTGAGAGTAAAATTGGTAGGCAGATAGATAGTATGGACAGGCGCGCTCAGGTCGATGGTCGCACTCACCGACTGGTTCCCTGCAGTGAAGGTTGCGGTCCCGTTGCTGATGGAAGCCCCGCCGCTTGCCGTCCAATCGCTGGACAAAGAGATGAAGTCATACAGTGTTGTTGAATGGGTCACGGCTGCGTAGATCGTGTTGTTGGTGGAATCATAATAGGGGGTGGAGAGCTGGTTATCGTTGCTAGCGTCGGCGTCCAGCTGTATGTTCCAGAGTGTAGCTCCCGTCGTGACGTTTGTAGCCTGCATCCGGGCGCCGCCGTTGGTCCCGTTGGTCACACCGCCGTTATAAAGGGTGAATGCGTAGTTGCCCTGGATGACAGAGGCAGCGTCCACGCCCGTATAGACCGAACCATCGGGATTGTTGTAGTTGAGCGGCACCGGGGTAGCTGTCGCGGAGTTGGTGATCGGGGGCTGGCCTGAAGTGATCTTGCCGTTGTTGGTGTTCCGACCCTGATAGCTGGACCAGGTGGCAAAGGCACTGACGGCCAGAACGAAGGTGAGCACGATGGCCAGAACGAGGGTCAAGACTCTTTTGGTAGTGCGCGTTTTCATTACCGTTTCTCCAATCTTTGATTATTTGCCATGGGGTCTCGGCAGCTGGCTGGACTGCCATGGTGTTGTGGCTAGCTTTCGCTGGGGATCATGCAGCCCACAGGGCTGCCCGTAGGTTTATGGTTTCGTTGTCTTCTGCCTCCGGGGTTTGCAGCAGGCAAAGCTGCCAATGTGTGTCTTGCTTCGGACGTTTTTTGCCGTGCATGGGATGGTCGTGCAGCTGGCAAGGCTGCGGTTGCTTATGCGGCGCTTCTTCCGAATCTCCTTGCTGCGTGTCCGAAGACCGGCAGTGTCAGTAGCACACATTTGTCATTTCTGTTGCTCTCAGCCGCTGCAGCTCGGATCGTCGGCGTCCCTGCCGCGCTTACGGTATCGGTCGTTTCCTTGCGTGCCCCTGCTCCGAATCACACCATATATCTTGTCGTGTTGTTGAGTCATGTCCGCGCGCGGATCGACCGGTATCAACCGCGCCTGGCTATCCGGGGCAAGCCATCGCGGTCTTTTACAAGGGGTATGGATTTCACAAGGTACATCTTGCTTGGTTTGCTTCCTCTCCCGCTCCGGGCGGTGGTCCGGACCGCCCGGAGCATGGGTAGGAAAACGGAGGAAAACCCCTCTCCCCGCCCTGGAGGCGGCCGCCACCAGGGCGAAGCTCTGGGAGAGAAGCTATTTCAACGGCGAAATGCCGGTGAAACCGGATGGGACATGCCCGTGCGGAACGCTTGTATATCGCAGGCAGATGTGGTAAACTGTCTACAGCATCAGGAAAGGAGCGTTGTGATATGCCGAATATTCTTGAAATCCAGCGTCGGCTTGCGCCGGTGTTTGACGCCTATGGCGTTCACAGCGCCGTTTTGTTCGGTTCCTTCGCCAAAGGGACCGCCAAAGAGACCAGTGATGTGGACCTGCTGGTGGACAGCGGCCTGCGGGGACTCCGCTTTGTCGGCTTGATCGAGGCGGTGCATGAGGCGCTTTCGCTGCCGGTCGATCTTCTGGATGTAACGCACATTGAAGCCGGATCGCCCATCGACAGGGAGATCGCCTCTACCGGGGTTAAGATCTATGAGAAATGATCTCATAATCACAAAACTGCTGGGCTACACGGACAAGGTCCTGGGATACTGCGCTCAATTGAGCTTCGAGGAATTCGTTTCTGACAGCAAGCTGGTGGAGGCTTGCGTTTTTAACCTCAGTCAAATGGGGGAATTGTGCCGCATCGTTGACAGTGCGTTTGCAGACGCCCATCCCCAAATCCCCTGGCGGGAAATGATAGGTCTTCGCAATCGGATCGTGCATGACTATGACGGTGTGAATCTTCTGCTGGTGTGGCAGATCATTTCTGATGATCTCCCGTTATTGCACGAAAGCCTGCTTTTCATCGATCCCGATTCCTGACCTCTGCTCCCCGCCGGTATCGGCGGGGATTATCATTGCCCTTCAGAGCTATCCCCTTCCGCATCCTGAGCCAGTCGGGTCCTTGCCCGGTTTGCTTCCTGCCGTGTGCGCTGTTCCGCGTTCTTTTGGCGGTGCCATTCCAGCTTGGCAGCCTCCTTCTCCGCTCTCAGCCTGCGGCGCTCGGCGTAGAACAGCTCCTCCTGCCGCTTATATTCCTGCCGGTAGATCCGGCAATCCGGCGCATGCCTTCGAACAGGAGAGCAGCCCAGCCGATCCGCCAGCACGTCCCAGTCTCCCAGGCGAGAGTGTATATACCCGCCGCCTTCGATCTCGACGGGGTGGGGCATCCGCCTCAGTTCTCTTGCCTTTGCTTCCAGATACAGGAACAATGTGCGGTCACTGTCCCCGGCATGGACTTCGGCAAATCTGGCGTCCCGCTCCGCAAAGAAGCGCTTCGTCCGCTCCGAAATCTTTCGATCATGCCAGGCGTCGATGTCCATATTCCCCGCAGGATTCAGGTTTGGCTTCTTCTTTTTGCTCATGGCAGACCAATCCCTTGTTTGGATTATGGGATGGTCTCAGGTACCGCTTTGACCGGGCAGCAAAAAAGCCGCCGTCCCGATACATGGAACAGCGGATATTATCCCCCTAACGCAACAGCGAGGTGTCCGCTTCTGTCCACGCAATCTGCCGGACCGGAGGGAGGCATCATCCCAACCGGTCAACTGCAGTGCAATTCTTCTGGCTCGCGATCCGGGGAACTCTTTCCCCACGTCCCATCCTGCCTTCTCACATGCCA
>JAEEGL011307841.1_pt1 | contig 16089 bp, 17 predicted proteins | sample 9134231 | NCBI WGS metagenome assembly JAEEGL01 (sample SAMN16246548, study PRJNA631951) | gut metagenome | biome: gut microbiome; feature: rumen; material: fiber-attached | host: Bos | place: Iran: Karaj | collected 2018-10
AGCGATGCCGGAGCCGTGCCCGTGGCGGTGAACATGTCCGTCCGCAGCATCCTGTCCGCGGGCTTCGCCGACCGGGTGATCCGCATCCTGAAAGAGGAGGGCGCCCCGCCGTCGCTCATCGACATCGAAATCACCGAATCCTGCTTCATGGGCGACGTGGACGCGGCCTTCAGCGTCGTCTCGCGCCTGCACGAGGCGGGCCTGCGCATCGCCCTGGACGACTTCGGAACGGGCTACTCATCCTTGAGCTACCTGAGCGCCATGCCCCTGTCCACGTTGAAAATCGACAAGTCGTTCGTGGACGCCATCTTCAGCGGGAAGGTGACGGCGCAGCCTCTGGTGAAGAGCATAATCTCCCTCGCGGCCAGCCTGGGGATGGGCACCGTCGCCGAAGGGGTGGAAGACAGGGGGCAGCTGGATTTCCTTGCCGGAAACGGCGCGAACGTCATCCAGGGATACCTGTTCTCGAAGCCTCTCTGCGCGGAGGAGTGCACCGAGTATCTGCGCGACCGCAAGGCCCGCATAGCCGCGGTGATGCAGGCTGTCTGATTTTCGGCCTGCCCCCCCCGGCCCGCCGCGAACCCCTCCGCCGCGGCGAAGTTTCCCTCGCGCCGGACGGGATCTCCGGGACCGGGGGAACATTCATTCAAGGTAGGAACATGACGATCGCAGCGTGGAAAAAGCTGTTCCTTGCCGCAATGACGGCTTTCTTCGTTGCCTATGTCACGATCCTCGCCGTCGGCATCAAGCCGCTTGCCGATTACGGCGACGTCATCGAGCTTGTCGGCATGGGCTTCGACCTCTGCGCTTTCGTCGCCGGCATGTGCCTGATGCGGCGGGGGCGCCGCCTGCCGTGGGCCTTTTTCCTGCTGACGGCGCTGTTCCTGCTCATCGGCGAGGGCCTCTGGTCTTATTACGACCATGTCCTCGGCATCGAGCCCGAAACGCCTTCCCTGTGCGACCTCTTCTACGTCTCCTCCACGCTGTTCTGCATCGCGGGAATCACAGCCCATGTGCGGCGGGAAGGGATCGCGGGCCTCGCGGGCTTTTCCGCCGACTTCGCCATCTCGCTCGTTGCGGCGGCCGGCCTCATCTACATCTTCCTCATTTTCCCGGCGCTGAAAGACTCTTCGGAAATGACGGGCGCCCTCCTGCTGCAAATCTCGTATCCCGTCTTCGATTTCGGGCTCTTTTTCGGCAGCATGGTCATCTTCTTCGGCGCCGGAAGGGAAGGGTATTCCCGCTCGTCGCTGCCGCTGATGCTGGCCGCCTTCGCCCTCATATTCGGGGTGGATCAGCTGAACCTGTATTTCGAGCTCCACGAACTTGATTACGTCTGGCTTATCGAGCCGCTCTGGCCTTTCGCCTACTGCCTGCTGGGCCTTGCCTGCCTGCTGTCCGCGGAAGAGGACGGGCGGCAGGAAGGCATTGTGCGCATCGTGTCGCCGCGCCGTGAGATGGCCGTCGAGATCCTGCGCATGCTCGTTCCCTATCTCATCACGTTCTCCGCGCTCGCCTTCGTCCTCGTCCGCTACAAGCTGTACAATTTCGTCTTCGTCTGGGCCATGTTCCTCGTCGTCATCCTGTCGGTCAGGCAGTTCTGCGTGCTCCTGAGCAACCGCCGCCTGAACCGGGAACTGCGCAAGCTGAATCTCAAGGCCGTGCATGAGGCGCAGACGGACGCCCTGACGAAGCTCGCCAACCGCAGGCACATTGACGACCTTCTCGCGCATTTCAGCGAGGAAGACTCGGAACAGCCGCTCGGCATGCTGTTCATTGACGTCGACCTGTTCAAGCAGGTCAATGACACGTTCGGGCACGAGGCGGGCGACAGGGCGCTGCGGGGCGTGGCGGAGGCCATCAGCGATTCCCTCCGCGATTCGGACATCGGCGGGCGCTTCGGCGGCGACGAGTTCATCGCCCTCCTGCCGGGCGCGAACCCGCAGGCCGTCAGGGTCGTCGGCGAGCGTATCAGGAGCAGGGTAAAGGCGGATGACGACCTTGCGGCCCTGCGCATCACCCTGAGTCTTGGCGGCGCGTCCGTGCCGCCCGGCGGAGACGTGAACGCCCTGCTCAAAGCCGCGGACGAGGCGCTGTACGAAGCCAAGAACGGCGGCAGGGACAAATTGGTCGTCGCCGGCGCATAGCTGTGAAGACAGGCAGGCTCTGCCCGCATCCTTGAGATCCTGCCGAAAAGAAAGGGGGCTTGTATGGAACAGGTGAAAACCGAAGCCGCGAAGGACGTCATACAGATACGCAAAAAAGACTTGCGCGAACTCTGTATTGCGGCGGTGCGCGAAGACTTTGAGAATTTCCAGTTCGTTCCGAAAAATGCGATAGACAAAGACGATGAGGAATTCCTTGACGTCTATTTCAGGAGCAGGGAGGAATATATCGACAAGATTCGTCTGGAGAACATTGCGTTGCAGGACGTTCCCGAAGGTCTGCTCGACCCCGGCATATGCCTGGAGGCCGTGAAACAGAACGGCTGCGCGCTCCAGTACGTGCCGGAAAAATACCGTGACCGCGTGACCTGCCTGGCGGCCGTGAAACAGAACGGCGCCGCACTGCGATACGTGCCGGACAAATACCGTGACCGCGAGATGTGCCTGGCGGCCGGGAGGGCGTACACCTTCGCGGGCCTGTAAGAACAGGCTCCGAAGGAGCGCTCATATTCCAAAACGGGCCTTCATGCCGTTCTCCTGGCGAAATGCCGCGCCGGCAAGCTACGCTGACAGAGCCTTCTGAAAAGGAAGGCGGCAGTTACCGCAGAAACTTTTCAGGAGCTATGCCATGTAAATTGATGACGGAATTCCCCTGTCTGTATATCTGCGCATGGAGATTCAGAAAGAAACCCTTCAATTGAATGCCGCCATTCTCCCCAATGCCGCTGCATCTGTCATCAGGCAACGTCGGATTCCATCCGCCGACGTAAAAATTGCTCACTCTGAAATCGTAGTACTCATCTTCCCCATCGGTTTTATGGCTGATTAAAATGTTATCAACGTTCAAATCTTTTTCTTTGGTGACCTGTGCCGATAAGTTCCTGCAGAAAACAACGTCAAGATAGAGCACGTCCCTGATTTCCGTAAAATCGTCCACGTAATGTCTGCTCAATTCATTGTGGAATTTCCGCACGTCATCATAAGTGGATATGTCCTTCTTTATCTTGACAATGTTGAATGCAAAAGCATTGAATGCGCCGAGGGTGATTGTAAGCATCAAAATAGCCATGACAAATTTTCTCATCGCATTTTCCTCTGTCAGATTGGGTGGTCGGATGCTATGGCATTATATGGCTTAAGAATCATTATCGTTGAATAGGGTTATTTCTTTGCGTTGTATTTTTTCTTTAATTCTGATTGAAAGTCATCCACAAAATCCGGCTTTCGTAAATATTCGCTGGTTATTATCGTTCCACGGCCGTCGTACTCAAATTCTTTTTCAGAGAGAATTGCCAGCCCGTTCTCAATATGGTACAGAAATTCATGTGAAAATTCGTGCTCTACAATCCGTCCGCTCGGCTTTTTTACGGGATGGCGGTACTCAACCGTTATTGTAAAGTCATCGAGATTCCTTTCGCTTACTTTATATTTTACGGTTACGTTTTTTTCATGCAGGTTTTCAAACGTAACGTTCCGCCCGTGAAAATGCAGGGCGATCCGCGGATTTCCCCTGATCTGTTCCGTTTCGATCCATGTTCCTTCAAGTTTGCCGCTGACGGGAATCAAAGAAAGGACGGCTGCGACGATCGCGCTCCAGATATCGCTTAAATCCATTTTACGCCCTTAATAGCACGGTGGCTTTCATTTTTCGCGGAAGGATTGAATGAAGCGACACATGCGCTGCCCTGTGCATTTTAATTGCCGTGCCTTCTCCTGTCGGCGCTTTTGCATTTGGCATAGTAAATTGCCTTATCGTTATACATGGCTGTGTCGGCTCTTTTGAATACTTCCCTGTATGAGGAATCTTTGTTTTTAGAATATGAAGACCAGCCTTTTGAAATATTAAGCGGAAACTTAAATACTCTCGCCTTATTGTTGTAGAGAATAACCGCCTTATCCAGCTTGTGAAAGAGTTCCTTGATTTCGATTTCAGAACAGGTATTCAATATCCCGATAAATTCATCCCCGCCGAAACGATAGAGGTTTTCATGCCCAAACACTTCCTTTAAAATGTTAGACGCCTCAATAATAGCCATATCTCCTGCTTCATGTCCCAAATCATCGTTTATGTTCTTAAGCCCGCAGATATCAAATACGGCAACTGAAAAAGGAATGTCTTCATCGATATGCTTATCAATCTTATTGATCGTCTCCATATAAGCCGCACGGTTTTTCAAGGAAGTCAATCTGTCTATGAAAGCCTGCTTGTGAACTATATCAATTTTATGGCGCAAGTCCTTTTGCATCGTATCAATTTCATCCCGTAAGGAGTCAATATCGTCTACATTCTTGTCGTCATGCTGCATGGCTCCTTTCTTTTCCTTATCATCCGTTAATTTCAGGCAGTTGATATTGTCAATGCCTGTCAGGAGTTCCTCGAATGTATTTCTTAAGTCGCTTAACTGACTGAAAAAATATCGGAATCTGTTTCTGCTTGCATGAGTGACGATAATAAGAATAACGCCGCCGACAAGGAGAGACAATACGGCCGCCAGGATAATTGTGCGTACCGAATTGGAAATTTGCTCATCATACCAGTCTGCGCTGAAATCAACGGCGAGTATGCCCGCCACTTTCCCCGAGGAATTAAAGACCGGGCTGTAAGAAGAATAAAAACGCCCCCATTTGTCTTCATAAGGCTCTTCATCGACGGCGGATTCTCCGTGGCTGGCCTTTATCAGGGCGTCTGTGGTAACTATGGGCGACCCAAATTCGCCCGGGTCCTCTACGGTAGGGTCAACGGAAAAGACAAACTTGTTATTTCCAATATCCTTGATGCAATAGATGTATTTCAAATCAATATGATCCTGGAAATGCCGTAATGTTTTCATTACTGCCTGATATTCTTTCGTTCCAGAATCTTCAGCCTTAAGTTTTTCAAGCGCATCGCCGTCAAGCATTGAAGCCGCAGTTTTTGATATGTCTTGCATCCGGCTCTGGATTAATGAAATGAGAGCCGAACTGGATTGCCTTATCAGTACGGCGCCAAGGCATATGTTGATAATCAGCAATGAAATGCCAATGGTCAGCAGATATTTCGCGAGAGAACTGATTTTGCGTTTTTTCATATCATTTCACTGAAAGCCCAATGCTTGCATGGCATGTGGGCCATCAGAACTTGATCAGATTCGTGAGTCCGGCGATGGCAATTTTGCAGTCCGGCTGGATGCGGCGCAGTAGCTGCCGCATATTCTCTTCGGGAATTGCAACGCAGCCGCCCGTATAGGTCTTTTTTGAATAGCAGTGCAGGAAAATGGCGGAGCCCAGACCGGGCTTGCCTTCCTCATTGTAGCTGATGTTCAGGCAATATTGATAGGGCTTCGTGTATTCAATGATATGCTCGCTCTCTCCCTTGTCGAATGCCGCCCCATCCTTTGTGCTCGTGAACTGGTTGTACAGAGGTGACGCCCCGTCGCCGACCCAGTAGTGGCTGTCGTCTACCTGCGTATAGGGGATTCCGCATCCGGGGTCGGGGGCGATGCCGAATGCCTTCGTGAAATGGAAGATGCCCACGGGGGATTTGTAATCGCCCTCGCGCTCCTTTCCAAGGCCGTTCTTGCCGATATATGCGTTCGCGGAGAACACTTCCTGCCAGAGATCGTCTTTTTTCTCATACAGCGTGAACAGGGCACGGGAGCCTCCCGTTGCGCCGACGAGGATAAGCTGATCGGCTTTCTTGGCGACATTGAGGCGGGAAACCTGCTGCGGCGTCAACGGCACCGGCCGGAATGCCTGCCACGCGAAATAGGCAAGGGCCTCGAGAATAAGGAAGGCGACAAGCAATTTTTTCATGGGGCGGACTCCTTTTTTCGTGATGGGTTCGGGCTGAACGGTCTGTTGGCGGCAAAGGCCGGCGGCCGGAAAAGGCGGTCTTCACAATTTCGGGCAGTCTTACCTGTGTCGCCGCTGCGCGCTGATTTCAGCTGTGTCCGGCATCATGCGCCGGGAGAATTCTATTTGCCATGCCTGAGATTATGCAGCGCGTCATCGCAGTGCTCTATGACTATTTTGAGTTTTTCACACGCATCCATTTCACCGCAATCAGCGCATGTTTCAAAGCCCCTGTTCATTCCGCACCGCCTGATTTCGCACATGGTATCGCAGTACGGCGTCTTGACCCCCTCAATGCGGCAACCCGTGCAATTTATCATTTCGGGAGTTATGCTGGCGCTGAACGTTTCCGTCCATTGCCTTGCAACTTTCTCACGGAGTTCATCGTCGTCATGTATTGTTGCGAGACGGGCTTCGCATGCCTCGCAATCCAGACCGCAATATGCAATAAAATTTTTCATGATCGCCTCAATTCTGTCCGCCAGATTTATCGCTGTGCGGGGAATCGTTCGCATGAGGTTCCGCCTTCATCGCCTTTTTGCAGGCATACATGCCTTCATCGGCGCGCGCGAACACATCGGCAACGGATTTGTCCGTATCCCCGTCAAAGACAGCGGTGCCTATTGCTGCCGATACCTTCTCCCACGGGTGTAATTTCTTATTGCGCTCGTTTGCCTTCAGCTTTTTGAAAAACTGACCGCAAAGAACGGAACAGCGGGAAAGGTCATCATTCTCAAGAATGACGATGAATTCATCCCCGCCGAAACGAAATACGGGCGAATGCTTGAATATGTCGCAAATAAGCGTGGAAAGCTTTTTTATGGCGGCATTGCCCTTCTCGTGTCCGTAGGTGTCATTGATGCGCTTCAGGAAATTCAGGTCGATTATGGCAAGCCCGAAGCTGGCCTTTCCCTCCTCGATTTCCCGATTAAGACGGAGCACCTCTCTGCTGTATGCCGTGTTATTGCGAATGCCCGTTAGTTCATCCTTGAACGCGGACTGCTCAAGCCGAATCCGCAACTGCTCTTTTTCTGTGATATCGTTGATAAGCGCGATAATGCCCGTAATTTCGCCTTTTTCGTTTTTGACGGGCTCCTTGATGAGTTCGAGAAATTGCTGGCTGCCGTCGATGTTCTCCTCAATGATATACCTTTTTCCGATTCCGGTGTTCAGAATTTCAATGTCTGTATGATACGCTTTTTCAGCATTCTTTTTGTCCTTGCGAATTTCGAGATCCGTCTTTCCTCTGATTGACCAGTTCGAGTCGTCATCATGGTTAATGTGATTCCAGTAATGAGTGGCGAAAACGTATTTTCCTTTGTCATCCTTCAGATAAATATTTGATGGAAGCGTCTTGAGCATTCTCTCGATTTCAAAGAAAGTAGCTGACTCGTTGAGTCGAATCGCATTGTCTATGCGATTGAAAACGATTTCTTCATGGAGCGGCGGATTGATAATATCCAGGGCGCCGCTCTTGAGGAATTCGCTGGCATAGGAGAAATCGGCTTCCGTACCGCAATAGATGAGAATTGGAATAGCTGTGAAGATGCCCTTGTCTTTTTGGATCAAACTGAAAAGTGAATCTTTCTTGTGAACAGCGTCTGTCGCGCATATGATAGCGGCTGAAATGTGGCCGGCCTGTCCCATTTTCACCATGAGATCGTTTGCGCGGGCATCTGAATCGGCGACGTGATATCTTTTGCATAGCATGCTTTTTAGCGCGGTCAGATCGTGATGTTCGTCTGATACGACAAGAATTGTCTGTGTTCTGTTCACTGTGTTGGTAATTGACATAGGATTCACTGCGATGGCGAATTTCCCGCCTCAACCGTCAAAATTGATACCAATTCTTATATCAAAGGGGGTTTCCCAGCATAGTCCTCATCAGGCTTTCCCGAGCCGCATAGCGGTGCTGGCCTTTGCGAGGCCGCAAAATTCGTCAATGATATGCGTTGCAGAAGGGAATTGCGCGTGCAAGTCCTTTGCTTCCCCAAGCTGCAATTCGTCCATGCGGAATCCCGGTGAAACTGTGCAGCCCACAAGGCTGTAATCGCTCCCCTGGTCTGGAGTGGCGCCGAACCATGAACCGCCCGGAACGCAGTACTGCACCTCCTGTCCGGCGCCGATGTCCTGCCCGAGGATAACTTCCTGCGTATCGCCGTCAGGCCTTATCAGGACAAGCCGCAGCGGACCGCCAAGATAAAAATGCCACATTTCGTCCTGTGGAATGCGATGCAGACGGGAATACTGGCCAGCTTTGAGCAGAAAGAGGATTGCGGTGCCGACAGGGCGTTCAGAGCCCCGATATGTCATGCTGACAGATGAGGCATGGGAGCGGCGGTAAAAACCGCCTTCGGGATGGGGCGTGAGGCCGTAGTGCTCGATGATTTCTATGTCTGTCATGGCGCATCGGCAAAAATACTGATGAAGACAGCAGTCTCAAGCCGCTGCGAAATCACCTTACAGGCGAAAGGGTTCGGGCGCAAGCCCGGACTTTTCCGGTAAAGAGCCATACGGCGCCGTTTGCCATCCGGACACGCACGCTTATCGTATGGCAAGTCCGTCTTTGTAGGCAGTCCCCACTATTTCTCCGAGGGAAAGGTAAAGCTTGTTCATCCAATCGAAAGCAATCGGGTGAAATTTTTCAAAAGAATCATCACAGGCATGGGCATAATGTATGGCTTTGGTCCAATGTTTTTCCTTGGCATGTATTTTTCTCCATATAAAAATGATAAGGTGACTCAACCAATAGTCAATTTACAGACGTCGACCCATTCAATGCTGTTTGAATACCTTTCCAGGTCATCAAGGGAAAGCTCGATAGCGCTGTTGGAACTGCCGCACGCGGGGAATACGGATGAAAACCTTTTCAGCGATTCATCCAGGTACACCTCGACGCCTTGATTTACGCCAAATGGGCATATTCCGCCGACAGCGTGGCCTATTCTCGATTCTGCGTCCTCCGGTTTGAGCATCTTTGCCTTGAAGCCGAATCGCTGCTTGAATTTTGCGTTGTCGATTTTTACGTCACCGGCGGCAACGATCAGCACTGTTTTGTCGCCCGCGTAAAAGGACAGCGTCTTGGCGATTCGGCAGGGCTCGCAGCGCAGGGCTTCGGCGGCGAGGGCGACTGTGGCGCTTGATACGTCGAATACTTGGATTCTGTCATCCATATGGAACCGCCTGAAGTAGCTGACCGCCCGCTCTAGTGACATGCGGCAATTCTCCGTGGTTATAGGTTTCCGCGGCCGCGCCGGAAGAGCGCCATGAACTCCTGATTGCCCTTGGGGCCCTTGATGGCGGCGGGGAGCACGCCTTCGCAGGAAAGGCCGAGCCCGTTTTCGCAGAAGGTCACGATTTTGTCCACGGCCCTCCGGCGGGCGGCGGGGTCTTTCACGACGCCGCGCACGGTCTCGCCCGGCCCCAGCTCGAACTGCGGCTTGATGAGCACGGCGGCCCGCCCTTCGGGCGCGAGCCAGCGAAGGCACGGGGGCAGGATGAGCGTGAGGGAGATGAAGGAGACATCCGCAACGATGAGGTCTACCTGCTCGGGTATGAGCGAGGCGTCGGCCGTGCGCAGATTCGTCTGCTCGCGGCAGATGACGCGGGGGTCGGCCCTCAATTTCTCGTGCAGCTGGTTCGTGCCCACGTCCACGGCGTAGACCCGGGCCGCCCCGTGCTGAAGCAGGCAGTCCGTGAAGCCCCCCGTCGAAGCTCCCGCGTCAAGGCAGGTCATGCCGGCCACGTCCAGATGGAAATGCTCCAAGATGGTGAGCAGCTTGTAGGCCCCGCGGCTCACGTAGCGTTCAGGCTCGAGCAGGGCGAAGCGCGTTTCGGGCGCGTAGGGGTGCCCGGGCTTGGGCACGCGCTCGGGCGGCGCGCCCGCGCCGTCGCGCGGGGCGAGGATGATCTGCCCGGCCATGATGAGGCGGCGGGCCTGTTCCCTGCTCGGGGCGAGGCCCTGCTCGAATGCCAGCTGGTCGGCGCGGATTTTCCTGCTCATGGGCTTTCGTATACCCCCGGGGCCGCCCCGTGGCAAGACAAGGCTTGCCAAACGGCGGATGAACGGCTATATTCCCCTTTCTTCCCGGATATTCCCGCCGGGGAAAAAACACATTGCGCGGCCACCGTAATGGCGGCGGCTGAAGCCCCGGCCCGGTCCGGCAGGCCGCGCCGAGGTAGTCATGAAAAAAGACATTCATCCCAAGGTGTTCAACGCCACCATCATCTGCGCCTGCGGCAACGAGGAGCACGTGCTCTCCACCAAGGGCGAAACCGTCCACGTCGAAGTCTGCTCCGCCTGCCATCCCTTCTTCACCGGAAAGCAGCGCTTCCTCGACACGGCCGGCCGCATCGACCGCTTCCGCAAGAAGTACGCCAAGTTTGAGAAGAAGTAAGCCGTATTTTTTGGGCGCGCTGGCATTGCCGGCGCTTCTGTCGCAATCAATAGACGAGGTGGGTCAGCCCGCCTCGTCTGTTGCGTCATGTCCGCTCGTGGGGGGGCAGGCGGTGATGGAGGGCGTGATGATGCGCAATGCCGACGGCTACGGCCTCGCCGTGCGCCGCGCCGACGGCACGATCGTCGCCACGCGCCGCGCGTGGGTGGAGATCCTCAAGAGCCCGTGGCTGCGCGTGCGCGGTCTGCGGGGCTTTCCCGTTCTCGTCGAGACCCTTTACAACGGCATAGGCTCGCTGAACCGCTCCGTCGCCCTCGCCGGAGAAGGGGAGGGCGAAGACCTGTCGCGCTGGCAGACGATGTTGAGCATGCTGCTGGCCGTCGTGATGGCGCTTGCGCTCTTCGTGGTGACGCCGCATCTGCTCTCCGTCGTCATGTACTGGCTCTCGGCAGGCGGCGACGTGGACGGATTGAGCTTCCATCTCTGGGACGGATTCTTCAAGGTGTGCATCTTTCTGGGCTATATCAGGCTCATCTCGATAGTGCCCGAGATCCGCCGGGTCTTCCGCTACCACGGGGCGGAGCACAAGACCATACACGCCTTTGAAAAGGAAGACGAGGTCAGCGCCGCAACCGCGGCGCGCATGAGCCGCCTGCACCCGCGCTGCGGCACGACCTTTCTGCTCTTTGTCATCAGCATCTCCATCGTGCTGCACGCCGTGCTCGTGCCGCTCGGCCTGTGGCTCTACACGCCCGGAAACGCCGTGCTCAAGCATGCCCTGACCGTGGCGTTCAAGCTCCTGCTCATCGTGCCCATCAGCGCGCTCTCCTACGAGGTCATACGCTATGCGGCCCGTCTGCGCGGGGGGCTGTGGGCGGCCGCTCTGCAATCGCCGGGGCTCGCCCTGCAGCGGCTCACCACGGCCGAGCCGGAGACGCCCCAGCTTGAAGTGGCCGTCATCGCCCTGAACGAGGCGCTCGACGGCGGGGAACGGGATCGCGTCGTGACCGTGCCCTATGTGAAACAGGACGAGACAGCCATTCTGTGAGGATATGACGATGTTCGCCAAGCTCGAAGGCCTTGAAAGGAAATACATGGAGCTGGAGGAATTGCTGGCCGATCCCGAAATCTTCAATGATCAGGAGCGCTACCGCAAACTGACCAAAGCCCATTCCGATCTTGACGTCGTCGTTTCGCTCTTCCGCCGCCACCGCGCCGTGAAGGAGGAGATGGAGGAGAACCGCCTTCTCCTGCGCGATGAGGACGCCGGCATACGCGAGATGGCCCAGGAGGAGGTCGCCCGCGCCGAAAAGGAGCTGCCCGAGATCGAGCATGCCCTCAAGGTGGCGCTTCTGCCCCCGGACCCGCTGGACGAGAAGAACACCATCCTTGAGATCCGCGCCGGCACCGGCGGCGAGGAAGCCGCCCTTTTCGCGGCGGACCTTTTCCGCATGTACACCCGCTACGCCGAGCTGCAGGGCTGGAAGGTCGAGATTTTGAGCGAATCCGGTTCCGATTCCGGGGGCTACAAGGAGATCATCTGCCTCATCTCCGGCAGCCGCGTGTACAGCCATCTCAAGTACGAGGCCGGCATCCACCGCGTGCAGCGCGTGCCCGTGACCGAAGCGCAGGGCCGCATCCACACTTCGGCCGCGACCGTCGCCGTTTTGCCCGAGGCAGACGCCGTGGACGTACAGATCCGCCCCGAAGATCTGCGCATCGACGTGTACCGGGCGGGAGGCGCGGGCGGCCAGCACGTCAACAAGACGGAATCGGCCGTGCGCATCACCCACATCCCCACGGGCATTGTCGTCACCTGCCAGGACGAACGCTCGCAGCACAAGAACCGCGACCGCGCCATGAAGGTGCTCGCCTCGCGCCTGCTCGCGAGCGAGCGCGAACGCCAGAGCTCCGATGTGTCTGCCGACCGCCGGGCGCAGGTGGGCTCGGGTGACCGCTCGGGGCGCATCCGCACCTACAACTTCCCCCAGGGCCGCTGCACAGACCACCGCATCAATCTGACCCTGTACTCCCTCGACAAGATCATGCTCGGCGAGATAGGCCCCCTCATCGAGGCCCTTGCCACCGCCGCCCAGGCCGAGGCCCTCAAGGCGCAGGCCGAGGGTTAGCGGCGCGCTTTCCAGGCTTTCACAATGAAGGACCGCCCGAGGAATTGCCCCGGGCGGCCCTTTCGTCATGCCTGAAAAATACCGGGGGAGGGCCCCCCCGCCCGGCGGCTATTCGTCGCCGACCTTGAGCGCGGCGAGGAATGCCTCCTGCGGCAGCTCCACGTTGCCCATGCGCTTCATGCGCTTCTTGCCTTCCTTCTGCTTTTCCAGGAGCTTGCGCTTTCGCGTGATGTCGCCGCCGTAGCACTTGGCGGTCACGTCCTTGCGGAAGGCCGAGACCGTCTCCCGCGCGATGATCTTCTGGCCGATGGCCGCCTGTATGGCCACCTGGAAGAGCTGGCGCGGTATGGTGCGCTTGAGCTTGAGGGCGAGGGCGCGCCCGTAGGGATAGCTGCGGTCGCGGTGCACGATGACGGCGAGCGCGTCGACGGGCTCGCCGTTGAGCAGTATGTCGAGCCTGACGAGGTCGGATTCGCGGTAGTCGGCGGGCTGGTAGTCCATCGAGGCGTAGCCGCGCGTCAGGCTCTTCAGCTTGTCGAAGAAGTCGTAGACGATTTCGGCGAAGGGCAGCTCGTAGGTCAGCACCACGCGGTTCGTCGAAAGGTAGTGCATGTTCTTCTGCGTGCCGCGCTTCTCCTCGCAGAGCTTCATGACGTTGCCCACGTATTCGTTCGGCACGTGCACGTCTATGCGCACGTAGGGCTCGTACATGGCCCTGATCTTCGTGGGCTCGGGCAGGCGGCTCGGATTGTCGATCTCAAGGGTTCTGCCGTCCGCCGTGTCCACCCTGTAGACGACCGAGGGGGCCGTGGCGATGAGGCTGCACGAGAACTCGCGCTCCAGCCGCTCCTGGATGATCTCCATGTGGAGCAGGCCGAGAAAGCCGCAGCGGAAGCCGAAGCCCAGGGCCTGGCTCGTCTCCGGCTCGAAGCTGAAGGCCGCGTCGTTGAGCTGCAGCTTTTCCAGGGCGGTCTTGAGGTTCTCGTACTCGTCGGCATCCGTGGGGTACAAACCGCAGAAGACGACGGCGCGGGCTTCCTTGAAGCCGGGCACGGGCGTTTCGGCGGGCCGGTCGGCGAGGGTTATGGTGTCGCCCACGCGGGCATGGCTGATCTCCTTTATGGAGCCGCACAGAAAGCCCACCTCGCCCGTGACGAGCTCCCTGACGTCGCGCGAATCGGGGGAGAACACGCCGAGGCGCAGCACCTCGTATTCGCGGCCCGTGCTCATGAGCCGTATGCGGTCGCCCAGGCGTATCGCCCCGTCCACCACGCGGAAGAGCGTGACGACGCCCTGGTAGCTGTCGTACCACGAGTCGAAGATGAGCGCCTTGAGGGGGGCGTCGGGATCGCCCGCGGGAGCGGGCAGGCGCTTCACGATGGCCTCGAGCACGGCGTCCACCCCCGCGCCGGTCTTGGCCGACACGGCGAGGGCGTCCGTGCAGTCAAGGCCTATGGCCTCCTCGATCTCCTCCTTCACGCGGTCGACATCGGCGCTCGGCAGGTCGATCTTGTTGAGCACCGGGATGATCTCGTGGTCGTGGTCGAGGGCGAGGTAGACGTTGCCCAGTGTCTGGGCCTCCACGCCCTGGGTCGCGTCGACGACGAGCAGGGCGCCCTCGCAGGCCGCGAGCGAGCGGGACACCTCGTAGTTGAAGTCGACGTGGCCGGGCGTGTCGATGAGGTTCAGCTCGTACTGCCTGCCGTCGGCGGCGGTGTAGGGTATGCGCACCGTCTGCGCCTTGATGGTGATGCCGCGCTCGCGCTCCAGGTCCATGCGGTCCAGATACTGCTCGCGGGCCTCGCGGTCGCTGACGAGCTTTGTTATCTCGAGGATGCGGTCGGCAAGCGTCGACTTGCCATGGTCGATATGCGCGATGATGCAGAAATTGCGGATGAGGTCTTGCGTGGGCATAGGCCAGTTCTGTAAGCTAAAAAAAAGCAAAAGTCCATGCGCGGGCAATTGCCTTTATCGGCGGGAAGGGGCATACTGCCCGCTGTTTCGGCGCAGTCTTTTTCACCGTCAGCCAAGCCTGAGGAACAGCAATGGCAAACCTGCTCAACCAAAAGCCCAGGAAATCCCTCGTGCGGGAATACAGCGAGGCGCTCATCGTGGCGCTCGCGCTCGCGCTCGTCATACGCACCTTCGCGCTTCAGGCCTTCAAGATACCATCAGAATCCATGCTTGAGACCCTGCTCGTCGGCGACCATCTGCTCGCGACGAAATTCGACTACGGCATCAAGATACCCTTCACCCACAGCTACATCTGGCGCGGCGAGGACCCCAAGCGCGGCGACATCATCATCTTCGAATACCCCAACGACCCCAGCGTGGATTTCATCAAGCGCATCGTGGGCGTGCCGGGCGACGTGATCGAGGTGCGCAAAAAGCAGCTCTTCCGCAACGGCCAGCCCGTCAGGGAGGACTACGTACGCTTCACCGACCCCGAGGGCATCCAGCCCCCGCGTGACAACTACGGCCCCGTCACCGTGCCGCAGGACAAATACTTCGTCATGGGCGACAACCGCGACAACTCGGCGGATTCGCGTTTCTGGGGCTTCGTCGACCGCAGCGCCATCGTCGCGAAGGCGTGGCGCATATACTGGTCGTGGGGCGGCTTTCGCGACATACGCTGGGGCCGCATCGGCCGGGCGATACGCTAGAAAAGCCGCGCCATGGTCTCGGGGCTCTTCACCGGCGGCCTTGAAGGCGTCGACGCCTTCCCCGTGGAGGTCGAAGTCGACTACGCCCGTCAGGGCCTGCCGGGCTTCAGCCTCGTGGGCCTGGCCGAGACGGAGGTGCGCGAAGCCCGCGACCGCGTCTTCGCCGCCATGCGGGCCAGCGGCATGCATCTGCCCCCCGGGCGCATCACCGTCAACCTCGCCCCCGCGGGCAGGCGCAAAAGCGGCACGGCCTACGACCTGCCGCTGGCCGTCGCCCTGCTTGCCGCCGCCGACGTCGTACCCGAAGGGGCTGCCGCAGGCTGGTACCTCGCGGGCGAGCTTTCTCTGACCGGGGCCCTGCGCCCCGTGCACGGCGTTCTGCCGCTCGCCATCCTCGCCGCCAAACGCGGCGCCAAGGGGATCATAGTGCCCCCCGGCAATGCGGCCGAGGCCGCCATCGTCGCCGGCCTTTCCGTCTACGCGCCCAAAACACTCATGGAGGTCGCGGATTTTCTTTCCGGCAAGGCAGCGCTTGAACCCTGCCGCCCCCTGCCGCCCCCTGATTCCGCGTCCCTTCCGCTAGACTACGCCGAGGTCAAGGGACAGTTCGCCGCAAAGCGCGCCCTTGAGATAGCGGCCGCGGGCGGCCACAACCTGCTCATGATAGGCCCGCCCGGAAGCGGCAAGACAATGCTGGCCCAGCGCCTGCCCACCATTCTGCCGCCCCTCTCCTTTGACGAGGCCCTCGAGGTCACCAAGATCTACAGCGTCGCCGGGCGTCTGCCGGCAGAAAGCGGCCTTGTGACGGAGCGCCCCTTCCGCTCGCCGCACCACACCCTGTCCGGCGTGGCGCTTGTCGGCGGCGGCCCCGTGCCGCGTCCCGGCGAGGTGACCCTTGCGCACC
>JAEEGL011765508.1_pt1 | contig 16089 bp, 13 predicted proteins | sample 9134231 | NCBI WGS metagenome assembly JAEEGL01 (sample SAMN16246548, study PRJNA631951) | gut metagenome | biome: gut microbiome; feature: rumen; material: fiber-attached | host: Bos | place: Iran: Karaj | collected 2018-10
CTGCTTCGGCCAGGCCTTCCTGGAGCTGCACCCGACCAAGTATGCCGAGGAGCTCGTGAAGCGCATGGAGAAGAGCGGCGCCAAGGCCTACCTCGTGAACACCGGCTGGAACGGCACCGGCAAGCGCATCTCCATCAAGGACACGCGCGGAATCATCGACGCCATCCTGGACGGCAGCATCGACAAGGCTCCGACCAAGCAGATCCCTTACTTCAACTTCGAGGTTCCCACCGAGCTCAAGGGCGTCGACACCGGCATCCTCGATCCTCGCGACACCTACAAGAACGCCGCTGAGTGGGAGGAGAAGGCCAAGGATCTCGCCGGCCGCTTCATCAAGAACTTCCACAAGTACGAGTCCAACGAGGCCGGTAAGGCCCTGGTGGCAGCTGGTCCTCAGCTGTAAAGACTCCATATGTTAAAAAAACCGCTCCGAAAGGGGCGGTTTTTTTGTTATTTATTCCTATCTTTATCGGCACTTTTTCAAACTAAACCTATTTAAAATCATTATGGGAATTATTATTGCCATCATCGTCGTCGCCCTCCTTGTTCTGTGGGTGATTTCCGTTCAGCGCAAACTCGTCAACCAGGATGAGCTCTGCAAGAACTCCATGAGCACCATCGGTGTCCAGCAGGAAAGCCGCTGGGACGCCCTCACCGGCATGGTCGAACTCGTCAAGTCCTACAACGAGCATGAGTACAACACCCTGCGCGACGTGATCGCCCAGCGCCGCCCCATCGACGGCAACAGCACCGCCGAGGAGGCTGACCTGCAGGAAAACCTCATGGGCCAGGTGGCCAGCCGCCTGAACGTCGTGATCGAGCAGTATCCCGACCTCAAGGCCAACGAGAACTACAGCAAGGCGATGGACGCCGTCGACAAGTACACCAACATGGTCCGTACCAGCAAGATGGTCTACAACGACACGGCGACCAACTACAACAAGCTCATCCGTCAGATTCCGGATTCCTTCGTGGCCAGCATCTTCGGCTTCAAGGTGCGTGAGTACCTCAAGATCGAGGACCAGAAGACGGGGATGCCTTCCCTCAAGATCTAAGCATGAAGCAGTGGATTACCTTATTGGCGGCATTGGTTACGACCTTTGCCGCTTTTGCCGATGAGCAGAAGGTCTACGACCTGGACATCACGGTCACGCTGTATTCCCACGGCGTGGCCGGTATCCATGAGGTCTGGGACCTCGACACCGGCGAGGGTATCACGGAGTGGTACCTTCCCCGCGAGAACCTCGGCGATATTGAAGTGTTCAACCTCAAGGTCCTGGACGAGCAGTACAACAACGCCAATCCTTTCACGGATGTCGGCGAGTGGGACGTGGACCTGAGCCGGAAGCAGAAGACCGGCAAGAGCGGCATCGTGCACAAGCGCAACGGCGTCGAGCTCTGCTGGGGCATCGGCGAATACGGACACCACGTCTTCCATGTCTTCTACGGCATGAAGAACGTCGTCAAGACGCTCAACGACTACGACATGCTCCACATGCAGTTCGTCAACGACGAGCTGAAGTCGCCGCCGCAGCATGTGCGCGTGACCATCGAGACCGACCAGGAGTCCGTGAAAGCCGTGCTGGACACCGCCAACACGCGCATCTGGGGCTTCGGCTACGAAGGCACGGTCGCCTTCCAGGAGGACGGCAGCGTGGTCTTCGAGTCGTCCGAGCCCTTCGGCTACTACAGCTCCGTGATCGCCCTGCTGCGCTTCGAGAAGGGGATGTTCGACTCCCCCAGCGTGCAGGAGCGCGACTTCCAGGAAGTGCTGGACCGCGCGATGGAAGGCGCCGACTTCGGCCCCCGCGGGGACAGCTACGATGACGACGAAGATGACGACTGGTGGGCTTCCCTGATCGCCATCCTGCTGATGTTCTTCGGCTCCAAGAAAGCCCTCAACAAGGGCATGGGCAAGGTCAGCAAGCGCGAGAAGAAGAAATTCATGGGCGCCAAGGAGAGCGAAGTCACCTGGTACCGAGACGTTCCGATGGACGGCGACCTGATCGCCGCCGACTACGCCCTCTCCCGCCTCGGCGAGGACCGCAAGAAGAACGCCCTCGCCTCCGCGGAGATCCTCCGCATGATCTACCAGGGCTACCTCGACGTGCGCAAGGACCCCAGCGGCAAGATCGAGATCGTCTTCGCCGACAACAAGTACGGCAAGGGCGAGATGGATTCCATCGCCAGCGACCTCTGGAGCATGATGCTGGAGGCCTCCGGCGACGACCGCGTCCTCCAGGACAAGGAGTTCTCCACCTGGTCCAACAAGAACAAGAAGCGGCTCTATAGCTGGACCGAGAAGATGACCCTGATGGGCAAGAAACGCTTCCGCGACAACGGCTGGATGCAGACGGTCAGCACGAAGACCACGCCCGAGGGGCAGCTGGAGGTCCAGCACCTGGTGGGCTTCCGCAAGTTCCTGGAAGACTTCACCCTGACCGGCCAGCGCGAGACCATCGAGGTGCACCTGTGGCAGGATTACCTCGTCTACGGCGCCCTGCTGGGCATCGCCGACAAGGTGGCCAAGCAGCTCCAGGACATCGACCCGGTGCTCTTCCAGCAGACCATCGGCTACGACTACACCACCTTCAACGGTGCGCTCAACTCCCTGAACAGCCTGTCGCGCTCCATCACGAGCGCCAACCGCGCCTACCTCGCATCCACCTATTCCGGTGGCAGCGGCTGGAGTGGCGGTGGCGGCCACAGCTCCTTCGGCGGTGGCGGCGGCTTCAGCGGCGGCGGCCACGGCGGTGGCGGACGATAGTCCAAAAAGGCGGCAGGTTTTTGCCGCCTTTTTTGTATCTTTGTACGTATGGCCAAGGAACTGGACAGCAGCATACAGTACCTCGCCGGCGTCGGTCCCAAGCGGGCCGAACTGCTGAAGCGCGAACTCGGGATCGAGACCCTCTCGGACCTCATCCACCTGTACCCGTTCCGCTACATCGACCGCAGCGGGATCACGCCCATCGCGCAGGTGGCGCCCGATCTCGCCTTCGTCCAGCTGCAGGCCACGGTCCTGACCCGCACCCTCTACGGCCCCGGCGGCTCCATCGTCTCCCAGGACACGAACCCCATCCATTTCGGCGCCTGCAAGCGCCTGTCGGTCATCGTCGAAGACGCCACCGGGCGCATGGAGATGGTGTTTTTCAAGGGGATCAAGTGGAACTACCAGCGGCTCGTCCCGGGGGCGACCTTCCTCTTCTTCGGCAAACCGCAGGCCTTCGGCACGCGCATGAACATCGTCCATCCGGAGGTGGACACGCCGCAGGACGGGGCGATGTCGCAGGGCGCGCTCACGGGCGTGTACCCGAGCACGGAGAAGCTCAAGACGGGCGGCATCACCGGCAAGGTGATGTGCAAGCTCCAGTCGGCCGCGCTGTCGCTCTGCCTGCCGGAGGTCGAGGAGACGCTGCCGGAGTACGTCCTGCGCGACCGGGGGCTCGTCTCGCTGCCGTACGCGCTCAAGAACATCCATTTTCCGAAGGACTCCTACGCCCTCCAGAAGGCGACCTACCGCCTCAAATTCGAAGAACTCTTCTTCCTGCAGCTCTCGCTGCTGAAACAGAAATACGTCCGCTCGCGCGGCGAGCGCGGCTTGCTGATGCCCAAGGTCGGGCCGGACTTCCACGCGTGCTACAACGCCCTCCCGTACACGCTCACGGGCGCGCAGCAGCGCGTGATCAAGGAGATCCGCGCCGACCTGACGAGCGGCCACCAGATGAACCGCCTGCTGCAGGGCGACGTGGGCTCCGGCAAGACGATGGTGGCCGTGCTGAGCTGCCTGATGGCCATCGGCAACGGCTTCCAGACCTGCATCATGGCGCCGACCGAGGTGCTCGCGCAGCAGCATTACGCCAATATCCAGAAGTACCTCAAGCCCACCGCCGTGCAGTGCGCGCTGCTGACCGGCAGCACGACGCAGAAGGAGCGGCGCGCCATCCACGCCGCCCTCGAGGACGGCTCGCTGAGCATCATCGTGGGCACGCACGCGCTGCTGGAGGACAACGTCGTCTTCCGCAACCTGGGCCTCGCCGTTATCGACGAGCAGCATCGGTTCGGTGTCGAGCAGCGATCGAAGCTTTGGAGCAAAGGTCCACTGGTGCCTCCTGGCAGTGGTGCGTGGGCGCCGCGAGCGCAGCGATCTGCGGCCATCCCCCTTGAGGGGGTGCAGGGGGTGAAAGCATCGTTAGACCAGAATGTGCCTCCGCACATTCTGGTCATGACGGCTACGCCGATACCGCGCACGCTGGCGATGACGCTCTACGGCGACCTCGACGTGTCGGTCATCGACGAGATGCCGCCGGGCCGCAAGCCCGTACAGACGATGTGCATCGGGCAGAACCGCCGCGCTGCGATGTACAAGTTCATGCGGGAAGAAATCGCCCGCGGCCGCCAGGTGTTCGTGGTCTTCCCGCTCATCTTCGAGAGCGAGAAGATGGACCTGCAGAACCTCGAGAAGGGCTACGAGGAGATCGTCAGCGCCTTCCCGCTGCCGGACTACAAGGTGGCCATCGTCCACGGGCAGCAGAGCAGCGAGGAGAAGAATTTCAACATGGCCGCCTTCGTGGCGGGCCGCGCCAACATCCTGGTTTCCACGACGGTGATTGAGGTCGGCGTGGACGTGCCCAACGCCTCCGTGATGGTGATCGAGAGCGCCCAGCGCTTCGGCCTGAGCCAGCTCCACCAGCTGCGCGGCCGCGTGGGGCGCGGCGCCGAGAAGTCCTACTGCATCCTGGTCAAGGACGTGAAGACGTCCACGGACGCCCAGCAGCGCCTGGACCTGATGTGCCGGACGGAGGACGGCTTCGAAATCGCCGAGCAGGACATGAAGATGCGCGGCCCCGGCGACCTGGAGGGCACGCAGCAGAGCGGCCTGCCCATCAGTCTGAACATCGCCTCGCTGGCCAAGGACGGCCAGCTGCTCACCGAAGCCCGCATCTACGCCGGGCAGGTCCTGGACGCCGACCCGACGCTCTCCGCCCCGCAGAACGCCCCGCTGGTGCGGGAGCTGCGGAAGGAGAAGTACGAGATCAAGGACTACAGCAAAATCTCGTAAGCGTATTTTTTACTACATTTGTATTCCCAATACAGAACAACCACAATATGAAACGAGTATTCATCGCATTTACCTGTCTAGTTATGGCCATCAGTTGTGCTAAGAAAACCGACGAAAGCGGCTACATCGGCCCGTCCGACATCAAGATCGCGGACGGCGTGATGACTCCCGAGACGCTGCTCGCGCTCGGACGCCTGTCCGACCCTCAGCTCTCCCCCGACGGCAGCCGCATCCTCTACGGCGTTTCCTATACCGACATCGCGCAGAACCGCAGCTGCCGCAACCTCTTCCTCTGCAATCCGGACGGCTCCGGCAAGGTCCAGCTGACGCGCTACGCCAAGAGCGTCAGCGGCGCCCGCTGGTCGTTGGACGGCGAGAGCATCTTCTTCCTGCAGGGCGGCCAGCTCTGGAAAGCGCCGCTGAAGGGCAACCAGCTCGGCAAGCGCGAGCAGCTGAGCGACGTCCCCAACGGGATCAGCGAATTCAAGCTCTCCCCGGACCAGCAGCAGGTGATCTACGTCAGCACTATCAAGAACACGGCCCTGGAGCAGCCCGCCGACGCCTACGAGGACCTCGACAAGGCGCAGGCCTATGCCACCGAGGACCTGATGTACCGCCACTGGGACCACTGGGTGACCGACATCCCGCGCAGCTACGTGGCCCCGCTCGGCAAGGAGAAGATCACCCCGGAGAACTCCGTGGACATCCTCGCCACCGAGGAGCTCTTCGAGCTGCCCACCGAGCCGTTCGGTGGTGCGGAGCAACTGGACTGGGCCCCGGACAACCGCCACATCGTCTATTCCTGCCGCAAGAAGGTGGGCAAGCAATACGCCTTCAGCACGAATACCGGCATCTACATCTATGACATCCTGACCGGCGCCACCCTCGACGTCAAGACGGACGGCGGCTACGACACCGACCCCGTCTGGAGCGCCGACGGCAAGCACATCGCCTGGATCTCCATGGCGCGCGACGGCTATGAGGCGGATCGGCAGCGACTATTCGTCGCTGACGTCGAACTGGTTGACATTGAGGACGGACAGAACGCCGGCGTCCAGGTCCTGGGCGTCCGCGAGCTGCTGCCCTCGTTCGACCACGACGTGGCCGGCCTGGTCTGGCACGGCGACGAGCTCTTCTTCAACGCCCTCGTGAACGAAGGCGTCCAGGCGCTCTACTGCGCCGACCTGACGGGCGACGTGCAGCGCATCACCGCCACCGACTGGAACTTCGACTTCTTCTCCCCCTTCGCCATCCGCGAGAAATCCGGCGGCGTGGAGCTGCTCGCCTCCTACTACTGCCTGAAGTTCCCGACCGAGCTGGTGTCCGTCAAGATCTCCGAGTCCGGCGTGACCTACGCGCAGATCACCCACGAGAACGAGCACATCATCGGCCAGCTCGCCGAAGTCAAGGACGAGCGCGTGTTCGTGGAGACCGTCGACTACCAGAAGATGCTCTGCTGGGTGCTCTATCCCCCGCAGTTCGATCCGTCCAAGAAGTATCCGGCCATTGAAATCGTGCTCGGAGGCCCGCAGGGCAGCAATTCCCAGGATTGGAGCTACCGCTGGTGCTACCGCCTGATGGCCCAGCAGGGCTATATCGTCATCCTCCCGAACCGCCGCGGCACCACCGCCTTCGGCCAAGCCTGGAAGGAGCAGATTTCCGGCGACTACCCCGGCCTCAACATGCAGGATTACCTGAGCGCCGGCCGCTATATCAAGAACCAGCCCTACGTGAGCAAGCTCGCCTGCGTGGGCGCCTCCTACGGCGGCTATTCCGCCTACATGCTGGAGGGCATGCACGGCAATCTCTACGATTGCTTCATCGCGCACGCCGGCATCTTCGACGAGAAGCAGCTCTGGTACACCACGGAGGAGATGTGGTTCGCCAACTGGGACAACGGCGGCTTGACGCAGTATGCTTATACGCCCGGTCAGATGGGCCCGTCGTACGACGGCGTCACCTTCGGCGGCATGCAGCAGGCCGGCGCGCCGTATGCTTATACGCCGAAGGCTCAGCGGCACTATGCCAACTCTCCTTCTTCGATGGTCACGAAGTGGCACACGCCGATTCTCTGCATCCACGGCATGATGGATTACCGCATTCCCTATGAGCAGGGCATGGCGGCCTTCAATGCTGCGCAGATGATGGGTGTTCCGTCCAAGCTCGTGATCTTCCCGGAGGAGAACCACTGGATCCTCCAGCCGCAGAACTCCCTCTACTGGCACCGCGTCTTCTTCGACTGGCTCGACCGCTGGATGAAGTAGCTGCTGCTACTGCTCGAAGAGCAGTTTCTCGATGAATACCTGATGATCCTCGACGCGCCCTTCAATGATATGGGCGCCGTCGGGGTCCAGGGTATGCCAGAGCTCGACGGTCTCGCCGGGCCGGGCCTCGCGGTTGAAGTTGACGGTCAGCTCCTTGACCATCTTCTCGTTAACCAGTTCTTCAGGCAGGGCGTCCATCGCCCAGACGGTGTACTTGACGTTGTTGGCGTGCTGGTTGTAGTCGATGTCGGACCAGCGGACCGTGTGCGTGCCGAGCAGCTCCAGCGCGGCGCCGCGCGGCACCGCCACCTTGGCGGCGTTCGCCTCGATGGCGAAGTCCGGACTCTGCGGATCCATCGAGGTGTACTCTGACAGGAAGTCAGCGCGGACCACGCGCCGCTCCTCAATGTTCATCACCACCCAGGAGCTGGTGGAATTGACGGCCGGCTGGCCGTCGGCGCCCAGGATCTGATAATCACGCAGGAAGAACAGCCCCTGCATGCCCTTGTGCCAGGTCAGCACCTTGCAGGACTCTTTGTGCAGCACGGGGCGCTCGAAGCGGACGTGCTGCCGCGCCAGGACCCAGGTGCAGCCGCGGGGGCGGAGCTGATCGTCGCCGAAGTTGAGTTTGTCTGCGCCGTAGACCGCCATGTGCTGGGCCAGGTCAAGAAATGCTGCGGGACGCAGGATGTGCCGGCGGTCCACCTGGTAGCAGGTGGCCGTGAAATCTTCGTAAAACTTATCTTTCAGGTAATCCGTCATAGCAAATCGGGTTGGTGTCGAGCTCGGTCTTGACGACCTCGACGCCAGGACAGTTCGCCTGCAGGTACGCCTGCAGCAGGTCCTGGGTGTATTGTTCGCTCTGGTAGTGGCCGAGCTCGGCGAGGAGCATGCCGGCGTTCTCGAAATAGTCGTGGTAGTGGAATTCGCCGCTGAGGAAGCAGTCGGCGCCGGCGCGGATGGCGTCGCGCAGCAGGAAGGCGCCGGCGCCGCCGCACAGGGCCACGCGCCGGACCATCCGCCCGTCGGGGGCGGAATGGCGCAGGCACTGCACGCCGAAAGTCCGCTTCACGCGGGCAAGGAAGTCCGCGTCGCGCTCGGGCTGCGGCAATTCGCCGACCAGGCCTGCTCCGGCGTCCTCCCCTTCCTGAGGAGAAAGCCAGCGGAGGTCCTGCAGACCGAGCAAAGATGCGATCTGATGGTTGACGCCGCCGGGGGCGTTGTCCAGGCTGGTGTGGGCGGAGTAGATGGACACGCCGCTCGCCAGCGCCCTGACCACGCAACGCTGCTGGTAGGTGGTGTCGGAGACCTGGCGGAGGGGTTTGAAGAGCAGCGGATGGTGCGAAACAATTAAGTTACATTTCTTCGCAACCGCCTCTTCCACAATAGCTTCCGTGATGTCCAGGCAGACCAGCACACGGCTGATCTCCGCATCCGGGAAGCCGACCTGCAGACCCGAGTTGTCCCACTCGTCCTGCAGCTTCAAGGGCGCCAGCCGCTCCAGCGCGGCGATGATTTCACGCAGTTTTGCCATACGCTTCACGATTTTGCAACCGCGAAGGTACGCAAATTATTCCAGATAGCGCGCGCGAAGGGTCTGGATATCCTCGTCGGAGAGGCCCATCGGGCCATGGAGGTAGGCGTCCAGGGAGCCGTATTCCCGGTCGATCCGGTCCAGCGCCTGGATGAAGTTGTCGGTATTGCAGCCCAGGAAGGCCTTGACCACCCCCACCTCTTCGTCCTTGCCGCCCCAGAAGCGGACCCGGCGGGTGTACTTCTTCACATCCGCCTCATAGACCTTGTTCGTGGCGTCGAAGTCCGCCACGATGGTCTCCCGGTCGGCCCCCAGGGCCGCCAGGATCAGCGCGGAGGCGATGCCCGTGCGGTCCTTGCCCTGTGAGCAGTGGTAGAGCACGGCGCCGTACTCCGTGGCCAGCACGTAGCGGAAGAACATGGCGAACTGCGCCTGGCTCTCCGGCCGGAACAGCAGGATGGGATACATCTCCCGGGCCACCTCCTTCGCCTTCTTGTTAAACGCGGCTGCAACGATGATCTTCTTGACGTCGAACTTCTTGTGGCCGGTGAATTTCTTTTTCTCTTTCTCCGTCATGCCGGCGCTGGCATTGCCGGTGGCGTCGATGAGCAGGGGGATATATTTCGCGCCCGGGACCGTCCGGTCCTCCTTCCCCTTCTTCTCGCCCTCCTTCCGCATATCGATGACCGTGCTGGTCGGAAGCTGCGAGAGGTACTGCAGGTCCGCGTCCGTGGCCTCCGCCAGGTGCGCGGAGCGCAGGAGCAGGCCGTCCCGGACCTTCCGCCCGTCCTGCATGACGTAGCCGCCCAGGTCCCGGGCATTGACGATGCCCCGGACCGGGAGGAACTGCTGCGCAGAAACGACCGTAGAAACGAACAAACCCATCGGAATCAATAATCTGCTGACATGGAGCATAAACCAAAAGCTAAAGGTAATAATTCTTGATTGAACGCCGTATCATGACGCAGAAAAAGAGCTCCTCCGCCAGCCTGGGCGGCACGAATTCACTGCGGACCACCAGGTCCAGGCAGGCGAAGCGCGCGGCCTGGCGGTCGAACTCCGTGTGGTCCTCCTGGCCGGTGTAGGCCTTGGCGAAGGCTTCCCAGAAACGGCGCAGCTGCTCTTCGCTCATGTGGAAGATGTCCTGGACCCGCTTCATGGAAGCGTAGTCGTGGCAGATCTGGTACAGGTGGCCAAGGTCGAACATCGGAGAGCCGTAGCCGAAGCGGTCCAGGTCGATCCAGAGATAGCGGCCGTCCGAGCTGACCAGGTTGCCCATGTTCAGGTCGCCGTGGCTGCAGGTCTTGACTTCCGGGACGGTCTCGGCGAAGGCCCGCAGGATCCCGCGGTTCTTCTTTCCGATGAACCTCACCTTGTCCACCGCCCGCAGCAGCTGTTCCTTCCGGTTGGGGAAGAAATCGGTGTTGCAGGGGGTTGTGGACAGGGTTTTGAAGTGCTCGCACAGCACCTGCGCCATCTCTTCCGTGCGCTCGGGCGCATCGGCGCAGAGGCGCGAGAGGGATTTCTTGTTTTTGATGCGCTCGGACAGGGTGCCGAACCCGTCGCCGACGCGGACCATTTCGAGCATCCGGGGAGTCGGGAGTCCCAGGCCTTCCACGGCCTGGGACACCTCGAACTCGTGCCGCACAAAAGCCTCCGTATTGAGCCCCGTGCGGTTGACCTTCAGGATCATGTCCGGCTCGGACGGATTCATGTAAACGCTTCCGTTTCCGCCCTCGCCTACCTTGGACCAGGCGCTGATGTCAATGCATCTGTATTCGCTCATTCCCATTCGTCAGTTAGTCTTTCTTCGGCAGCCGCAGCGGCAGCGCGCCCGGCAGGATCTTGAGGTCGAAGTGGGAGCCGGGCAGCTGCTCGCCGTCAATGTAGATGTCGATCAGGTCCTTGCTGCTGATCGTCACCTCGCGGGCCTGCCGGAAGAGGATCCGCTTCCCGGCCGCCTTGCAGCCGATGTGGTCGCCCTTTCGGTAGTGAGGGATCAGCAGGAGGAGCCGCAGCAGGCTCATCGCCCGGAAGTAGCAGACATCTATCAGGCCGTCATCCACTTTCGCCGTCGGCGCACAGTTGAACTCGCCGCCCACCCGATGCCCGTTGGCGAAGGTGCAGAGCACCATCGGGCCACGGGCGATGCGCTCGCCGTCCACCGTCACCTTGATGCGGTTGTAGCGGCTGGTGAGGATGGCATTGATCACGCCCCGCGTGTAAGCCTGGTGGGCGGATTTCCCCTGGGCCACCAGTTCGTTGGCGCGGGAAGCGACCTTGGAGTTGAAACCGATGTTGCAGACATTCAGGCAGTAACTGTCATTGACCTGGATCACATCTATAGGATGCACGGTACCGGCCAGCATGGCCTTGACGTTGCGAAAGTCGTAGCCCGGGAAGTTGATGATGAAGTCCTCCGTGGCGCCGGCGAAGTACAGGATGGCGATGGTCTTGTTGGCGCACAGCTTGGCGGCCTGCTCGCTGGAGCAGGCGTAGCCGACCAGGCCGGAGGCCACGCCGTTGATGATGCCGTTGCCGCCGCAGGCCACGAAGCAGACCTCCTCCTCCGGATGCAGGTCGCAGTAGAGACGCACGTAGCGCGTGGCGTCACCCTCGCCCAGGGTGGTGTACACCTCGTGCGGATGCGGGTTCTCCTTCAGCTGGAAATAGAAGTCCTGGTACTGGTGGGCTTTGTCGTCCCGTCCGTTGATGATATAGATGTACTTCATATTTTCAAGCTCATGATGGTGATGTCATCGCTCTGCGGATGGCTGCCGGTGAAGCCCTTCACGGACTGGTAGATGTGCTCCACGACGGTCTTCTCATCCCCGTCAGCCTCGTTCTGCTGCACGGCCTCCAGGAGCCGCTCCTCGCCGTAAAGGGCGAAGTCGTTGTTCTCGGCTTCCGTGACGCCGTCGGTGTAGGCCACGAGGCGCGTGCCGGGCGCGAGCTCGATCGACTCGGCCTCGTAGGGGAAATTCTCCATCAGGCCGGCGGCCAGGTTGCTCTTGACCTCGAGGAAACGCGGCGCCTCGCCGGGCGCCAGGATGACGGGCGGGTTGTGGCCTGCGTTGCAGTAGTCCATGTGCCCGGTCTTCAGGTTGATGCGCCCGATGAAGAGCGTGACGAACATGTCGTTGCTATTGGAGTCGGCCACGCTGTTGTTCAGGCGGCTCACCGACTCGCTGAGCGGGAGGTCCAGGGTCGCCACGAAGTGGAGCATGGCGCGGGTGATGGACATCACCAGCGAGGCCGGGACGCCCTTGCCGCTCACGTCGCCGACGGCGAAGTGGAGCACGTCTCCCTTCTGGATGAAGTCGTAGAGGTCACCGCCCACCTCCTTGGCAGGCCGGAGCAGCGCATGGAGCTGGGGCGGAAAGTCCGTGCTCAGCATGCCCATCTGGATGGTGCGCGCCACGTTCAGCTCCGACTCCATGCGCTCGTTGTCGCTCTTGGTGGTCTTCATCTGCACGATGTAGTCCGTGACGGAGTTCTGCAGGTAGACGAAGCTGTCCCGCAGGCGCCGCATCTCATCCTTGCTGGAGATCTCCGGCAGCTTGGCCTTGAAGTTGCCCATGCCCATATTCATGGCCGACACGGATAGCTCCGTGATCGGGCGCGTCATCCGGCGGATCTCCTTCCGGCACACGAAAAACACGATCACCAGGCCCAGGATGCCCACGATCAGCAGGCTCAGGACCAGCAGCAGCGGGGCCTGACGGGCGCTCTCGTGGGCAACAACATACTGGGTGGCGATCCCAATGACAGCAAAGGAGGCGAGGAAAATCACCGAAACGATGCCGATGATTCTCCAGCTCAGCCTGCTTGAAAAGGATCTGTTGTTCATTATTTCTCTATCATGCTAGAGGTAGAATCTGCAGGAGACATTGCCGGCGTTTAGCATGAACGAGAAAGTATCGGACTTGTCTACGATCTGGTTGGAGGAATCCTTGTATTTGTAATTCTCGTAGTAAAACTCACCGATCGCGACGCCGATGGCAAAGCGGGGATTCACCTTGAATTCAATTTGGAGCGGCGTGAAATAAATGTAGTATCCATTGTACTTGCCATTGACGAGCACGCTGGAAGTGGAAGTATATGTCTGCTTGAAAGAGCCCAACTCATAACCGCCACCGATTTCCGGAGTGTAGTAGAAATTGTCCGTCAGCTTGACGTAGTACGCAATGTTGGGGTTGAAATAGACGCCGACCGAGTTTTGTTTCAAGTTGTCGACGACGGTCGCGGAAGTAAAGGGCACGCCCACGCCGAACGACAGGCGGAAATTGTCGGCAACGAAATAATCAAAGCCGACCGCAGCCTGCACCAGGGTATACGGGGCATTGGAGAAAGTGGCTCCGGCGAAAGCACTGATGGCCTTGTCGCCACGCTGCTGAGCAGAAAGGCTCACGCATGCGGTGAGCGCCAGGAGGATACAAACTATACGTTTCATAAGCATTAATAATTATATGGTTTGAATTGTAAATATAATAATAATACTGATTAAACGACTTTATCCTTCCACTTCTTCCTGTGGATGTACGCCACGCTCTGGATCCAGATACACAGCGCATAGACGCCGTCGGCCGTCCAGCACACGGCCACGTTGGATTTCAGGATGCCGATGATGACGGTGCAGTACACGGCATAGATACAGAGCGCCACCGCGTCAATGCGGAGGCAGACACGGGTGTCTCCCGTCCCGGCAACAGATTGCAGATATACATTCCACGGCAGGGTAAGGAAGGCGGCCGCGCACATCACCCGCAGGGTGGGAACGGACCCCTGGACCAGGGAAGGAATATCGGTAAACAGGCTGATAATCCAGTGCGGGAAAATGGCGAAGACAGCGAGCAGCGGCACCATCGTCACAGCGCAGAGCACCAGCACCCGCCGGATCACCGGCATCACGCCTTCGGGATGGCCCTCACCGATGATGTTGCTCACCAGCGTGGCCGCCGTGGAGGCAAAGGCCGCCGAGAAAACGAACGGTACCTCGGAGATGCTCCGGACGATGTTGGCGATGGCCAGCTCCTCCTCGCCCAGATGCTCGATGAAGAGGAAGAAAAGCAGCCACACGGAGACATTCAAGACATACTCCAGCATGACCCAGGAGGCGGTGGAGAAGACATGTCTGAGCTCCTCCCAGATGGGTTTGACCAGCTTCTGCAGGCCGTATTTCTTATCGGCCGTAAAGAAGGACCATACCACAAAGAAGAGAAGAGAGATACCTTCCGAGATGGTGGACGCCAAAGCGGCTCCCTTGATGCCCATCGCCGGCGCACCCAGGTGGCCGAAGATGAGCACCCAGTCCAACAGGATATTGCTGGCCACCAGCACAATGGAATTCCAGGTGAGGCTCTTGGTTTCACATACCCCCACGTAGAAAGCGCGGAACAGCGCTGTCATAAAGGCGAAGAGCAGCCCCGGGATCCGCCAGTTCACATAGACCACGGACGCCCTGAAGATGTTCTCCGACTGCAGCAGCCCCCGGAGCAAAGGCGGGGACAGCAGGTACGAAAGGAGCATGGTCACAAGCGCCAGCCCCGCCAGGAACCAGACGCCCTGCCAGAACACGCGCCCGATGGCGCCGTATCCCGTTCCGCTCTCCGAGGCTTCCCCGTTTCGCCGGCCGATGATGATCTGGACCCCGATGGAGAAGCCAAAGCCCAGCATGTACAGGATGGTGAAATACACGCCTGCGATGGCCGAGGCGCCCAGCTCTACCTCCCCCACCCGGCCCAGGAAGGCCGTGTCGGTCATGCCCAGCAGCTCCTCCATCACCAGGGCCACCAGGATGGGGAAAGTAATCTTCCAAATGGATTTGAAAGAATACTGCTGCGGGAGTTTGTATGTGGATACGCCTTCCTGCATTGCCACTTTACTTCAATTCTAATTTGGTCATCTCGAAAGAGGACGTAAAGGTGCTGCCGTCCTCATCCACACGCAGCGCCGTCCAGTACATCTTTCCGTCCCGGATATCAATCTCCCACCATCCACTTTCCGATCAACTTCTCGGCCAAGGTTTTTTCCTGCGTACAGGAAGCAAAAAAGCCGGCGCCGCAGACGAGCGCAGCGGCGAGGGCTCCACGAATGATTATTCTCTTCATGTTCATGCTGTCTCGCGCGCGGCGATGATGTCCAAAAGGTAGTGAGGGGTAAAGTAGTGGTCCATGAACTGGTAGTAGCCCAGCAGAGGAAGGACGGCCTTGTACTGCTCGGAGAGCAGACCCTTTTTGATACGGAGGTCACCGGGGCCGGCGATGTCCAGGACATTCTGGTCCTGAGCCGTGTACGCCTTCCATTCCACCTTGTCCGTGGACGGGTTGCCGCAGCGCGCGAAATTGGTCCACATCAGCATGACGGACGTGAAGATCTCATCCGAGTTGTTGGTGCCGTTGAAGGCGCTGCTTGTCCCGAAGCCGCGCATATTGAACACGAACATGAGTTCCACGGAATGGGCTGCGCCAATCTCCGGATTGCTGCCCGGATACGACCAATAGTAGCAGAACGTCTTGTTGAACGCGCTCTGCACGTCGAGCTGCTGGAGCATGGGGACCCTGAACATGAGCTCATTGATGAACTCCGTCTCGATAAGTCCCGGCTCCTGGGTCCGGCAGACCCGCCAGAATTCCTCGTAATACTTCCTGTCCTCTCCCTTCAGGCAGCAGGCCGCATCGCCCACGGCGCGCGTGGCAAACAACTTTTGTTCTTCCATGCTCAGCATCGCACCCTCACCCATGAACAGGCGGGCCTCGTCGGCCGTGCTGCCGGCCATGATGGAGATGTGCTTCGCGTAGCCCTTCCTGTACAGTTCGATGGGCGCCTCGGGGAGCACCTCCGTCCCGTAGTAGGGGCAGGATGTGAACTGGCCGACCGCTTCGAGGTACGCTTTCTGGAGCTCCTCCTCGCTCAGCGCCATGATCTCGTCCATGGTCTTGCAGCCGGTGTACTCGAGCAGCGCCCGGGTCTTGCCCTGCGCGGACTCGCAGCCGACCGGGAAGGCCAGGGTGGTCGAGCCGCTCTGGGCGATGACCTTCTGGAAATAGCGGTTCGCCTCCTTCATGACGGGCAGGATGGAGACCGAGCCGCCGCCGGCGCTTTGCCCGAAGATGGTGACGTTGTCCGGGTCGCCGCCGAAAGCGGCGATGTTCTCGTGCACCCACCGGAGCGCCATGGCCTGGTCCAGCAGGCCGTTGCAGGGCGCCGTCTTGAAGTTTTCTCCGCCGGGC
>JAEEGL012504648.1_pt1 | contig 16089 bp, 7 predicted proteins | sample 9134231 | NCBI WGS metagenome assembly JAEEGL01 (sample SAMN16246548, study PRJNA631951) | gut metagenome | biome: gut microbiome; feature: rumen; material: fiber-attached | host: Bos | place: Iran: Karaj | collected 2018-10
GGGGTTGGTACGGTATGCTCCTTTGTGGGACTGGTAAGCAGCGTCATGAGTGCTTTCAGACTGGGAAGCGGATCAAACCTTACCCTTGCGGATCACACTTCACAGGGACTTATGGTGGGCTCCGGGTTAGTCGGGAACGCTACCGGCGCAGGAGTGGGAGGAGCAGAGATCCTTGATAAGGCGAAGCTCATTAATCTGGGCAGGGGTCCCGCAGATCCTACCCTTCCCTGGTACGGAAGTACGAAGGTGAAATCCTTCAGTGAATCCTTTGCCACCGCAGGGGGGAAGATGGATTTTATCTCCGGCGGGGTATCCGTGGTTACGGGAACGGCGGTAGCCTTGTCGGGCTTCATCGATATACGAAGAGGTGTGAGCTCCAGAGAGGATGTGAAGAATGCCCGGGAAGCCATGAGACAGGAGGCGGATGCCAATGTGGTCCTTACCCCCAAACAGCAGGCAGAGAGGGCTCAGCTTAAAAGGCTTCTGAACCATCAGGACAGGGCCATTTCGGATCAGGAATTCTCCGGAACCCTCAAGATGATAGGCGGTGGCCTGACAGCAGTAGGAGGTGCCCTCACCATGACCGGTATCCTGGCACCCATCGGAGGTATCCTGTCCCTGACAGGCTCCATCATTAATATCGGTTTAGGCATGCTTTATGCGAGACACAGGAGAAGTCTCACCCAGCGTCAGGCCGTGGATGACGGCATACGCCTCGAGGAAGCGGTGACTCTGGTCCAGAACACATATCCCGGAATGCAGAATATAAGCAAAAAGGAGAGGGAGAAGCTTAAAAACGAGGTGCGGATGGAGGCTCTGGGAGAGCTTGGTTATGCCACCTATAAGGAGGCCTACTCCGAGATCTCCAAGCAGAATGCGGCTCTCCTTTATGAAAAGGTCTTCACTCTTCCCGAGAATACCGAAGAGTACAGGATGTACTTTGAAACCATGAAATCCATGGGATTTAAGATAAAGAAGGCGGGTAACGGACAGAAGATGAACATTCCCACCGTTGGGATGATCTATTCCAAGCTTATGGGGTAATTGAGGAGAAGTTTGAAAGTCTTTGATTTTCAAACTTCATCGGTGCCGCGCAGGCACGTCACCGATGGGAGACTGATGCCTGCGGCGTAAGGTCAGGATATGAAGGTACTGTGGTCGGATTCGGACGCTAAAAGAAGGGATTTTTTCAGGCGCTATGCCGTTTATTACAAGGCAATGCTGCCGGAAAATGCGGATTATGTACTGATTACGGATGACAAAGGGAATTTCTGTGGTTTTGCGGCCCTGGTCTGCAGGGCAGCGTCAGCCGAGATCATATTCCTTGTGGTGGAAGAGAGCAGACGGCATAAGGGGTATGGCAGCTTTATGCTTAAAGAGATCGAAAAAGCCCTTAGGGATTCAAGGATCCCTGTGGTAAGAGCGGTGCTGCCTCCAAGGCACGAGATGACGGGGCTCTTTTCCAAAGCGAGATATCAGCTTTTCGACGGAGAACCCGAGTATGCCGTACCCTTCGCAGCTCTCCACTACTGTGCCAACTTTAGGAAGCAGATAGAGAATGCTGATCCCGTCAAGGCCAGGACCCTTGATGAGTTTACCCCGGAGGAGAGGAAGCTTATTACAAGATATTTTGAGGAAGAAAGGATCACGGATTATAAGCTGCTGGACAAAAACCGGTCATCGGCAGTCCTTGAAGGAGGAGAGGTCCGTGCTCTTTTCCTCTGTGAGAAGGTCTCCGGAGGCGTGATCATAGAATACATGTATACCGTAAAAGAGCATCCCGAGTATCTGATAGACTGCTTCAGGGCCACGAGCCGGTATATTTCCCTTAGTTCCGCCAATGCGCCGAAAAAAAAGGACATGATGCTTTCGGTATCCATGCATAACGAAAAAGGGGTGAAGCTCCTTAAATACTTTACCGAGGGTCTGATACAGCCGGAAATAATAACACGCGAGATTTTTGCGGTCAAAAACATATAGGGAGAGCTTTTCAGCCCTCCCTTAAGTTTTCTATTCCCGGAGCTATGGCCATGGAGTAGTTGGTGTAGTATACCACAAATCCCGGCTTTGCACCCGCGGGCTTTTTCACTTCCCGCCTCTGAACATAGTCTATCTCTACCTTTGACTGGTCCCGCCCCTTACTGAAATAGGCGGCTAAAGCACCGGCCTCGTTAAAGGCCCTGTCCGGGATGCTGTCCGGGTCCTTTCCGCTTTTTAATATCACGTGGGAACCCGGGAACTTCTTTGAATGGAACCACCAGTCGTTGGCACTTCCGATCTTGAATGTGAGATAGTCGTTCTGAAGGTTGTTCTTTCCCACATAGAGGTCGTAGCCGTCGCTGGAAATGAAGTGGAGGGGCTTTCCTGCCTCTGTTTTCTTCTTTCCCTTACTTTCGCCCCTGCCCCGTATATATCCAGTTTCCACAAGCTCCCGCCTGATCTCATTGATGTCGGACTCGTTTTCCGCTATATCGAGAGCGGCCTGAACGGTGAGCAGATGGTCAAGATCCGCCTTAGTCTCCTTCAGCTGCACCGTAACCGCTTCCTCCGTGCGCTTAAGCTTCTGGTAGCGGTCAAAGTACTTTTTCGCGTTTTCCAGTGCGGTCTTCTGGGGATCAAGGGGAATGGTGATCTCGGTATCATCATAGTAATTTAAGCAGGTTAAGGATTTCCCGCCGGGCTCGGCGCTGTAGCCGTAGGTATTAAGGAGTTCCCCGTAGATCCTGAACTTGTCCTTTTTCTTTGTATCTTCAAGCTGCTTAAGCTGTATGTCGTATTTTTTGGAATCCCGCTCGATCAGCGTGGATACTATCTTCCTGAGGTCGGCGGAACGCTGCTTTATCCGGACAGAGCGGTTCTTTTCCGCATAAAACCTCTCCAGTACCAGAGAGATGCTGCCGGGATGCACCGCCTTCAGGTCTTCATACTGAGAAAGGTGCAGCGCCGCAAATTCCACCGGGTTTCCCTTATCATCATATATGATCTCCGGGGAAAAACGCTCCTCCCTTATGTCATTCATCAGAGAGGAAAAACAGTCAAAAAGTCTTTCCGTATCCTCTGTTGAAAGGGAGGCAGTGGAGGAATTTCCGTCTATTCCTGCCCTGAAACAGAGGTCGCTGGCCTCCACGGGGGAGATCCCGGTGTAGTTACCGTAGAGAGCTTTTATAACGGGCAGGGAAGAGCCCGAAATTGTTGACATAAAATTATCTTTCTCAAGCCCCTGCACCGGGTCCTTTTTATCCTCGGTGAAGGGGATAAAATAGGGCCTTCCCGGCAGGACAGCCCTTACGGAGCTTACCGACTCCGGGATACGCTTGATGCTGTCTATTATTGAGTCGTTTTCATCTACAAAGATCAGATTGCTGTATTTTCCCATGAGCTCGATGACCAGATATTTCTCCTTCATATCCCCCATCTCGTCCATGTGCTCGATGCCGATCCTTATAACTCTCTCAAGTCCGGGCTGAGTAACGCTCGTTATCCTACCGTTCTGGGCGTGCTTTCTTAAGAGCATACAGAAATTTGGGGCCGTCATGGGGCTCACCTTATTACTCTCCGTAAAGCAGGCAAAGGGAAGGGATGCGGAAGCCGAGAGCAGCAGCCGCTTTGTGCCGCCGTCATTGGTCTTTATGGTGATAAGTATCTCATCGTTCTCCGGCTGTGCGATCTTATATATACGCCCGTTAAGGGCTTCTTTTCTCATTTCCGCGGCCACCGCCGCTACGGTAATACCGTCAAATGCCATGATACTGACTCCTCCGGTCTTCTTTTATATCATATTTCCACTGTCAGTTCAAAGGCTTACTGCTTTTTATCGGGATAACGCACGGAAAAATTACGGGAATAAGCATATTTTTTGCAACTTTTCATTGACTACATAAGGGGGTGTTATGTTACATTGTAGATAGTAGTTTTTTTCTATGTCAACGGTAATTTTGACATGCTGTTACTCTAATCACCCGGAGGTTTAATTTATGAAAAAGAGAATGATGTTTCTTATCGTAGCAGCCTTAGGTATTTGTATGCTTGCCGGCTGTAATAAAAAGGCCCAGGTTGAAGAAGCACCTTTACCTGAGGAGGAGTTTGTAGAAGAGGATTTTGAAGAAGGGGATTTCGAAGAAGGGGATTTCGAAGAAGATTATATGGAAGAGGAGCCTGTCGAAGATTACGATGAGCAGGAAGAATATGCTGAGGAACCTGCTGAGGAGCCTGCTAAGGAAGAGGCAGCTGACAGCAGCCAGGGCGCACAGGGTTCAGCCGATGCAGTAGGAACATGGCTTACAGACGGCTATGATGAGGAAGCTAACTGGGCTATGAGCTATAAGATAGAGCTTACAGCCGACGGAAAGGCAAGCTGCTCAGGCTACAGGAATAAGGACACCGGAACCTACGAGTCAACCGGAGATAACAAGGTTCTTATTACCTTTGATCACTGCGAGACTGACGAAGCAGGTGAAGGATATAAGGTTGTTGACGGCTTCAAGTATACAGTAGAGATGACCATAAATGGAGACGATGCAGACATCAAGATCAATGCTCCGGATGTCATCAGTAATCTTGAAGATGGAAAAGTACACAGAAATAATGGCAGTACCGCTTCCCGTTCGGGAGGCGGCGGTGCCGCAGAGGTTGCTGACGGAGATTATCTGACGGACGAGACATACAAAGGGGAAATATCTGCTGACGGCTCAACCATCCGCATCAACACTGCCTTATATCACGAGGATGAAAACTGGAATAAGGTACTTGATTACGATAAGCAGGAATATGAATTCGCTACTTCAGATGACTGCAAGTGCGTAGTATTTACAGAGACTAAAGAGGAAAATCCTGTTTCTGAAAGGATTGATTTCATCAACGAGTTCCTTCAGGGAAACAGCGGTCTGCCCATCAGCTTTAAGATATCAGGCGGCAAGGTGACTGAGATCGGATTCAGTTCATGATGGACAACGCCAAAAAACAGGCTCCCGGAAAAGCACGGCTTTTGCTGATACCGTTTATTACCGTTATCAGCACTGTGCTTTTTATTGTTTTTATGTGGAGTCATCTTATGAACAGCTTCCGGACCACGCAGATACAAAACAACGAAAGCTTTTTTTCTCATACCATATCAAATCTCGACAGTAACAACCGCGAGATCGATTCCCTGACAGAAAGATTCAATTCCAACAATAACATAATGCTTAACGATCTGGTCAGGGTATATTCCTACGACAACTTCCAGAAGCTGGAAGCCATGCCTGTTGATGAGCAGAGTGAGCTGCTCTTAAAAACCACCATCAGCATGTCGTACTGCTGCTGGATCCTTGTGATCGACAGGGACGGGGATGTTCTTATGGCTGACGCGTCGGATAACGTGGGATTCAATATGGTTGATGATATCGAACTCGATAGAAAGGAGTTTGAAAGGCTCCGGGACGGCGAGATCGAAAAGATGGTCATTGACTCCCCTTATGAGCTTGAGGGAGTACGTGATGATGCAAAGCTGTATCTATACTGCAAAGCCATACCCGGTACCGGAGAGGGCGAAGAAAAAAAGTATATCCTTATTTCCTTCTTCTCGCAAATGATAGAAGAGACAAAAGACAGGATGAACGATCTTTCCGCATGGATGAACGGATCTGCCATCGGCAGTAACGGCTCGGTCTTTTTAGTGGATGCAGACTCGGATGTGATTAAATACGGCTCCGTTAAAGGGACTGATCTCAAAGGAAAAAGCGCGTCACTTTCAGGTTTTGATTCACTGGTTTTGTCGGATGGGTTTAACGGAACGGCTGTTATTAATGGAACGAGGTGCTTTGTTTCATCAAAGGCATATTCCTCTAAGTTATACGGACAGAATGATTATATCGTGGCAGCGGTACCCTTTACGGAGATCATAAGGGTTAACGCCCCGGTCTTCATCTGGAATGTCTGCCTTTTCCTCATCTTTCAGGCACTTATGATGTCTTATATCACCCATGCATCTGCCGAACTGAAAGTGGAAGGAGAGGATCCGAAGAAGTTAAGGATATTTAAGGGCAGGGATCTGAGTATTTATTTTTCCCGTACTCTTGCGGGAAAGCTCATTCCGGTGGCCATATTTGCAGCTGTTCTTCTACTGGGCTGCACCTTTTATTTCCAGCTGCTCATGAAAATGTCCGAGGTATTTTCGGAGTCCATGAGGATAGAGGAAGATATCTCGAAGAATGTTGAAGAAAGCGCCATACTGCAGGATGATTTTAAGACTTATGCCAATCTGCAGTATGAAAGCCGGGCTAAACTAATGGCTTTCATGGCGGCGTTGAACGGCAATGCTTACCTTGATCCGGAAAAGGAAGCGGAAAGCATAAATCTCTTTAACGAAAAAGAAAACGGAAAAAGGGATGTCATTAAGGACGAGTATAACAATGCGGTCCAGGTCATCAATAATTCCGCAAGTCTGGATGAGCTTAAGGAGTTAAACCATGTGGAGGAGATCTATCTGATATCCGATTCCGGTAAGACCATGGCCACATCTTCTACCTACTGGAATTTTGCCTTAAGCACCGACCCGAAAGACCAGTCCTATGAATTCTGGGATATCATCAACGGCAAGAGCGAAGTAGTGGTGCAGGATGTGAGGATCAGCGATGAAGGAAATCTTTCCCAGTTTATCGGCTGTGCCCTTAATTACTATACCTGCCTTGATGATGACGGCAATACGAAATATGTAAGCTATACGGACTATATGGCACAGGAAAATGGGCGTTACAACGGGAATGAGATCACCAGGCATTTAGGATTACTGCAGATTGAGATCAACCCGGAGGCCAAAGACCGGATGATCGACAGCGCCAGACCGGAATATATCCTGTCTAACAGCAGGATCTCAAACGGCGGTTTCCTTATGGGATTTTCCTATGACACGGATAAAGAGGATTATAAGGTCCTTTATTCTCCCATTGCGGATATGAAGGATAAATATGCCGGTGATCTGGGAATCCCGCAAAATGCTTTCAGCGGTAATTACAACGGTTTCAGGACCATTGAAAAAGTGCGTTACCTTCAGAGCTTCAGGGAGGCTGCGGATTATTTCATCGCAACGGCGGTTCCGGTTGCTTCACTCTATAAGATATGTTTCAGAACATCGGTATTCTGTGCCGGATTTGCCCTGATCGTCATGCTGATAATTTCATTATTTCCGCTGTTTTCAGCCGAACGCAAGTCGTCCTCCGGAGCAGAGGATGAGATGGGATTTTTCATGGTGCCGGAAAGAAATGAAAAGACGGGAAAATGGGAGTGGACCGCATTCGAACGGCAATTTGAAAACATATTAAGGAACGGCCTTATAATCCTTGGGATAATCTTCCTGGCGGCCATTATCGAGGAAGGAAGACGTTTCGGCAGTGATTCCGTATTCTTCTATATCCTCAGCGCAGAGTGGGACAGGGGAGTCCACATTTTCTCCATCTCCGCCTGCTTCCTGATAATCATAGTGTCTATGATCCTTATGAAAATGCTGGGATATGTGGCCTGCCAGATAGCATCCGCCTTCGGAAACAGCGCGGTGACCATGATCCGGCTGTTCTCGTCCCTTGTAAGGGTAATAGCCATAGCGGTGGTAGCCATGTACTGCCTCTTCCTTCTCGGTATCGATGCCACCAGGCTTCTTGCGTCCGCCGGTATCATGTCGGTTGTAGTGGGACTTGGGGCACAGAGCCTTGTTGGCGACCTGCTGGCAGGAATCTTTATCATCATGGAGGGGTCCCTCCATGTGGGGGATTACGTCATGATCGACGGTATCAGGGGTAAGGTCCTTGAGATCGGCCTCCGCACCACAAAGTACGAGGATGACAATCAGAATATCAGGATAATCTGCAATAACGAGATAAAGAAATTTGCCAATATGTCAAAGAAGTATTCCGTGGTCTATTACAATATCCCGGTGGCATATAATGAGGATTATCCCCGTATCAGGAAGATACTTAACGAGGAATTCCTGAAGATTTATGAGGATAACAGGACATTAAAGAGTATTCCCAGCTGCCAGGGTATTGAAAACTTCGGTGAGAGCTCGGTGGACCTGAGGGTGACCTTTATCTGCGAGGAAAGCAAAAGATTTGCTGTCCAGCGTTTTATGCGGGATGAGATCATGCGGATATTCATGGAAAATGATATCGCCATTCCCTTTAACCAGCTGGATGTCCATTTTGATAGAGAGCTTGTGCCGGAGGGTAGTATAGAGACTCAGGAGAAGGCTTAAAACGGAGGTAGTGATCCCAATGAGATTTAAGAGAGTATTGATCGCAGCTATAGGTTTTTCATTTGCGCTGTCCCTTAATGCGCAGGCGGCAGTTACAACCATGCCTTCGGTATCAAAGGAGATGCTGGATCCGGAGTACTGGCTTGAAGATGTTTCGGAGCCGGATAAGGTCCTTGTTACCCGGGAGGATATAAGGACCTTAAACAGATCCTTTATTACCTGCAAGGACTGCAATATGTACGATCTCTTTTATGAGACCGGCAGCTTTAACGGCAAAGAAGATAACTTAAAGAGATGGAAGTCCGCCATGACGGATCTGGCCATCTATCTTGACGGCGCCCACTATGACGCGGCGGAAAAGACCGTTTCCGGGCAGTATGTGATGGAGATCCTTAAGAACGTGGAGGACCCCGGTGCTAAGGAAAATCAGGAAATAAGGTACGGTATCGCCGTCCGGCAGTCTGATGTACGGGCTTTCCCCACGGATCTCATAATAGCCGACGATCTCGGGGACAATGATTTTGACAATGTACAGGTTTCCGGTATAAGGCTTGGAGAGCCTGTCACCATCCGTGCGGTGTCGGAGGACGGGAGATATTATCTCTGCCACACCTCCTGCGTGTCCGGCTGGATCCCCTCGGAAGATATAGCTATCTGCAAAGACAGGGCAGAGTGGCTCAAAGCCTGGGATTTCCCTGCGGATAAGGTCATGGTGGTCACTGCGTCCAAGATCACCCTTGAAGAATCAAATACCAGTCCCGAGCTCTCGGGCCTCATGCTCACCATGGGCACTGTCTTAAAGAAGGCAGATCCTTCGGAATACGGGGACCTTGTAACCAACCGTTCCCTTTACTACAACTATCCCGTCTGGATTCCTGTGAGGAATGATAAGGGTGGCTACGAAAAGAGGCTTGCCCTCATTTCCATGCATCACGAGGTCAGTGACGGCTACCTTCCCCTTACCCACAGGAATATATTAAAGCAGGCGTACAACAAGCTTGGAGACGCCTACGGCTGGGGAGGCATGCTTTCCGCACCCGACTGTTCTTCTTATGTCAGGGATGTATATAAGTGTTTCGGCATAGAACTGCCGAGGAACACCACGTGGCAGTCCGCTATGCCTGTTGAGAAATATGATATTTCCGCTGCTACGGACGAAGAGAAAACCGAATTCTTTAAGGAGCTGGATCCCGGAACGATCCTTTTCTTTAAGGGTCATGAGATGCTCTATCTCGGAAGCAAAGACGGAAAGTGCTATGTCATCAGCTCCTCCAGCTCCATGATGGACCCTGCGGGTGAAGATAAAAAGAGGATAAGGAGCGTCATCATCAATTCCCTTGATGTGAAGCGGGCTAACGGCAAAACCTGGATCTCCGAGCTCTACGAGGCAGCGGTTCCCTATGCGGCCAATAAGGAGAACATAAGCCTGCCTATTTTTGACTCCTCAAAGAATGTAATTAAGAGAAAGCCTGCGGTTTCCGGCAATACCGTGTCCGGCAACGATGCATACGAGGAAATATCCTTCGATAAGTCCTGGGAATACGGGGACAAGGCGAAGATCACGGAGGGTAAGGCAAGGCTTTACCGTTCCGACGCTGCGGACCGCAAAAATGTCACCGTCTGCATCAATGCAGGCCATGGAACCAAGGACGGTACAAGGGTGAAGACACAATGCCATCCCGACGGCAGCCCGAAGATCGTAACCGGCAGCACTGCCGCAGGAGCTACGGAAGCTGCGGCCATCGCAGACGGAACGGTAATGAAGAACGGTGATACAGAGGCTGTAGCCACCCTTAAGGCCGCCATGAAGGTCAAGGATGAGCTGTTAAAGAAGGGCTATGATGTCCTTATGATCCGTGAAACCGATGATGTCCAGCTTGACAACATCGCCCGTACCCTGATCGCCGACAACTATGCCGACGCCCATATCGCCCTGCATTACGACTCCACAGATAAGGATAAGGGCGTATTCTACTGCAGTGTCCCCGATGAAGGCGGATACAGGGATATGGAGCCTGTTAAGACTCACTGGAGATCCCACGAAAAGCTGGGAAAGAGCCTGATCTACGGCCTTCAGAAATCCGGTTTCAAGACCTTCGGAAGCGGGGCTTTAGCTATGGACCTTACCCAGACCTCATACAGCACCATTCCTTCCGTTGATCTGGAGATCGGTGATACCGCCTCCGATTACTCGGATAAGACTCTTGCAAAGGTTGCAGAGGGCATCACCGAAGGGTTGGATCACTTCTTTGATAAGTAAGGGAAAAAGTGTGGTATACTTATCACTGATTTAAAACTCGGAATAAGAGGTGTTGATGATGATTGAAAAAAGAACGATCCGGGCGGGGTTCTGCCTGATGCTTACGGTGTTTACCCTTTTGGGGGGATTTTCTCCTAAGAGGGCCTTCGGTGCAGTGGTGAGAAACAGTAAGTTCACTACTACAGCGGAAATGATGAATAAGCTTGGGACCACGGATCCGGGGACCTGGAATCCCTCATATCTGACAGAGGTGGAGAACACATACTGGACCTTTGCGCCGGCAAATATGCTGGGTTCAAAGGAGATCACCCTGGATATGGCAAAAAATAACTACCGTAATCTTGAGATGCTCCTTGATAACGGTTATACCATGAGCTATGACACCCTTTCTGCTTACTGCGCCGAATATCTGCAGAAGAAGAACGGGGAGCCGGATTCCTTCTACACTATCATGCATAACTGCCTTGGAAACCCTTATCTTATAGGGCGTCCCGCGGCTACGGTAACAGCAACCACTTATAATGGCAGGGATTATTCACAGGTATTTGATGCGGCCTTTTATCTGGCACAGCATCCGGAGCTTTCAGCTACTGTTGGTAATAATCCTCCGGAGCTTCTCCGGCACTTTGTGGAGACAGGCATTGGAAACGGCTATGCGGGAAATGCTGCGTTTAACGTGCAGAATTATGCAGCGGGAATTGATTCTGCGGTGCTCCAGTCCCAGCTTTCTTCCGCACCTTATAAGGCACTGGGGGCAGGAAAGAGCGCGCCTGTAGGGAAATACAGTTATTCCTGGGCTAATTACTACGGAAGATACTTAAATCACTATACTGCCGGGGCAATGACCGAGGCCGGCACTAAGCAGACCGGAGATAATACGGACATGGATATCGACTCCATGATGGCTGACGGAGCGGAAGATAATTCCGCGGCCATACCGAAGACCGTGGCTGCAACTTATACGGAGAACAGCTTAAAGAGCGTATATACCAACGAGCCCGTGACCAAAGACAGGGCAAATTTACGTCCCCTGGCAGTCATGATGCCTACGGACAAAGCGGCCCAGCCTTCCTTCGGCATAAGCTATGCGGATATCCTCTATGAGATAATGGAAGAGGGCGGTATTTCCAGGCAGATGGCCATAATCCCCAACTGGACCGGGCTTTCCCGCATAGGAAATTTAAGGAGCTGCCGTCTTTACTATATCTACGCCGCTAAGGAATGGGATCCGATCCTTATCCACTTTGGCGGAGTAGCCTATATGAAGGGCGTGATCAACGGGGCGGACATGAACAACATCTCCGGTACCTATGAGTACGGAGTTGGAGGAAAGGCTCCCGGCGCCGGTTATTTCTTCAGGAGCAGCGACAGGACAGCCCCTCACAACGCTTATATTTCAGCGTCAGGAATACAGAAGGCCTGCATACAGCAGGGTTATTCCACGAGCTTACGTTCCGGGTATTATAACCCCAGGCACTTCAACTTTGCAGAGGGAACAAACGATCTTTCATCGGCTCCCGGAGTTATGAATGCCACAACCATAGACCTTTCGGATGTTTTCCCTTACAGCGGGAGCTCCTTCAGCTATGACGCTTCCCAGGGCGTATATTTTAAGAATATCCACGGTAAGGCCCAGACGGATGCTGTGAACGGAAGGCAGATCTCCTTTGCCAACGTGATAGTCCAGAGCACCAAGTGGAGCCAGCTGGATAAAAAGGGCTATCTCGGCTTTAACATGATAGATTCCTCTGAAGACGGATATTACTTCACAAAGGGTAAGGGCATACATATTACCTGGAAAAAGACAGGAGATTATTCTCCTACGAGATATTATGATGATGCGGGGAATGAGATAAAGCTCAATACCGGAAAGACCTATATTGGCGTAGCCCAGAAGGGCAGAAAACCTAAGTTCAATTAATAAAACAGGGCCACCGCTGCAGACTGCAGAGTGGCCCCGGTTTTTTTTATCCGATTCGAGTGCTTTACTTTTTTATTTTTGTTTAATTTCCCTGCTTTTCATTTCCTGGTTTTCTTCCGATTGCCTTTTCTCTGCTTTTTCTATTCTCATTGTCCTTCTTTACTCATCCCCTTTCTTTTCCTTTTCTCTATTTTTTCCTGCCTGCAGGCTCCAATATGCCTAAGGGGAGAAAAAATGTCTGAAAAGGGCATAGAATATCGGCAGGAGCGAGGGTGGCTGAGAGGATCCTATGCCTAAGGGGAGAAAAAATGTCTGAAAAGGGCATAAAATCTCTACAGAAGCTGGGATGGCTGCGGAGATTCTATGCCTAAGGAGAGAAAAAATGTCTGAAAAGGGCATAGAATCCCGGCAGGAGCGAGGGTGGCTGAGAGGATTATATGCCTAAGGAGAGGAAAAGTGTCTGAAAAGGGCATAGAATCCCGGCAGGAGCGAGGGTGGCTGAGAGGATTATATGCCTAAGGGGAGGAAAAGTGTCTGAAAAGGGCATGAAATCCCGACAGAAGCTGGGATGGCTGCGGAGATTCTTTGCCTAAAGGGAGAAAAAATGTCTGAAAAGGGCATAGAATCCTAGCAGGAGTGGGAAAGGCGGAGAAGATCCGGAGGATCTTATAAAAAGAGAAGAAGTATTGAATAAGAGCGGGAAATGTGGTAAGATTGTTAAATCATTAACAAGAGCTGCAAAAGCAGTGGTAACAAGAACTGCAAAAGCAGTGGTGACGAGAGCTACGAAAGCAGAAAAATGAGACGCTGCAAAGCGGCGAAACGAAACAAAATAACATGCGATATTCAACAAAGGAGGTATGATATGGCAAGAAAAGTTGTGCTTGCAGGAGCTGTGAGGACTGCGATAGGGGTTATGGGTGGTGCGCTTTCCACCACCAGTGCGGCTAAGCTGGGTGAGATAGCCATCAAAGAGGCCCTGAACAGGGCAGGGGTGAAGCCCGAAATGGTGGATGAGGTTTATATGGGCTGCGTGATCCAGGCAGGAACAGGCCAGAACCCGGCGAGACAGTCCGCAAGGAATGCGGGGATCCCGGATGAAGTGCCGGCAACCACCATCAACGTGCTCTGCGGTTCGGGTATGCATTCCGTGAATCTTGCGGCAAAGCTTATCGGCATGGGGGATGCGGATATAATCGTTGCGGGAGGAATGGAGAACATGTCCATGGCGCCTTACCTTCTTCCCAACGGCAGGTACGGATACAGGATGGGCAGCAACGCCATGAGCCTGCAGGACGCCATGATAAAGGACGCCCTGACAGATGCATTTTACGACTATCACATGGGCATGACCGCTGAGAATATCTGCGAAGAGTGGAAGCTCACAAGGGAAGAGCTGGATGAATTTGCGGCCATTTCCCAGCAGAAGGCCGAAAAAGCCATAAAAGACGGTAAGTTCAAGGATGAGATAGTTCCCGTTGAAGTGAAAAAGAAGAAGGAGACGATCCTTTTTGATACGGACGAAGGACCCAGGGCCGGCGTGACGGTGGAGAGCCTTTCCAAGCTTAAGCCCGCTTTCAAGAAGGAGGGAGGACTTGTAACCGCAGGAAATGCTTCAGGTATAAATGATGCAGCAGCGGCAATGGTTGTGATGAGCGAAGATAAGGCTAAGGAACTGGGAGTTAAACCCATGGCAACCTGGATTGCAGGAGAACTTGCAGGATGTGATCCCAGGATCATGGGGATCGGCCCCGTGCCCGCCACCAGAAAGGTGATGAAGAAGGCAGGCTACGAGATCGGGGACTTTGACCTTATCGAGGCAAACGAAGCCTTTGCGGCCCAGTCGGTAGCTGTTCAGAAGGAGCTTGGTTTCTCAAAGGATATCCTCAATGTAAACGGCGGAGCCATTGCACTGGGACATCCGGTGGGCTGCTCCGGAGCCAGAATTCTTGTTACCCTTCTCTATGAGATGGAAAAGAGAAAGGTGCATAAGGGCCTTGCCACCCTCTGCGTAGGCGGCGGAATGGGCTGCGCCTGCATAGTTGAAAAGTGATCCCTGCCTTTTGGCTTGACAGTCAATATATGGTATAATCGACACCGGAGGCTGAAAAGGGTCTCCGGTGTTTTAAACCGACTATGGAAAAGGTTTTCCAAAGAGGTGAAAACCTGACATAAACTTCCGTCGATGTCGCGCAGGCACGTCACCGATGAGTAAACTTGCCCGCGGAAAGGGACAGGAAATGCAGTTATTAGATCTTTTAAAGCAGATTGAATTCGAAATAGTCAGGGGAGAAGCGGATGAGCTGGACATAAGCGGCGTCTCATACGATTCCAGGAATGTTTCCCCGGGAAATCTCTTTGTGTGCATTAAGGGCGCAAAGTTCGACGGCCATGATGCAGCGTCTGAGGTGGTTGAAAAAGGCGCGGCGGTCATCGTCACCGAAAGGGACGTGGAGATCCCGAAGGACAGCAAAGCAGTGGAGGTAAGGGTTAAGAACAGCCGGGAGGCTTTAGCTTATATTTCCGCAGCCTGGTTCAAGAACCCGGCGGTGAATATGAAGATCACCGGCATTACAGGCACCAAGGGTAAGACCACCACCACTTATCTCGCAAAGGCCATATTGGAAAGGGCAGGACACAGGGTGGGCCTTATCGGCACCATAGAGACCATTATCGGAGATGAGCACATTCCGGCAAAGAACACCACGCCGGAGTCCTACGTGCTGCAGGAGACCTTCAGGAAGATGGCGGATAAGGGCATAGACACCGTGGTGATGGAGGTTTCTTCCCAGGCGCTTATGATGGACAGGACAAAGGGATTTGACTTTGATCTGGGAGTTTTCACGAATATCGAGCCCGACCACATAGGTCCGGACGAGCATAAGGATTTTGAGGATTATCTTAGGTGCAAAAGCCTGTTGTTCAGGCAGTGCCGCCATGGCCTGTTAAACGGGGACGATCCCCACTTGAAAGAGATCCTTGGCGACTCAAGGGCCAGCATTGTGACCTTTGGCTTGAATGAAAAGAACACCCTCGGACAGGAAAACGACATAAGGGCGGTGAATGAAAAGCTTATAAAGAAGCCCGGTGAACTGGGTGTCATGTTCGATATGGAGGGCAAGTATAACCTCAAGGACCTTGAGGTGGGAACCCCCGGAGAATTCAGCGTTTACAACGCTCTCTGCGCTGCGGCCATAGGTCTTGAATACGGTGCGGGAGAGGAAGCCGTGAGAGAGGCCTTAAAGGAAGAGCATGTCAGGGGCAGGATCGAGTCCGTGAAGGTTTCGGATGATTTCAGCCTTCTCATCGATTACGCCCATAACGCCATGGCTCTTGAAAGCCTGCTGGTTTCCTTAAGGAAATACGATCCCGGAAGACTGGTGTGCGTTTTCGGCTGCGGAGGCAACAGGTCAAAGCTCCGCCGCTATGAGATGGGTGAAGTGTCCGGGAAATATGCGGATTTCACCGTTATCACATCCGACAATCCCCGTTTCGAGGAGCCTGCGGCCATCATGGATGACATTGAGATCGGTATAAAAAAGACCGACGGAAAATACATAAAGATACAGGACAGGAAAGAGGCCATAGCCTGGGCCATAAAAGAAGGACAGCCCGGAGACATCATCATTCTTGCAGGCAAGGGCCATGAGGACTATCAGGAGATCAAGGGCGTAAAGTATCCCA
>JAEEGL013230765.1_pt1 | contig 16089 bp, 12 predicted proteins | sample 9134231 | NCBI WGS metagenome assembly JAEEGL01 (sample SAMN16246548, study PRJNA631951) | gut metagenome | biome: gut microbiome; feature: rumen; material: fiber-attached | host: Bos | place: Iran: Karaj | collected 2018-10
GCAGCTTCTGCATCTGGGCACGCTGCTCCTGCCGGCGCTTGGCGCCGGAGGCCGCGGTCTGCCCGCCTTGGCGCTTATCCTTGCGGTTGGAGAACTTCTCCTTGCCCTGCTTGGCGTTGGCTAGCTTGTCGGGCACGAATTTATCCAGCCGCTCGTCGTACTTGGCGGTGTTCAGGGTGGTGCCCCGGGTGTCGATGACCCGCTTCTGGGGCACCTTGCCGGATTCCTTCTTCTGGCCCTGCTGTCCCTGCTGCTGGCCCTGCTGGCCTTGCTGCTGGCTCTGCTGGCCTTGCTGCTGGGACTGCTGCGCCTGCTGGGGCTGCTTCGGCTGGCTCTGCCCCTGCTGGGCCTGAGGCTTCTTTCCCTGCTGGGGCTGCTTCGGCTGGTTCTGGCCCTGGGCCTCCTGCTGGGGCTGCCGGGTCTCCTTCTGCCCCTCCGCCGGCGCCGGCGCCTTTTCCGCCGGGGCCGGGGCCGGGGGCGGCTCGGGCGTCTTCTGCTTGGCCCCCGCGAAGACCTCGTCCAGGGACTCGATCTGGTTGTGGAAGGTCAGGTAATCAAAGATGATGTTCAGCTCCGCCTCCGTCAGCACCTGCATGGTGCTCTTGGGGGCGGTGGCATATTTCGCCAGGATCTCCGTTATGACCTTGGAGGCCACGTCGAAATCCTTGGCTACCTCCCGTACACGATATTTAATCATGTGCCTTCCTCCCTTTTCCGCTCGGCTTTGCCCGCAGAAGCTCCGCCGTCGCCCCGTATTCGGGCGCCTGCTCCGCCAGCTTCTTCAGAAAGGCGGCGGCGAGACCCCGATCCGTCAGCGCCAGAATGGCGCAGACCCGTTTATTCAGCAATTCTCCCAGCGTATCCTTGTCCCAAGGCAGCCGAACGTGGGGAACGCGCCCCAGCTCGCTGAGGTTCAGCGCCTTTTTCGTCGTATTGGAGGCGGTGTCCGAGGCCGTCATGATGAGGGCGGCTTCGCCGTTCCTCGCCGCGCCGGAAACCCCGTCCTCTCCCGTGAGGAGCTTGCCCGCCTTTTTGCAGATGCCCAGAAAGTTCAGCGCCTTATCCACCGTCCGTCGCCCCGCTTTCCAGCTTCTCCGTCAGCGCGTCGTAGATTTCCGGCGGGATGGCCGTGTCCAGGGCCCGCTCCAGGGCCCGGCTCTTCCTTGCCCGCTTGAGGCAGGCCGCGTCCGGGCACAGGTAGGCGCCCCTGCCGGGGCTCTTCCCCCGACTGTCCAGGGTGATCTCCCCCGTGGGGGCGCGCACCACCCGGATCAGCGCGATCTTCGGTTTCATCTCCCGGCAGCCGGTACACTGCCGCATGGGGATCTTTTTCACCATTTCGGGGACATTCCCTCCAAAAACCGACCGTTTCCGGCGCCGCAGCCCGGCGAAGCGGGCCCGCTCCGGTTTATTCCTCCGGAAGCTCCTCCTCCGGGGCCTCCGCCAGATCCAGCTTGCTGACGTCGATCTTGATGCTGCCCTGGGCGGCCATCTCGCTGGCGGGCTTGATGTCGATCTTATAGCCGGTGAGCTTGGCAGCCAGGCGGGCGTTCTTGCCCTCCTTGCCGATGGCCAGGCTCAGCTGATTGTCCGGCACGACGGCGCGGCAGCTGCGCCCGTCCTCCAGAAGGGTGGAGGTATAGACCTCCGCCGGGGCCAGGGCCGCGGCCACGAACTTCTCCGGGTCCTCGCTCCAGGCGATGATGTCCACCTTCTCGCCCCGGAGCTCCTCCACCACCGCGCCGACGCGGCTCCCCTTGGGGCCGACGCAGGCGCCGATGGGATCCACCTCAGGATCGTTGGAGGCCACGGCGATCTTCGTGCGGGTGCCCGCCTCCCGGGCGATGCTCTTGATCTCCACCACGCCGTCGTAGATCTCCGGCACCTCCAGCTCAAAGAGGCGCTTCACCAGGCCGGGATGGGTGCGGGAGACCATGACCTGGGGCCCCTTGACGGGCCGGCGGACCTCCACCACGTAGACCCGGAGGTGATCCCCCTCCCGGATGACCTCCGCGGGGACCCGCTCCTCAGCGGGCATCAGGGCCTCTGTGGCCCCGGAGCCGTTGGAGATCTTGATGTGGACGCTGCCGTTGCGGGGCTCGATGCGGGTGACGAGACCGGTGAGCACCTCGTGCTCCTTGGAATTGAACTCCTCGTACACCATGCCCCGCTCCGCCTCGCGGATGCCCTGGATGATCACCTGCTTGCCCGCCTGGGCGGCGATGCGGCCGAACTTATCCAGATTCACGTCGAAGGGGAGCTTATCCCCGGGCTCGGCCTTGGGCTCGATGGCCCGGGCCTCCTCCAGGGTCAGCTGAAGGGCGGGATTCGTGAGCTCCTCCTCTTCCCCCAGCACCGTCTTTTCGATATAGATGCGCAGCTTCTGCTTCACCGGGTCCACGTCCACCACGACGCCGTCCGCCGAAGCGGGATCGTCCTTTTTCACGGCGGCCACCAGGGCGGCCCGGATCTTCTCGATCATATAGCTTTTGGAGATGCCCTTCTCCTTCTCGATCATGTCAAGCGCCAGGAAGAATTCGCTGTCCATCCTCGTCTCTCCTTACGTTGTATCGCGCGGACCCGCCCGCTCAGATTGTGACGCGCAGCCGCACCTGCGCGATCTCGGCCTTTTTGAAGGTGAGGCCGCCGGCCAGGGTCACGTCCCCGTCCCGGTATTCCGCCAGCTCTCCTACGTATTCCTTGCGCCCGTTTTTGGCGCTGTAGAGCTTCACCGCCACCCGGGAGCCCAGGAAGCGGGCGAAATCCCCCGGCCGCTTCAGCTCCCGCTCGGCCCCGGCGGAGCAGACCTCGAAGATATAGCTCTCCTGGATGGGATCCAGCTCATCCAGCTTCGCGTCCACCTCCCGGGATACCGCCTCGCACTGGTCGATATTCACCGAGGCCTCGTCGTTGTCGATATACAGGCGCAGATAACGCTCCCCCGCCTCCCTGACGAACTCCACGTCCCAGACGAAGCAGCCCTGCTTTTCCGCCGCCGGGGCGGCGATCTGCGCCACCAGCTCCGTGATCTTCATTTCCGTTCCTCCGGCCGGCGCCCTGCGGCGGCCTTCTTTTACAAAAACACAAAAAGGCCAACAAAAAGAGAGGGGGCAAAACCCACTCTCCACGCTACCCTTCTACCTTACCTTTGCAATATAGCACAGGCGAGGGTTGAATGCAAGCCCTTTCCGCCATTTTCATCCATTCTTTCCCGTTGACACGCGCCGACCCGGGCTTATAATGAGGGCAGGGGGCAGAAAAAGGCTTCCTCCCCCGCAATATCCTTTGATAATATACATATCATACAGGAGGCGCCGTCCCATGCCCGTCTTTCTCACCGGTCCCAGAGGCGTCGGCAAAACCACCGCCCTGCGCCGGGCCTTGGCCGAGAGCGGCCTCCGGGCCCGGGGCCTTCGCACATGCTTCGACGCGCCCCGGGGCGCGGAAACGAAAAACCTTTACCTGCTCCCCTGGAACGAAGAGGAGGAGCGGGACTTCCCCCCCGTCCTCTGCGCCCGGATCGGTCCCCGGGGGGCGGCGGCCCTTCCCGAGGCCTTCGACGCCGCCGGGACCGCCCTGCTGGCGGCGGCAGCCGCCGACCCGGCGGCGGACATCGTCCTCATCGACGAGCTCGGCTTCCTGGAAGCGAAGGCGTCCCGCTTCCGTGCCGCGGTGACGGCGCTGCTCGCAGGTCCGAAGCCCGCGGCCGGGGCGATCCGCCTGGGTCTGGGGTGCTGGAGGGACGCCCCTTTGGGAGATCTGTGGGAAATGACGGAGGCCGACCGGGCCGACATACCCCGGCGATTGGCTGTCCATTTAATGGAAATTGTGTCAAAATCCCGCGAAACCTGACTATTTTCATATGACTTTCGTCATTCACATTTCGTTCATAAATTACTTAAGTCAGGTGATATATGACTGTCGCTATATTGTCCTCCCGCTTTATCCTTTGCTATAATGTGCTCAAATTGGCCCTTGGCGGAGTGTCCCCATTTGGGCAATTTGTTAAATACGCGGTTCTGCTGCGGGCAGGCCGTGAATTTAAAAAAACGAGTGAAAGGGAGTAAAGAAGATGAAAAAAGTGTTGGCCCTCGTCATTGTCGTTCTACTGTTGACGGCAATGGCGGCGCCCATGGCACTGGCGGCGGACGGCGTAACCATCGTTCCGAACGCCACGTACCAGGGCGAAACCGTCACGATGACGGCGAACGGGGTGGACGAACAGATCGCCATTTTCGATCTGGCTTCCGTCGGCTTCGGTTCCGGCATCGAATACGGGTTCTGGTTTGACCACAGCGGTTCTTTCAGCTTCGACAAGAATGTGTCCCTGATCTTCCAGGGCCAGCCGAAGTTTGAACTCACCGCCGGCACGGTCTACAAGATCGCCGACGAGAACTACAGCGAGTGCTATGTGCAGCTGGACGACGGCAATATGATTGCCATCCTGGACAAGGACAATCCCGGCAACTGGGCCAGCCTTCCCCCCAGCACTCCCTGGTCCGCTTTCCCTGCGACCATCAACGGCGTCGCTTCTGAAGGCTCCGGCGGCGCTCCCGGCGGTGCTCCCGGCGGCGCTCCCGGCGGCGGCGCGCCCTACACGCCCGGTGCTCCCGCTCCCGGCATCGAGTCCGGCGCTCCCATCACCGTGTACGTGAGCGTTTCCGCCAACGGTGTGCTGGAGATCGCTTCCCAGCCCGTGGAAGTCACCACCTACTCCGTGGAGTCCGCTCTGGTCGCCGCTCATGAGAAGTATTACTCCGGCGGCACCTCCGGTTTCCATGCCGGTACCGACAACTCCTACGCGATGTACATGATCGACCTGGTCTGGGGCGTCGCCACCACGCCTTACGTCATCAAGAACACCGCGCCTCTCGGCTCCGGCGCCAACTCCGAGTACATCTCCGCCGACACCTGCCCCGTGGAGGCCGGCGACAACATCATCGTAGTGGCAGACGCTGCGGGCGTGACCCCCGCCGTCAGCCTGGTGTATGAGGCCGAAAGCCAGATCGTCAAGGTCAACCAGTGGGCTCTCGACTTCACCACCTTCCAGTATACCAGCAACTCCATCGAGAACGTGGACATCATCGACGCGCAGACCGGCGCCGTCCTGGGCACCACCAATGCCCTGGGCAACGCCCGCCTGTCCAAGATGCCCGCCTGCGGCGTCGTCATGTACCAGGGCGTCGGCGCCGTCCGCGTCCAGGACAACGTCTCCGCGTTCGACTGCGTGAAGGACAAATACGTCGCTCCCGCCCACGACTACTCCATCTTCGGCGGCCCCGACGGCAAGAGCCTCCTGCGCATCCTGATCATCGGCCTCGGCATGATCATCCCCCTGCTGATCGTGGTCATCTTCGCCTACCGGCACGAGACCTCGAAGCACGGCATCAAATACGAAGATCTGCGCGGTGACAACGAAGTCACTCGCCATCTGTAAGAAAGGAGGATCGCTACACGATGAAAAAGCAAAAATTCGGCGAGGTATGCAAGCGAATTTGGAAGATCGGCTCTCCCTACTGGCTGTATTCCAAGGAGCGCTGGGGCAGCCTGGTCCTCCTGGCAGTCAACATCTTCGTCATGGTCTTCTCGACCCGTGTGGGCGTCCGCAACACCATTTGGAACCGTGACTGGCTGAACGCCTTCCAGACCTACGATGCCCAGATGTGGAAGCAGCAGATCGTCGTCTTCCTGCTCTTGGGCGCGGCAAACACATTTACGTCACAGCTGAACTCCTACTGTGAGAGCTGGCTGAAGATCCGCTGGCGCCGGTGGATGACCGCCCGTTACGTCAACTACTGGTTGGAGGGCTCCGCCCACTACCGCATGCAGCTGACCGGCAACGAAACGGATAACCCCGACCAGCGTATCGCAGAAGACATCTCCCAGTTCATCATGTACACCTGGACCTACACCTTCTCCTTCGTCCGCAACATCATTTCCCTGGTGACCTACGCCATCATGCTGTACGACCTGTCCCTCACCATCCCGCTGATGCTGGGCGGCAAGGACTGGTCCTTCCCCGGCTACTTCATTGTGATCTCCATCATCTGGGCCGCGCTTGAAACCATTATCACCCACCTCATCGGCAAGCCCCTGGCCCGCTTGCAGTACAACCAACAGATGTACGCCGCTAACTACCGTTTCGCTCTGGTGCGTGTGCGTGAATGCTCCGAGCAGATCGCCCTCCTCCGCGGCGAAGACGTAGAGCACGGCCGCCTGATGCGGATCTTCGGTGACGTCGTGGTCAACGAATTCCGCCTGATGGGACGGAACCTGTTCTATGGCGTTGTCCAGGGCTTCCTGGGCTACGTGGACGCCATGGGCTATACCTTCCTCCTCGGCCCCAGCTACTTCTACTACGGCGCCATCTCCGGCTACGGCGTCTTCCAGCAGATCGCCACCGCGTTCCTCTACGTGGTCACCGCTCTGAAGTGGTTCGTCTCGAACTACGCGACCTTGGCCATCTACGTCGCGGTCATCGACCGTCTGTTCGCCTTCAACAACAACTACAACCGTACGCAGGAACTCACCGAGAACAGCAAGATCAAGATCGAAGAGGGCGACGAGGACCAGATCGTCATCAAGCACCTCGACGTCGAGCTGCCCACCGGCAAGCTGCAGATCAGCGCCAACGACGTGGTGATCAAGCACGGCGAGAAGGTTCTGGTCAAGGGCCGCACCGGCGCCGGCAAGACCACGGTCTTCCGTGTCATCAGCGGCATCTGGCCGTTCGGCGAAGGCGAGATCGTCCTGCCCAAGGGCAAGAAGGTCATCGTGCTTCCGCAGAAGCCCTACTTCCCCATCGGCAAGCTGTCTGACGCCATCACCTACCCCGAACCCTCCGGCACCTACAGCCGCGAAGAGATGGTCCGGGCCCTGCAGCTGGTCGGCATGCCCGAGCTCGCCGGCCGTCTGGACGAGGAAGGCCACTGGAACATGATGATGTCCGGCGGCGAGCAGCAGCGTCTGGCTATCGCCCGCGCCCTCCTGTTCAAGCCCGACTACATGTTCTTCGACGAAGCCACCGCCAGCATGGACGAACCCTCTGAGCTGGAGCTCTACACCATGCTGAGCGAAGAGGCGAAGGACGCCACCATCATCTCCATCGGCCACCGCAGCAGCCTGCAGCAGTTCCACGATCGTACCCTCTTCGCCGAGAAGGAGCCTGACGGACACTACCTGTTCCGTGAGAACTACCATCCCGACGACGAGGACGAGGAGGAGCCCACGCCCGCTCGCTAAGCAATGATCATTTCTTCAGCCGCGAGAGTTGTGTGTCCTTTCGCGTGACTGATTTTCCCCTCCCTTTTTGCAGCGAAGGACCCGGCGAAAGCCGGGTCCTTCGTGCTGTCCGCGGCCCCCGTCCCGCCTCCTCCTCGGGGGAAGGCGTCAGCCGCCGAAGGGCGGCTGACGGATGCGGGCTCCCCATCCCGCCTTGGCGCGCTGCCCCATCCAAAAATTTATCAGGTACCGAAGTTCTCTATTGAATTTTCCGCCTCCTTTTGTTATAATATAGTCAAAAAAAGAGAGAGTCCCGCGCCGCGGCGACGATCCCCGCCTTCACACGAGGGCGGGGCTTGCACCCGGACGGGACGGACGAAAGGAAGGGATCGATCATGCCTCCTCCCGGATTCCCCGGCGGTATGGACGAACAGCTGAGAGCCACCAAGCCGAAAGACCTGCAGGACGTGCCCCGCTATCTGAAGGAAGTCGTCGGCGGCACCGCGGGCCGGCTGCTGTACATTTTCAAGCTCGTTTGGGAAGCTAGACGAAGCCTCCTGCTGGTGATGCTGTTCATGACCGTCTACAACGGCGTCATGCCCCTGGTGGGGACCCTCATCACCGCGAACCTCCTGGCCAAGGTGGTGCAGAGCTTCTCCGAGCCTGTGAATCTGCTGCCGCCCCTGTGTATGCAATTCGGCTACACGTTGTTGAACAGCATCGTCACCAACCTCAGCAGCATCATCACCAACATCTCCGGTGAGATCGTCTCCAATCACGTCAAGGTCAAGATCATGACGAAGGCGCGGGAGGTGGACCTGGCCTCCTTCGACATGCCGGACTTCTATGCCCGCCTGGAGAACGCCAGCCGCGAGGCCGGCAGCCGCCCGGTGCAGATCCTCAACTCCGCCTTCAACCTCATCAGCCACATCATCAGCCTGATCAGCTACGTGGCCCTGCTGACCCAGCTCCTGAGCCGCCTGGACTGGAAGGCCGACGTGCTCTTCATCCTCTTCGTGGGCCTCAACGTCCTCACCGCCGTGGTGAACTTCCACTTCCGCCGCAAAAACTTCTTCTACATGCGCTTCCGCTCCAAGGACCGGCGGCAGATGGACTACTACTCCAACCTCATGACGAACAAGGACGTGGTGAAGGAGATCCGCCTGTTCAATCTCTCGGACCTCTTCATCGGCCGCTACAAGGACATCTTCAAAAATTACTTCGCCGGCATCAAGAAGATCATCTGGTCCCAGGGCGGCTGGCAGATGTTCCTGAGCCTCTGCTCCGCCGGCCTGAACATGTCCCTGTTCTACCTGATCGCCACCAACGTCAAGCTCATCGCGGACTACTCGGCCTACACCGCCTCCCTGAATGCCATTTCCAGCGGCGTAGGCCAGGTGATCCAGCTCTCCTCCCAGCTCTATGAGGGCAGCCTTTTCATCGACAACCTGATCCTCTTCATGAACGAGAAGAAGACCATCGTCCCCTCTGTGGAGGCGCCGGTGGCTCCGGCGAGACACTGCGGCCACACCATCGAGCTGAAAAATGTCTCCTTTGCCTACCCCGGCACCACCCGCAAGGTGCTGAAGAACCTCAACCTCGTCATCAATCCCGGGGAAACCTCGGTGCTGGTGGGCCTCAACGGGGCGGGCAAGACCACCCTCATCAAGCTCATCACCCGCCTTTACGACCCCACGGAGGGCCAGATCCTGCTGGACGGCCGGGACATCCGGGAATACGACGTGGAGAAGCTCTACAAGGTCTTCGGCATCATCTTCCAGGACTTCGGCAAATACGCCGTGGAGATCCGTGAGAACATCGCCTTCGGCGATATCCAGCGCGAGATCGACGATAACGACGTGCATACGGCCGCCGAGGAATCCGGCGCCAACCAGTTCATCGAAAAGCTTCCCAAGGGCTACAACACGCCCCTCATGCGCTACTTCGAGGACGAGGGCCTGGAGCTGAGCATCGGCCAGTGGCAGAAGCTCAGCGTCTCCCGCGCCTTCTATGCGGATTCGGATATCCTGATCCTCGACGAGCCCACCGCCTCCCTGGACGCCATCGCCGAGCAGGAGATCTTCAGCCAGTTCGACCGGCTGCGCAAGGACAAGACCACCATCTTCGTCAGCCACCGTCTGTCCAGCGCCACCACCGCCGACAAGATCATCGTCCTCAAGGACGGGGAGATCTCCGAGATCGGCGACCACCGCACCCTCATGGCGGCCAACGGGGAATACGCCCGGCTCTTCTCCACCCAGGCCAAGCGCTATGTGGAGGCCAGCAAAATGGAGGAAGAGGAAGCGGCGCAGTCGGCGCCGTCCGGCTTCCCCGGCGGCTTCCGGCCCCCCGCGGGCTTCAAGATGCCGGAGGGCTTCAAGCCTCCCGAGGGCGGCTTCCGGGGCCCCGGAGGCAGACCCGGCGGCGGTTTCCCCGGCCGGGGCGGCTTCCCGGGCAGCGGGAAAACGGAAGAATAACGCAGCGGCGCCTTCCCCGAAGGGAAGGCGCCGCTCAGCGTGTCGACACTTTGTCGACACGCTGAGCGGCTTCTTCGACTCCCGCAAGCTGCGGCCGCGTCCGGCCTTTCCGGACGGTCCGCCGGCCGGGCTCCGGGCTGGCATTTCCCGGGCAATGCTGGTATAATGACCGCAAAACAAAAACACGAAAGGAAGTCAGATCCTATGGAATACCGGCGCATATCGAAATACTATCCCGGCTGCGACGGCACGCTCCTCGCCGTCGATCTGTACCTTCCGGAGACGGCGGAGAAGGTCCCCGTGCTCTTCAACGTGGGCTATGAGGACCGCCGCCGGAGCTTCGAGGGCCAGAAGCAGGCCCTGGAGCGCTTCCTGGCGGCGGGCTACGCCATATGCCTCGTGGAGCCCCGGGGCCACGGGGCCAGCTTCGGCGTCAGCGAGGGCTTTTTCTCCCGGAAGGACGCCCGGGACATGAAGGCCCTCATCGACGCCATCGCCGCCGAAAGCTGGTGCAACGGCCGGGCGGGGATGTTCGGCGGCTCCAACAAGGGCCACATCCAGCATATCACCCTGGCGGAACAGCCGGAGCGGCTCTTCGCCGCCGTACCGGGGGACTGCCACGTGGACATGTATTATCAGAATTTCCCCAACGGGGCCTCCGCCCTCCCCCGCATGCCCCGGGGTCCCGGCGGGGACGAACGCATGGGCGACCCGGTGGACGACGATCCCGCCCCGGATTATCCCCGGGCCGCCGCGGCGGCGAAGCAGCACCGGCTGAACCTGGGCTTCCTGGAGCAGCACGAGCCCAATATGTTCCGGGATTCGGTGAACCCCAAGATCGGCTACGCCCCCAACGACGAGATCCCCGTCTGGTGCCGGATGGACGCGGTGCGCTACGGCAGGGCGGAGGTCTATGGCAGCGGGGCCTGGTTCGACCCCGGCTGCACCGGCCAGATCCTGGCCTTCAAAAGCTGGGGCGGAAGGCTGCTTCTCGGCCCCTGGCGGCACTGTGAGGTCTACGGCGGCGGCAGCGATCTGCCGAACGGCTCCTTCGACTGGGTGGGGGAGCACCTGCGCTTCTTCGATCGGGTGCTGAAGGGCCTGGATAACGGCTCCGCAGAGGAACCCCCCGTATACTACTACACCGCAGGCGCGCCCGCGGGGGAGGAGTGGCGCTATGCCGCGGACTTCCCCCTGGACGGGCAGACCCAGCCGGAGCTGAAGTTCACACCCGCCGGGGGCATGGCCGAGGGGGCCGACGAGGCGGGCAGGGTGGACTTCCTCACCCGGGAGGACGCCAATCTTTTCCCCGGCTTCGGCCGCCTGAACCGGCGCATCGACGGGGACATGAACGAAAACGACGCCAAGTGCCTGCTCTTCGATTCCCAGCCCCTGGAGAAGCCTCTGGAGCTCACCGGCGTGCCGGTGCTCGAGCTCTGGCTCAGCTCCACCCATTCGGATACCAACGTCGTCGCCGCCCTGGAGGAGGTGCTGCCCGACGGGCGCAGCCGCTTCCTCACCGAAGGCGCGGCTCGGGCCAGCCATCGGGCTCTGGGACGGGGCACGGTGCGGGACCCCCTCGGCATCCCCTACCATCGGAGCTATGCGTCCGACGCCCGGCCCCTGGAGCCCGGAAAGCCCAACCTGCTGGCCTTCAACCTGGAGGCTCTGAGCCGCATCGTGGGCGCGGGTTCCCGGCTGCGGATCTCCCTGTCCTTCGCCGGGAATGGCTTCACCCCGCCGGAAGGCTTCCCGGAGGAGATGCCTACCGTGACAGTCTACACCGGCGGCTCCGCCGCCTCCCTGCTCCGGCTCCCGGTGATCGCCCCTTCCGTCACCCGCTTTGCCGGGAAGTGCCGGGGGCAGGAAATGAACGTCTACGCCTTCAAGCGGGCGGTGTACGTGGAGAAGCCCGGCCGCCTCTGGCAGAAATACGACTGCCGCCAGGTCTATCCCCGGGGGAACGAGGTGCTCTTCGTCACCGACGCCTTCACCGCCGTCCGCCGGAAGGACGGGGATACCATGCGCCTGTCCGTCCCCGAGCTGGATTTCGAGGGCGTCGGGAAGCTCCCGGACACCGGCCTGCTGGGGGAGACCTCTCCCGTGATCAAAAAGCCGAACACGGGCTTCTTCCGTCGGCCTGGGCTGACGCCCACCTTCCGCCACCTCTGGGTGGCTGCGGTACCGGTGCCGAAGGAGATCCCGGGGCAGATGAACCCCCAGAGCGTGAACACCCTGGACCTGCTGGTGAACGTAGCCCTGCCCGACGGCGGCGCGGACCGGACGAAGAAGTGGCCCTGCCTGGTGAACATCCACGGCTTCGGCGGCAGCCCCGACGACTGGGATTCCATCGACGCTCTGTTTCTGAAGAAGGGCGTCGCCGTGGCCACGGTGGATTACCGGCTGGAGCCCCCCTCCGCCTGGCCCGCCAGCGACGACGACGCCAAGGGCTGCGTACGCTATCTCAAGGCCCACGCCGACGAGCTCTGCCTGGATCGGGAGCGCTTCGCGGTGCTGGGCGGCTCCATGGGAGGCCAGCTCACGGCCATGATCGCCGCCGCCAACGGGGATCCCGCCTTCGAGGGGGAGATCGGCGGCAACCGGGAGTACGACAGCTCGGTGAAAGCCGCAGCTGCTTATTTCGCCCCCACGGACTTCTTCACCTTCGCGGACGATATCGGCAGGGTCTGGCCCAACCAGCCGGAGAAGGTCAGTAACGGCGACGGGCCCTTCGCCCCCCTGGCCTCCATGCTGGACTACGCGGGACCGGGCAGGGGCATGGGGGACGTGAAGGCCCACCTTTTCGACAGCGATCCCAAATACCAGGCGCTGATCCGGAAGGCGAAGGACGCCAGCCCCGTCTACCACGTGACGGAGCGCAGCGCCCCCACCGCCCTGGTGCACGGCATCTTCGACTGCGGCATCCAGGTGCCCATGGGGCAGAGCCTCCGCTTCTTCGAGGCGCTCACCCGCAAGGGCGTGAAGAGCCTGCTGCTGTGCAACAACAACGGTATCTTCGGAGAGGACCCGGAGATCAAGGACGCCGTCTGCGCCTTCATCTGCGCCAGGATCTGAGGACCTGAATGAAAAAAGCGCCGGCTCGCCCCGAAAAGGGCGGGCCGGTGTCTTTGTCTGCTGCGCGGTCCCATTCATAGCGCAGCCCGGTGAGAAACCGCATTATCCAGGATCCGGATCAGCTCCGGACGCTCCCGCCGCTGCCGCCGCTCCGGCAGCCGCCGCTGTAAGCAGGGATACAGGATGATAATAAGGCCCGCGACCAGTGCAAGCGGGAACTCGGGCGTTCCCGCATAGCTGAAGATCAGGATTTCCCCGAGAGGCATCAACAGCACCGGCAGCAGCTCGGAAAGAACGACCAGAAAAGAAAGCCAGACCAGCGGCAGCACCCCTCGTCAGGATGCGGTCAAAGCGACTCCACAACGACGGGCGCTTTCAATGCCCGCCCAGCGCCAATCGCCCGCCGCATCACCGCCAGCAGGTTTTTCCCGTCGCTCGTTACGAAATAGTCGGACAGATCCCGAATCGTCTCGCTCACGTTGTCTCCCCAGGGAGGCTGTTTGCTCCGATCCTCATAATCCCACACGACCTCGGATCTCGGGAATCGCTTGAGCTCGCTCCTGATCTGGGACAATTCCTTCTCAGCCTGACGCAGATGCTCCGCTGGAATGGAGCCCCGGTACAGCTCCTTCATGATCACCGGGAAACGGCTTCCCCATTGTTCCTTTTCAAGCCGCACGGCGACCGTGGAGAAGAAGGAAAAAAAGAAATCTCCCGTTCCGATGGGAAAGCCGAAAACCTTTACCGTCAGCACAACAGACACAATACATCGCTCCTTTAATCAACTAATCAACAAAGAAGAGGAAGTCCATTCGGTCGGTCAACACAGATTGCAGTTGCAAATAAAACCGCGCCAATTCGTCATAGGGAATCTTTTGTCCCCGCAGATCAATTATCACCGCCTGGCGTGTGCTTGCAGGAAGATTTGTTTCTCGCTTTTCAAAGTGTGTCAGGACATTACTGATAAGGCTGCTTCGCCCTTTATCCGTAGATATATTATAGTTCTTCACCTCAATACTGTATCCCGGCTTGTAAAAATCCGGCCGAACACTTCCCGGCGTTCCGTAAGGAACCTCTACTCCGTTCAAGAAAGAAACCTGAGGAGAATAGTCCGGGTATTCTATCCCAACATCGATTTCCGATTGGCGCCAAGTTGGGCGATCATACTGCACAGAATCGGACGTAGCTGCAGATGACCGGATAAAAACTTCACTCGGAATAATACTACCATGATTATTGGATAATGCAACTTCTTTTTCATCCGGTGTCTCATCATATTCTCGTAAATATCTCTGCCATACCGTTTCGACTTGTGCCGCATCTATTGATTGATTCTCCCACCCAATCTCATCAGGCATATAGTTGCCTTGATCTGTTTCCGTCCCCACGCCGTATCCATACGTCCCTGGATCGATCACCGAACCGAACAGGCCGCCCAGGCCGCCGGAGAAGAAGCTGTGCAGGGAACTGACAAGCTGATCACTGAAGCTGCTAACGTCTCCACCGTAGATGCGGGGAAGCTGCCATTCCAGCCAGTCCCCCACAAATTCCTCCAGACCCTCCGTGAGGAAGGACCTCCCGGCCTGCAGTCCGGCGCCCAGGATCCGCTTCCCCGCCGGGCTTGCAGAGAATTTGCGCACCGCGAGATCTACCAGATCGTCCAGCGTTTGCTCCAGCGTGGGATTTCCCCGCCCATAAGCGGCTTTGAACGGCAGCGCCGCGCTGAACAACTTTTCCGTCAGCAGCTCTACGCCTGCCTGGAAGCCGCCGTAAAGAAGCTGCTGCTCCGTCGTACCGCCCCTCTGCCTAGCCTCCATGGTCCCGCTGCCGAAGGTGCGCAGCAGGAGGGGCACCGTTCCTTTGCCCGGTCCCAGCGCTGCGCCCAGAAGCGCATCCCCCGCCATTTGAACCTGTGACGCTCCGGCGTCCACCAGTTCCCTTCCGAACCATCCGAGGCCCGCCTTCGCCCGATCGAGTTCCTCCTTCGAGGAATGCTGCAGCTCGTCCGCCAGCGCCGCAGTCTGCTGCGCGGCACGCTGCTGCACATTTCCGTCAAGCACCATATTGCAGGCGTCCAGCTGTCTTTTCCAATAGTCCGCGAAATTACGGGCCGTTTCCGCGTCCCCGGCCTCCGGGTGCTCCAGCAGATATGCCAGCTGCTGTTCCGCCTGCGCTGTCTCCCGGGCAGCCTGGTCCCGCAGCTCCTCCATCTCCCTCGTCCTGCCGCCCTGACCTGCCTCATACAGAGCCCGGCTCACGTCCGTGAAGCCGGCCAGGCTGTTTTTTGCCCCGCCGGTGATCGTCCGCAGAGCTCTCTGCCAGACCGTCTCCTGCGCGGGCAGGAGCGGCGCCTTGCTTTCCCTGCGGCTTTGGGCGTTGTCGACTGCCCGTTCCGTCGTCCCGCCGTCGGACGCCGGGGATGTAAAGGAGCCGGAATGGTGGGTGAATCCGTCCGTCTGCGCTTCCCAGCCGGCGTTTTTATTCCAAAAGGGAGAATTGCCCCAGCCCTGCCGGGTCCCGCTTTGCCTGCCGTTTCGTCCGGCCGAAGCCTGGGTTCCGCCGCTATCCTCCGGGGACTTCTCCTTTTTCCCGACGAGGTCGATTTTGGACACGTCCGCGTCGGGCACCCCGGACAGGTACTTGAAAAACTCCCGCTGACTCTCGTCCATGCGGGTGTACCCCGCCAGGTGCTCGGGGCTGAGGCTTTTGATGAACTCCGCTGTATTGGCTATTTTCCCGTACCCGGTCTCCGTTTTTTTCTTCTTCGGTTTCCCTCCCGATCCGATGTCCTGCGTGAAATTCTGCGCTATGCTCTCCCGCCTTTTCCTCAAAATCCGGAGGCGCAAAAAAGCCTCCATAATGGAGACATTCAGAAGAGCCAAAACGCTATCTGTTCATAGAATGATTACAATTTCAGCCCGAGGGAAGGCAGCGGCACGGGTTCTGACGCGTCGCTTAACGCCCCTCATCGGTCGCCTGCGGCGCCGGCTGGCACACCGCCTCCCGGTCGAGCCGAAGATACTCCAGGCGTGCCGTATATGCCGATTGCCCGGTCGGCTGCAGCCGACCGGGCAATCCTCTTACTATCATTCAGCTTCCCTTACTCCGGCACGTCCTCGTCCAGGGTGAGGGTGACGGTGTACCGCGTCCCCTCCCGGAGATAGACCAGGGCGACGGTGTCCCCGGCCCGCCAGGCCTTTTTGGCGGCCAGGAGGGCGGCTACGTCCGCGATCTCCTTCCCGTCGGCCTCCACGATGATATCCCCCGTCTGCAGACCCGCCTTCTGGGCGCAGGAGCCGGGGTTCACCGAAATGAC
>JAEEGL015414039.1_pt1 | contig 16089 bp, 14 predicted proteins | sample 9134231 | NCBI WGS metagenome assembly JAEEGL01 (sample SAMN16246548, study PRJNA631951) | gut metagenome | biome: gut microbiome; feature: rumen; material: fiber-attached | host: Bos | place: Iran: Karaj | collected 2018-10
AAATAGTCTTTAGAAAGTGCTCTTGCAATCTTAGAAAATAAAATCTTATCAAAATCAGTATAATTAGCAATCTCAACATTAAGATTGTAATTATAATCATTAGCTATTTTGAAAAAATTATTGATTGATTCAGTAAGATTAGGATCTCTTAAGTATTCTAATGCTTTCTCATCGTTCTTTTCTTCGGCTCTTTTTATTAATATTTGTAATAAATTATCAACGTTTTGTCTTGACATAATTCATCACCACTATCTATAAAAAATTGAATATAATATATGTTAATTTTAACACTATTTGGACATTTTTTAAATATTAGTACATAAAAAAAATATAAAAAGTATTTTTTTATTAAATATTACGATAGAAATATTATCAAAAAATATGCCTATAAATAGTCTTAAACTATAGTTCATTCTATAATTTGTTATATTTAAAATTATGAAAGCGTATTACTTATAAGTAATATTGTCTAAAAAAGTTGAAGAAATAGGCTAGCTTTGTTATAATTTATATTAGCAAAACGATAATCTATTTTAATAAAATAATTAGGTTAAATACAAGTATAAGGAGATTTGATTTATTATGAAATTATCACCACTTCAAAAGGCTAGATATGAATATCAGCCAAAGTTACCTGGCATGTTAAGACAGGGTATTGAAGAGATTTGTGTTAAGGAGGGTCTGCCTACAGAATCTGTAAAGGATCAAGATAAGATTAAAGCTTTATTCCCTAATACATATGGTAAAAACGAAATTACTTTCCAAAAAGGAAAGAATACATCAAAGGCAAAGAAGCAAGTCGTTGGTGTAATTCTATCTGGTGGTCAAGCACCTGGTGGACACAATGTTGTATCTGGATTATATGATGCACTAAAAGCTACAAATAAGGAAAATGTATTAATTGGATTTAAGGGAGGTCCATCTGGACTTATCGAGGATAGCTATGTTGTCTTCGATGATAAATTCATTGATGAATATAGAAACACTGGTGGATTTGATATTATTGGTTCTGGTAGAACTAAGCTTGAAACAAAGGAACAATTCAAGGTTGCAACTGAAGTATGCAAAAAGCATGGCATCACTGCAATAGTTATTATCGGCGGAGATGACTCTAACACTAATGCAGCAGTTTTAGCAGAATATTTCGCTCAAGAAAAGACTGGTGTACAGGTTATTGGTTGTCCTAAAACAATCGATGGAGATTTAAAGAATGAGGATATTGAATGCTCATTTGGATTTGATACAGCTACAAAGACATATTCTGAATTAATTGGTAATATTCAAAGAGACTGTAATTCAGCTAAAAAATATTGGCATTTTATTAAGGTAATGGGTAGAAGTGCATCTCACGTAGCATTAGAGTGTGCTTTAGAAACTCAACCTAATATCTGCTTAATTTCTGAGGAAGTAGCAGAGAAGAAGATGTCTTTATCTCAAATCGCTAATTCTATCGCTGATTCTGTCGCAGCAAGAGCAGCTAAGGGTATGAATTATGGTGTTGCAATTATTCCTGAAGGTGTTGTAGAGTTCGTTCCTGAATTCTCTAAGCTTATTTCAGAAATTAATGAATTACTTGCTGGCGCTAAGGCAGATGCTTTCAATAAGCTTCCTTCATGGAATGAAAAATATGCATTCATTGAAAAAGGCTTAACAAAAGAATCAATGGCTGTATTTGCAATTTTACCTAACACAATTCAGCAACAATTATTCTTAGAGCGTGATCCACATGGTAACGTTCAGGTATCATTAATTGAATCAGAGAAGTTATTTAGTGCCTTAGTTAAGAATGTATTAGATGAAAGAAAGAAGAAGGGCTTATATAATGGTAAGTTCAATCCATTACATCATTTCTTCGGCTATGAAGGAAGATGTGCATTCCCATCTAACTTTGATGCAGACTATTGCTATTCATTAGGATATAATGCATTTATGCTTATTCAATATGGCTATACTGGATATTTATCAAAGGTATCTAATCTATCTAAGCCTGCAGAGGAGTGGGTTGCTGGTGGTATGCCAATCACTAAGATGATGAATATTGAAAGACGTCATGGTGAGGATAAGCCAGTTATTAGAAAGGCACTTGTTGAGCTAGATGGTGCTCCATTTAAGTATTTTGAGGCTCATAGAAAAGAATGGTCTGAAAATACATGCTATTTATATCCAGGTGCTATTCAGTACTATGGACCAGCTGAGGTTTGTGATATAACTACTAGAACACTTGCTTTAGAAAAGGGTACTTTTAAGGACTAATTTAAATTTGATGTCAAAGGCGACTTCGTTTGAGGTCGCCTTTTATTTTGCCTAAAAAACGGCTTAAAATATATAAGTTATTATTTGGTAGATAGAGGGTATAAAATAGGGCTTTATATTTATAATATAATTTTCAAAATTTTCTATTATAATTTTCTTGAATATGGAAAAAATAATGATATAATGTTATTCGGTGATTGTTGATGAGAATTGGAGTATTAACTTCTGGTGGCGATGCACCTGGTATGAATGCCGTTATTCGTGCTGTAGTTAGAGCAGGAATTCAAAGTGGCGACCAAGTGTTTGGAATATACGATGGTTATCGTGGACTAGTAGAAGGTAAAATTACAGAATTTACAAGAAAAGATGTTTCTGAAATACTTAGTAAGGGTGGTACTATTCTAGGTACTGCAAGATTACCTGAATTTAAGTATGAGCAAGTTAGAGCATTAGCTCAAAGACAACTTGAGAAATATGATATTGATTCATTAATTGTTATTGGTGGAGATGGTACCTATACAGGTGCATTAAGACTTCATGAGATGGGAATAAACACTATTGGTATTCCTGGTACAATTGATAATGATATAGCGTCAACTGATTATACTATTGGCTTTTCTACAGCACTTAACACTGCTTGTGAGGCTATAGATAAATTAAGAGATACATCATCTAGTCACCAAAGATGCTCTATTATTGAGGTAATGGGACGTCATTGTGGTGATTTAGCCTTATATTCTGGTATTTGTTGTGGTGCAGAATACATCATTACAAGTGAAACTGGATTAGATAAGGATAAACTACTTAAGGATTTAAAGAGCAATAGACTTGCTGGAAGAAAGCATGCTATTGTAGTTATATCTGAAAATATTACAGATGTACATCAGTTGGCTAAAGATGTAGAGGCATTTTCAGGATATGAATGTCGTGCTACAGTTTTAGGATATGTTCAGCGTGGAGGTACTCCAACACCTGAAGATCGTTTACTTGCTGCTAGACTTGGTAAGTATTCGGTTGACCTTCTTCATGAGGGTATCACTGGAGTAGCGGTAGGAATTAGACAAAATGAGCTCCACTATACACCTATCGAGCAAGCATTAATTATGCAAAATGAAACAAGCGAGGAGCTTACTAAATTGGTACAAAAGATATCATAAAAAGGAGATTATTTGAAATGAAAAAGACAAAATGTGTATGTACAATTGGACCTGCAAGTGAACAAAAGGATTGCTTAGACAAGTTAATCGGAACAGCTGGAATGAACGTAATGCGTATGAACCTAAGCCATGGTGATCATGAAGAGCAAGGTTTCCGTATTAAGAATGTAAAGGCATTAAATGCTGAGCATGGTTGGAATGTTGGTATGGCTCTTGATACTAAGGGTCCTGAAATTAGAACTGGTTATTTAAAGAATGATGAGCCTGTAATGATTCATACTGGTGATATTATCCGTATCACTATGGATTATTCATATTTAGGAGATGCAAACAAGGTTGCCATTTCTTACCCAGGCTTATATGATGATTTACATGTTGGTGGAAGAATCCTTATCGAGGATGGTCTATTAACATTAAAGGTTATTGAAAAGGATGAGGCTCACAAGGAATTAGTTTGTGAAGCACAAAATGATAGAAAGCTTAAGAACAAGAGAAACTGTAATGTTCCAGGCGTTATCTTAAATATGCCTTATATCTCACCAAAGGATAAGGATGATATCGAGTGGGCTTGCGATATGGATCTAGATTTCATCTTTGCTTCATTTGTTCGTAGAGCTGATGATATTAAGCAAATTAGAGATTTATTAGCTGGTAAGAAGAATGATCATATTAAGATCATTTCTAAGATTGAAAACCAAGAGGGTGTAAAGAACATGGAGGAAATCATTGCATTATCTGATGGTGTAATGGTTGCCCGTGGTGACCTAGGTGTTGACGTTGATGCTTGGGATTTACCTCAAATCCAAAAGGAAATGGTATTCATCGCTCAATCTACTGGTAAGATTGTAATCACTGCAACTCAAATGCTAGATTCAATGCAACAAAATCCACGTCCAACTCGTGCTGAGGTTTCTGACGTTCATAACGCAGTACTTGATGGTACTTCATGTGTAATGCTTTCTGGTGAGTCAGCTCAAGGTGATTATCCATATGAGGCAGTTACATATTTAGGAAAGATTGCTAATAAGGCAGAAGAGTCAATTGATCATCAATTAATGATCGACAATGTATTATACAATAAGGAAGATAAGGATGAGTATGATGCTATCGGTTTAGCAGCTGCTACATTATGTAATGAATTTGAAATCCCTGCTGTTGTTGCAGAAGGAGATGTTGATTTCGCTTTAGCATTATCACAATATCGTCCATGTACAGATATTTTCTTCGCTGTTAAGACTCCAGAAGAGGCTAGAACTCTATCAATCGTTTGGGGTATTCAAGCAGTTGTTGGTAAGTATGCTGATGCTTTAGCTAAGGCTAAGGCTGCATTAGAGCTTGGTAAGGATGACAAGATCATCGCATTAAACGGTACTAAGCTTGAAATTGTTACATTAGAATAGTCTTTAAAAATAATAGAAATCTTAAGTGCTAGTTCACTTAAGATTTTTTTTATTATAAAATATAATAAATGGAGGTGATACTGATGGAGAATAGAGTATATTTTGTTATCGATATGAAATCCTTTTTCGCAAGCGTAGAATGTGCTGAGCGTGGCCTTGATCCTATGACTACAAGGCTTGTTGTTGCGGATAAGGAAAGAACTGAAAAAACTATCTGCCTTGCAGTATCACCAGCTATGAAGGCTCTAGGTGTAAAAAACCGCTGTAGGCTTTTTCAAATTCCTAATAATATAGATTATATTATCGCCAAGCCAAGAATGAAAAAATACATAGAATATAATGTTAAAATCTATGGTATTTATTTAAAATACATCGATAAGAAGGATATACATGTATATTCCATAGATGAATGTATCATCGATGTTACGGATTATTTAAAGCTATATAATATTAAAGCCAAGCCATTTGCATTGAAGCTTATTAAGGAAATCAAGGAAACAGTAAATATTCCTGCAACATGTGGTATAGGAACGAATATGTATTTAGCCAAGGTAGCCCTAGGAATAACCGCTAAAAAGAGTAAGGATGGAATTGGTTGGCTTAATGAAGAAAAATTCAAAAGAGAGCTATGGTTTCATAAGCCTTTATCTGATTTTTGGGGAATATCATCAGGAATAGAAAATCACTTGGCTAGATTAGGTATATATGATATGCATGGTATCGCAACCTATGATGAGGATATATTATATAAGGAATTTGGTATTAATGCAGAAATAATAATAGACCATTCTAAGGGTATAGAGCCTGTTAGAATGGAGGATATAAAGAATTATAAAAACAAATCTAAATCTATTTCACAATCTCAGGTATTATCAAGAGCATATAGCTATGATGAGGGAATAATCATTTTAAAGGAAATGATAAATGATGGCTGCCTTAATCTAGCTAAGCAGCATTATGTAACCAATGTAGTATCAATAGGCCTGAGGATTGATAATGGCTATAAGCACGCATCAAGCAAGCTTACTGTTAGTACAAATCTATATAGCTATATAGCTGAAGAGGCTATTAAGCTATATAAGAAACTTGTAGATAAGAATGATCAAATAAGAGGAATTGGCTATTCATTCAGTGCAATACCTGAATCATTTGAGCAATATGATTTATTCTCAGATACTAAAATTATTGATAAGGAAAAGAAGCTTAGGGATAGTATTATAGGTATTAAGGATAAGCTTGGTAAAAATTCCGTTATTAAAGCGATAGATTTAGATGAATCTGCAACTCAAATAGAAAGAAATAAAATGATAGGGGGTCATAACAGTGGCGAGGACTAAAATGAGCTTAAATGATCGTGCAAGACAGTTTTTACCATTTGATGCCCTTAAGGGACTAAGAGATGCGATTAAGATAAAGGAATATGAGCACGAGCGTATTTCTAAGGGTGATCTATCAGAGGATATAATAAATAAGATATCTGATATATTTATGAATTACGAAAGAAAGAATACTTACAAGGTTAAGTATTTTATCGATGGTAGATATGAATATACAGAAGGTCAAATGAAGCTTAATCCAACTAATAGATTTATTATAATAAATGATATTAAAATATCATTTGATGACATAATGGATATTAATATAATACTTTAAAAATAATAAAAAAAATGTTATATTATTAATTGTTCAAATTAATTGTAATTTGAACTTCATATTTGATTAAATATAGGTGATAGCATGAGCGTAGAAAGAGGACTATTAATAGTATTATCTGGCCCATCAGGTGTTGGTAAGGGTACTATTAGAAAAGCATTATTTGAAAGAGAAAACCATAATTTTTCTTATAGTATATCTATGACTACAAGAAATATGAGACAGGGTGAAGAGGATGGAAAAGATTATTATTTCGTTTCTAAGGAGGAATTTCTAAAGAGAATAGATGAAGGAAAATTTCTAGAGCACGCTGAATTTGTAGGTAACTATTATGGTACACCACTTGATAAGGTAACTGAACAAATGGATAAGGGTAAAGAAGTAGTCCTTGAAATAGAGGTAGATGGTGCTATGCAGGTAAAAAAGAAAATGCCTGAAAGTATCCTAATATTTATATTACCTCCAACAAAAAATGCATTATACGAAAGACTAAAGGGCCGTGGTACTGAATCAGAGGATGTAATTCTAAAGAGAATTGAAAGATCTAATTTAGAGCTTGGCTATGCTAAAAACTATGATTATGTAGTAGTAAACGATGAGGTAGATAAGGCTGTAGATAAGATAATTGAAATTATCAATGCTGAGCATTGTAAAACAAATCGTTTTCTAGATAATTATTTAGAAAAAATAAACGAGAAATAATTATTTTATTTGATAAAATAAATAATTAATGATATAATTTTTTAAGAAAGAGGAGGTATTCCTAATGAGTAAGAGAGAATACGATGGTATGCGTTATCCATCAGTAGATGATTTATTAGAAAAGGTAGATTCAAAATATAAATTAGCTGTTTTAGCTGCTAAAAGAGCTCACATTATAGATGAAGAGGATTGGACAGCTGCAGAGGATGGCGTTTGTTGTAAGCCTATCGGACAAGCACTTGAGGAAGTATTAGAGGATAAGTGCTCAATGACATTTAAAGATTTAAAGAGTATCTAAAAATAGGTGGTTAATTATTTAACCACTTTATTTTTACTAAAAGGAGGTGCCTATGAATAATTTAATTTCAGAGAAATTAAAGCTATTACCAGATAGTCCTGGTTCCTATCAAATGCTTGATAAGGATGGTAAGATTATCTATGTTGGTAAGGCTAAAAACTTAAAAAACAGAGTTAGAAGCTATTTTCATGGTGCCCATAATGCTAAGACTACTAAGCTTGTAAGTGAGATATGTGATTTTAATTATATAATCACTAAATCAGAGCTTGAGGCTTTAGTTTTAGAAATTAATTTAATCAAGGAATATGATCCAAAATACAATATAATGCTTACTGATGATAAAACATATCCCTATATAGCATTAACTAATGAGACACATCCAAGACTAATAGTAACTAGAGAAAAAAGAAAAAGAGGTATAGCTAGATATTTTGGACCATATCCAAATGTTAAGGCTGCAAGGCTAACAGTAACATTATTAAATAGATTATACCCACTTAGAAAATGCTATAAGATACCAAATAAGGAATGCTTATATTATCATATGGGACAATGCCTAGGCCCATGTATTAATAAACATGAAATGGATTATACCCAGTATAAGAATAAAATAGCTTCATTCTTAAATGGAGATATCAAGGATATTATCTCTGAGCTTGAGGAAAAGATGAATGAAGCATCAATGAATTTGGAATTCGAAAAGGCTATTGAATATAGAGAGCTAATTAATTCAATTAATCAAACTACATCTAAACAAAAGATTACTATCAACGATTTAACATCTAGAGATTATGTAGCAATCTATGAAAATGATGGAGATATTTCAATTAATATTATCATTACTAGATTAGGATCTATTGTACAGAACCATCAAACAATTATTAATTGCTATTCAGATATTGAGGATGATTCATTATCATATTTAATTCAATTCTATGATTTAAATGAAAAGCCTCATGAAATCGCAATTGATGGTATCAATAGCGAATTAATCAGTAAATATTTAGATATTGATATTATTGATCCTAAGGCTGGTAAGAAAAAGGAATTATTAGATATGGCAATATATAATGCCAAATTTAATTTAGAGAATAAGAGAAATATTTATAAGAATACAGTATTAAAGAAGCTTGATACGATAGAGGAGCTAGGTAAGCTATTAGGTATAGAAGCACCAGAAAGAATAGAAGCATTTGATAACTCAAATCTATTTGGTGAATACCCTGTATCAGCCATGGTTTGCTATATAAATGGTAGACCAGCTAAAAATGAATTTAGAAAATATCATATTAAAACGGTAGTTGGAGCGAATGACTATGAAACCATGAAGGAGGTAATCTATAGAAGATATTTTAGATTACTTATGGAGGATAGTAAAATGCCTAACCTAATAGTGATGGATGGTGGAGAAATCCAGGTACACGCTGCACTTGATGTATTAAAATCACTAAATATTGAAATACCAGTTATGGGTATTCAAAAGGATGAGCATCATAATGCTACAATAATATTCTTTAACGAAAGATTAATAAATATCGATAAGAATAGCTCGATATATCTTTTATTAAGAGATATATCAGAGAAGGTACATGATTTTGCAATATCCTTCTTTAGAAGCACAAAGGCTAAAGGCTTCTTTAAGAGTCAGCTTGATGATATTGAAGGCTTAGGTCCTAAAAGAAAGGAAAAGCTTATCAGTCATTTCGTTACAATTGATAATGTTAAGGCTGCAAGTATAGATGAGCTAGTAGAATCAGGAATGCCTGAGGATGTAGCAAAAAGAATATATGAATATTTTAATTCATAATAATTATGATATAATCATAATTAGAGGATTCGAGGGGAGATAAATGAATTTAAATTATGTTAAAATGCTTGAATATGTGAAGACAGCATTATATGAAAATGATTTAGAGCGTCAACAAATGGCTAAGCATAGCTTTAGAAGTAGATATAAGCACATCACTAGAGTTTTAGGCTGGTGTAAAAGAATAGAATGTGATTTACCTGTTGATAAGGATATATTATATACTAGTGCAATATTTCATGATATAGGCTATAGAAATGGTCAGGGAGAGCACGCTATAGCAAGTGAGGCTATGTTTAGAGAATATGCTAAGAATAATAATTTTGATAAGGATTTTACTGATAAGGTAGCTTACATTATAAGAAATCATTCTGATAAATCCTTACTAAATGATCCTAATTCATCAAATGAGCTAATAATTTTATTAGAGGCTGATCTATTAGATGAGGAGGGAGCCCTAGGCTTAACGTGGGATCTAATGGCAAGAGGTGCCAAGCATTCTATTTCATATGATGAAGCATTTGATGAAATAAATAAGCATTCAGGTCATATTCTTCACCAAGAATATATGGTTACGCCTATTGCTAAAAAATATTGGAGAGAAAAACAGGAGTTCGTTAAGACATTTATTGAAAATTTAAAATCAGATTTGTTTGAGGACTAATTTATGGAATATTTTGATTTAATTAACAAAAGATATTCATGTAGAGAATATACTGATGAGAAAATTAAAAAAGAAGAATTAAATAAAATACTTGAGGCTTCTAATTTAGCACCAACTGCAGTTAATTTTCAGCCTCAAAAGATTTTAGTAATTGAAAATCCTGAAACCTTAAAAGAACTAAAGGAAGGTACTAAATATACATTTAATTCTAAAACAATATTATGTGTTATCCATGATACAAATGTAAGCTGGCATCGCTATAGAGATCAAAGAGATTTTGGATCATTCGATAGCGCTATAGTTACAACATACATTGTTTTAGCAGCGACTAATTTAAACATAGGAAGCTGTATTGTATGCTCAATGGATGATAAAAAGGTAAGGGAAATATTAAATATTTCTGATAATTATGTTATCGATAGCCTAATTACCCTTGGCTATCCTAAAAATGAGGGTAAGATTAATTCAAGAAAGAATTTAGACGAAATAGTAGAATATAGGTAGTTGTATGAAAATAAACATTATTGGAGCTGGTCTTGCAGGATGTGAGGCCTGCTATTATTTATCAAAAAAGGGATATGAAATAGATTTATATGAAATGAGACCAAAGAAGATGACTCCAGCTCATAAAACTGAGAAATTTGGTGAGCTTGTTTGTTCTAATTCATTAAAGAGTGATTCACTTGAAAATGCCTGTGGAATAATGAAAAAGGAAATGGAAATGCTTGATTCATTAATCATTAAGGCAGCGAGATTACATAGCGTTAATGCTGGTGGAGCACTAGCAGTTGATAGAGAGGGCTACAGTGAATATGTTACTAAGGTAATTAGGGAATTACCTAATGTAAATATCATTAATGAGGAGGTATCTCATATAGATACTAATGTACCTACAATAATCGCTACAGGCCCTTTAACATCAGGTGTATTATGTGATGAAATTAAAAGGTTATTTGGCCTTGATGATTTCTATTTCTTTGATGCACAAGCACCTATTATATATGCGGATAGCATTGATTATGATAAGGTATATCTAAAATCGAGATATGATAAGGGTGAGGCATCATATTATAATTGCCCATTTACAGAAGAGGAATTTAATAGATTCTATAACGAGCTTATTAACGCTGAATGTACAGAGGTTAAGGATTTTGAGCTTAAGGTATTTGAGGGATGTATGCCAATTGAGGTTATGGCAAAAAGAGGTTATCAAACATTAACCTTTGGGCCTATGAAGCCAGTTGGATTAAAAAAGCCAAATGGAGAAAAGCCATACGCAGTTGTACAATTACGTCAGGATGATGCAAGTAAAACAATGTATAACCTTGTAGGCTTCCAAACACATCTTAAATTCCCTGAGCAGAAGAGAGTTTTCCAAATGATTCCAGGTCTTGAGAATGCAAGATTTGCTAAATATGGAAGAATGCATAAGAATACCTATATTAACGCACCAAAAATATTAAATCCAACCTTCCAAACTAAGGAATATCCAAATCTATTCTTTGCAGGACAATTATCAGGTGTAGAGGGCTATGTTGAGTCTGCAGCTTCTGGAATATACGCAGCTATAAATATGGATAGATATTTAAAGGGCAAGGATTTAATCGTATTACCTAAAACAACAATGATGGGTGCTTTAAGTATTTATATAACAAATGAAAATACTGACTTTCAGCCAATGAGTGCTAATTTTGGTATAGTAGAGGATCTAAATATACCTCATAAAAAGGCTGATAGAAAGAGATTATATGGTGAGCGTGCTATACGTGATATGGAAAAGGAGCTAGAAAGAATTAATGACTAATGAGGAAGCATTAGATGGATTTTTAAATTACTTATCTAGTGAAAAGGGCTATTCAGAAAATACTATCACTAGCTATAAGGATGATATATTACAATTCGTTAGCTTTATAGAAACAGAAAAGATGGCTAAGAATTTATTATCAATTAGAAATCCAAAAACATGTCAAAATTATATATTCTATATGTCAAGAAACATGAATCTAAAGCCTACGTCTATACATAGGCATATTTCCTCTTTATCAAGCTTCTACGAATATTTAGTTAGAGAGGAAATAGTTAAAGAAAATTTCTTTAAGGATTTAGAAACTCCTAAAACACCAAAAAGATTACCTAAAATAGTAAGAGAAAAAGAAATCAAAATGCTATTTGATGTATGTGATTTAGAGAATAAGCTTGGATATAGAAATTATTGTATATTAGGCTGTCTATATGGCTGTGGCTTACGTGTTAGTGAGCTATGCAATATGGAAATAAAGGACATAGATTTTAATGAAAGGCTTATTAGAATTCATGGTAAGGGTAGTAAGGATAGAGATGTAATAATGTATGAGGGATTAGATTCTATGCTAAAGCATTATATATCTACCTTTAGAGTTGAGCTTTTATATAATTCAAAGGATGTAAATAATAGACATGTATTCCTTAATAAAAATGGTACAACTCTTACAAGAGTTGGAGTAAGAAAAATATTGGATAAGCTTGTTTCTGATTGTGGTGAGGCATATCATATATCACCACATATGCTAAGGCATTCATTCGCATCTAGCATGCTAAATAATGGAGCGGATATTAGAAGTGTTCAGGAGCTTTTAGGACATGAGAGCCTATCAACTACTCAAATCTATACTCATGTTGGTATAGAAGCAATGAAAAAAAGCTATTATTTAGCACACCCAAGGGCTAATAAAAAGCCTAATGAAAAAAAGTGATTTAATCTTGTATTTGAAAATGGTTTTTGATATAATGCATTTGTTGAAAAGAGGTTATTGTAATGAAAAAGAAAATAGCTATGCTTTTTCTATTAGTATTCACTCTAGTTTTAGCATCATGTGGATCATCTAATAGTAGAGAAAAGCAAATTATAGAGAATTATAGTGTTAAAACAACATTATCAGATTTAATGGTAAATAAATATAAATTAGGCTTTGCAAATATTGATACAGCAGCAACTGATGCAAAGACACTTGGTAATACATCAGCAGAAAATGCAGATGATTACTATATCGTATATGTAGCAAAGGATACAGAAGCATCATTATTCAAGTATTCATATAATGCTGATAAGGAATTACAAAAGCATATATTTGATGGTAATAGAAATAAGAATAAGACATTTCAAGCAAATACATTATACTTTAAGGAAATTCTAGATATGGGTGAAACTTATTGTAAGGATCAGGTTAAGGATGCAAATAAGCAGGAAACTGAAATTCCTTATTATAAGCAAACAATGATTGATATTTTCTTATCAAATAAGGTATTAACAATTCTTTATGGAACTGATAGTGTACTTAAAGATTTATCATTTACAAATTATAAATTCACTCAGGATACAACATCTTCATTCACTAAGGCTAAGGAATCAAATTATGCTGGTGATGCTTTAATTGATGGAAAGTCAAATATTACATTTGATGTAGTATATCTACCATTATTTGTAGTTAGAAAGACTAGCTCAACTACACTTTCATCTATGATAATGTTACCAATTTATACAACATTCTCAGTAGATGGAAAGGAAATCTCATCAGAGAATAATAAATATAAGCTAGTTGATTCAACAATAGCTACAATGAATACACTTCAGGTTGTATTCGATCCAGATTACGGTTCAATAATTGGATAATCAATAGGACTCATAATGAGTCCTTTTAATTTTATAAATTAAATTAAGGGTAGAAATATAATATTTTTTTTGATATAATATTGCGGGAAAATAGGTGAAATATATGGATATAAGAAATGTTGCAATCATTGCCCATGTTGACCATGGTAAAACTACATTAGTTGATAAGCTATTAAGATCTTCACATACATTTAGAGATAATCAGGTTGTAGAGGAAAGAGTAATGGATAGTAATGCTCTAGAAACAGAGAGAGGTATTACTATTTTAGCTAAGAATACAGCTATTACTTACAAGGATACAAAGATTAATATACTAGATACACCAGGACATGCAGATTTCTCTGGTGAGGTAGAAAGAATAATGAAGATGGTTGATGGTGTAGTATTAGTAGTAGATGCCTACGAAGGTACAATGCCACAAACTAGATTCGTTCTTAAAAAGGCATTTGAGGCTCATTTAAAGCCAATCGTTGTTATCAATAAGGTTGATAAGCCTTCTGCAAGACCATTAGAGGTTATTGATGAGGTATTAGAGCTATTTATCGATTTAGGCTGCGATGAGGATGAGCTTGATTTCCCTATCTGCTATGCAAGTGCTGTTAATAATACATGCTCACTTGATGTTGATATCAATACTCAAAAGGAGGGTATGGAGCCTCTTTTAGATATGATTATCAAATATATACCACAGCCAGAAATGGATAAGGATGCTCCACTTCAATTACAACCAGCGCTATTAGATTATACTGATTTCGTTGGTAGAATTGGTATCGGTAGAATTAAAAGAGGTACAATTAAATCTGGTGAGGTTGTATCTTGTATAAGATTGGATAATTCAATTAAGCAATTTAGAGTACAAAAGCTATATGGCTTTATTGGACTAGATAGAATTGAAATCAAGGAAGGATATGCAGGAGATATCGTTGCTGTATCTGGACTTGGTGATATTTCAGTTGGTGAAACAATTTGTACAGTAGGAAAAGAGGAAGCTCTAGAAAAGATTCATATCTCTGAGCCTACAGTTCAAATGACATTTGGAACTAACACATCTCCATTCTGTGGTAGAGATGGTAAACTTGTTACTGCATCTAAAATAGAGGAAAGACTATTTAGAGAGGTACAAAAGGATGTTTCATTAAGAGTTCAAAGAATTCCAAGCCAGGAGGAATGGATCGTTTCTGGTCGTGGTGAATTACATTTAGGAATTCTAATTGAAAACATGAGAAGAGAAAATTATGAATTCCAGGTTTCAAGACCTAGAGTTATCATGAAGGAAATCGATGGTGTATTATGTGAGCCATATGAATATTGCGTTATCGATACACCAAATGATTCTGCAGGTGCTGTAATTGAGATGATGGGTAACCGTCATGGTATTATGGAAACAATGTCAAATACTGAAACTCAAACAAGAATTATTTATTATATTCCATCACGTGGATTGATCGGCTTTAATACTGATTTTATGACAGTTACTAAGGGCTATGGTATTATCAACCATTCATTTAGTGATTATAGACCAATGGAAACTGTTAATGTTGGTGAAAGAACAACAGGTGTATTAGTATCTATGGCTGAGGGTCAATCAACTGCATATTCAATTGGTGCACTTGAGGATAGAGGTAGTATGTTCATATCTCCCGGTGAGGATATTTATGAGGGTATGATTGTTGGTGAGGCTAACAAGGATTTAGATTTAGCTGTTAACGTAGTTAAGGCTAAGCAACAAACAAATACACGTTCATCTAATAAGGATACTACAGTTGTATTAAAGAAGCCTAGAGTATTATCATTAGAGGCATGCCTTGAATTTATCAATGAGGATGAGCTTGTAGAGGTTACTCCTAAGCATATCCGTTTAAGAAAGAAAATATTAGATACAGTAGAAAGAAAGAAATACGACGCTAAGGTTAGAGCAGAGAAGAATAATTAATTAAAAGCGTGGTGAAATAAATGAGCGAGGAAAAGAAAAACCTTAAGGCTCTTGAGAAAAAAGAGCGTGAAGAGGTTAAGGCTGTATTAAAGGAAGAAAAAAGAATAAAAAAGGAAGACGAGAAGAATCGTCCACTTACTCCTAAGGAGGCTGAAATCAGAAGAAGAAATGAACCTCCACATTTACCAGTACTTGAAGAAATTGGTAATAGTGTAACTCATGGAGTTGGTGCTATATTAGGTGTAGTTGCTTTAGTATTTATGCTAATGTATAGCGATACTCCACTTAAGATTGTTGGTTCATTATTCTATGGTGTATCAATAATTCTAATGATGACTATGAGCTGTCTATATCATGCATGGAGAAGTGGATCTACAGTTAAGAGATTATGGCGTAGATTTGATTATTCATCAATTTATCTATTAATTGGTGGTACATTTGCTCCACTTCAGCTAGTTGAGCTTGGTATAAATGAAAACCAAATGGTTTTAGGTATTATTTGGTTTGCGATAATGTGGACTGCAATAATTGTAGGTATCACAATGACATCTATATTTGGCCCTGGTCAAATAA
>JAEEGL015912091.1_pt1 | contig 16089 bp, 5 predicted proteins | sample 9134231 | NCBI WGS metagenome assembly JAEEGL01 (sample SAMN16246548, study PRJNA631951) | gut metagenome | biome: gut microbiome; feature: rumen; material: fiber-attached | host: Bos | place: Iran: Karaj | collected 2018-10
ATGAGAAATTTAGAGTTTTATCTTTTTCAGAATCAAACTGCAATTCAGTCTCGGCATCACTTAAGACTATTGACTTAAGCTTATAACCCGATTTGGGTGTAACCCTTATAGTTATCTTTTCGCCTTTCTGCGCTCTGTTCTTTGAAAAACTCAACTCAACCTGATTCGAATTGTAAGCAGCATTGATATCATGCGAGTCGAACACCGAAACAAACTTATACTGTCTCTTCTCGGCATAATCACGCACCTTGCCATTATATCCGTACATCCTGGCATCATTGTTCTTAAGAGGAAAAGCCGTCTGTGCGATCGTAAACTTATCATCCTCCGGATTCGGATAATAGAAATATACATTCTTTATCGCAGAACACCCTCCGAAAGCATCACTTCCGAAACTGTAAACATACTTCGTGTCAACATTGACAAGCGAAGTACAGTTAAGAAATGCCTCGCTCTCAATGATCTCAGTATTATCTCCAAATACAAGTCCTGTCAGCTGAGAACAACCCTTAAAAGCCTTGCCGGGAACAGTTGTAAGGTCCTTCGGAAGCTTAACAGATTCAAGGCTGGTACATCCGGTAAACGCAGATGTACCCAAAGTGATACCTGTTGCTTTGATACCGCTCATATCGACATTCTTAAGCCCGGTACCGCTAAAAGCCTTAGCCCCTATAGTAGTTATAGACTCGGCAAAAGAGAATGTATCAAGTGTTGAACAGTCCTCAAAAGCCTTTTCTCCTATCGTTATCAGAGCCGGGAATGAAACCGTCTTCAGTTTGTCACAGCCTGAAAACGCATCATCTCCGATAGTTGTCACATTTGCAAAATCCACATTTGCAAGTGACGTCTCCTTAAATGCTTCGTCCCCGATACTTGTTATCTTCGGAGTTGAAGAAACAAACTCCAAAGTAGTTAATGCGGCACAATCAGCAAAAGCATTATCCGGAATGGCTGTAAGACCGTCCGGAATATTCTTAACACTTATAAGTGATGTACATTTGCTGAAAGCCCCTGACGCAATAGTTGTAAGAGCGCTATCATTTTCAAATGTAATAAATTTAACAATAGTATTATTGGCAAAAACATTCGCAGGGATAGATTTGGTCCCCTTGGGGATCAGAACCTCAACTTCAAGTGATCCCCCTTCCTTAAGAGATAGCACACCCTCATCTGAGATTTCAAAACAGTCAGACTTTGGCTCCCCGAGCAGCTCAGGATCTTCCGCCTTATCTATATCCTCCACAGAAGCATCTTCGGCAGTTGACTCTTCTTCCGTCAATACTTCCGATGCAGTCTCGTCTTCCGCCTCGCTTATCTCCTCTTCCGTGTCCGTTGATCCGGTCTCAGTCATCTCTTCTGAAGATGTCTCAGTCTCACTCTCGTTTTCAACTGTCGAGCTCTCTTCCGACGAAACCTCTGTCTCGATCGCAACACCCTCATCTGACGCACCTTCATCAACCGATATCGTTACGTCTGCTCCCCCATCCGGTGTCGCTGCATATGCGATGGATGAAAAACTGCCTGATGTCATGACCATCGCGATACTCAAAAACAATGCAACTAATCTTTTTGTCCGCACTTCGATTCCTCCTAACTAAGCTAACACAATATATTGATCTGTTTACCGTCTCGCGCCTGACAATACTTCCCCATATGAATTATCATATTATTGTACTCATGCGCATAATGATACACTATATCTTGTATATACTAGCACACCGATTTACATAATGCAAGCCGTCAACATAAAATTAAGAATTTCTTCATTGACTATATATTGTGGTTTGGGAAACGACATGAAAAGGGAGCAGGTTATTCCTACTCCCTTGATGATTCATATGGACGTTATCCGAATCTACTTTATAGTCACAGTAACGCGTTCATACTTATCGACAGCATTTCTCGGTACTGCTCCTTCGCCATACGCCCAATAGTGTATAATAAAGCTTATCTTTGTTCCCGGAGTCAATATGACCCCGTCTTTTTTTCTAAGCATCAATTTACATGATTCGGTATATTCAACATCAAAAGCATCAGTAAAATGATTCGATTGTCCATCTACTATATCATCATAGATTCTGCAAGAGAAATCACGGTCTGAAACATTGGCCTTTGTCTTAAACTTAAGTTCAACCTCTTCCGCATCAGAAGGAAAAGAGACCTTGTTATTAAGCGCGATCTTAATTGGGGGTTCTTTTTTAACCTTAAGAGTGAACTTAGCCGGTTTAGTAAGAATAGATTTAACCACATCTTCATAATCTTCCTCAGCGACTATACAGAGAGTCAGATAGCAATTCAACGTGTCTGCATCTATATCTCTCATATCATCATCCCCATATGTCAAGATCGCTTGCGAAGCTTTTGCTGTATCCGATGCATCATTCGCAACTTCCGTACGAAAACTAGAGTTGATAATCTCGCAGAACTGATCAGTATTAAATCTTGTTTTGCTCTTTATCATATCACCTTCATAAGGTGTTGCAATCAGTTTATATCTTTCATTACCTGATAATGTTCTGTACTCGACATCCGATAATGGCAATTCCAATTCTTCAAGAATAACCCCGTCATGTATTATGCTCAGATTATTTGGTATACTTAAACTACCGAGTGACGGATTTTCCTTGATCTTAATTCTATGCGTTTTACTGTATGTTCCGTTACTGCCCTTGAGCGTTTTATCAGTAACGGTTATCTTGATTTCTCCCTGATCGGGCTTAACCACCGTGATATATCGCGATTCACTTGGGTAATCTATCCTCTTCCCACCCGTAACGGACAACGTGGGCTTGCCTGCATTCAATGAATTCTTTCCGTCTATAGTATTACCTTGCAATTCAATATACAGATATGCGACATCCGATATCTCTGAGTTGTCCGGTATTGCTTCTTCCGAGTATATGTTATCATTCTTAAGAGACCTGACAACAATACTGTATGGATCTGATTCATCCAGCGGTGCGGGAACTACTTTAAACTTCGCCGAAATACTCTGTTTACCCCCGTCTCTTGTGGTGGCTTTGACCGTATATGTTCCCGTCTTGGTGACATATACACTACGGCCGCTTATAACCATACCTTTCTTGGGCGAAACACTGATCGTCATATTGGCAGTGTCAGAAATGCTGTATAAAGCATTATTATTTGAATCATAAACCGACAAATCTTTCATATTCAAATCAGAGCTATATACTTCCTGAGGTTTGTCTTTGCCTGTAGCACCTACTACAGAGCCTATCATTATTTTTGCAGGAGCTGCTTTGATGTTGGTAAAAGTAACATAGTCCGAGGTAGTGGACATGTTGTTTTCTGCGACATCAACCGCCCGGGCTGTCACCATGAATTGATTTTTCTCAGGATCAGATGAAAGAACATAATCCTTGGCCAAGGTGACAGTACCGTTATTTTTATTGATCTTAAGCGCTTTTTCAAGTTCCTTACTGCCCACATAACTTAACGACCACTCAATCTTGCTGTTTGCCGGCTTTAAAGCTCCGTTTCCGTAAACGCATCCTATTTTTGCACTAAACTTAATTGATGCCACCTTCCCCGGTGCTTTGTATATTTTCTCGGGATGGGTATTGATCGAAAGCACATTAACAGAAGGTTTAACAGTAAAGTTCATAACAGCAGGCAGAGCAGACATACCGCTTTCTGAATACGGTAAAACTCTTAATGTATATGACCCCGGACTCAAATAATCCGAATAAACAATCTCGATTCCCTGTCCATCATCAGTTATTCTGATAACATCATAATCCGAATCTGTCGTCCACTTTTTATTGTAATATCCTCCCTGGATCTCTGCCCATGAAATCCTTGTATAAGATGTCTTCTTTGAAAATTTAGCAGTGGCAAGCAATATGTTTCGCTCGCCAATTATAAAAGAAGTCTTATTCTTTTTGAGGCTCAGTTTAGTCTCATAATAAGGATCCTTTGTCGATTGATTCTTTAACTCTTTATAGTTGATCGGATTCTGCAGTTTATTTGTGTCAGAATACTTTTTACCTTCTTCTATTCCGTTTTCGAGGGAATCATCCATGACCTGGAAAGCTCCTACAGCTACATTATATTTCTGTGCTTTCCCGTTTCCAAGGTTCGCATTCTTATCCTTTGTAAGTTTTAATGTATAAACAGTATCCTTTGAATCAGCAGGTATCCACTCAAGGACACTTTCTGCCATGGGGGAGGAAGGATCCACTGTGTCGACCGCATCAGCTGTTATCACATAATACATATTGACACGGTTCTTTACGGACTTGGGCATACTGATCGACAGCTTCATATCGATATCCGTAGAAGAAACTACCTTTACAGTCGGTGTCGGAAGTGTCGGGGCTTCGACATTTACGGTATATTCTTCACTGATCTCCTTTCCGCCCAACTTATCTTTTAATATAAAACTCATCTTTGCGGGAGCAAGCTTATATATCGGTCCGGCATCGTATGTGCTGACTTTAAGGACCGGATTGCCCTTTGCATCCTTGGTTATCCCGATGTAATCATCATTAGTCGTATCTATGTCAAGTCTATCAAAGTCTGCTCCCTTGTTAAGCACGATCTGATATGTCGCATCGGATCCGTACTTAAGCGTTACTGTGTTTTTTTTATCAAAACCCTTAATACTTACCTTCGATGCATCAATATCCTGGGCAACGACAAAGTTGATCACCTTGGTTCCGAAATCTTCTCCTGAAAGAGTTACCTTTATGGCACCGGTTCCGAGGGAAGCCGCCTTGGCTGCATCAATATCCACACTCCTACTGTCAGCCTCGCTGATCTTGACAAATCCCTCAACAGCCTTAGTCCCCTGTTTGGCCGTCACTGAGCATATATCGCAGTACTCTTCCCCGCATGCTACTTTTAATACTCCGACAAAATCAGAAGGCAGATTGACCGTGGCTTTGTCGGCATATGGAGTTGATCCGACATACATAATCGGGGATCCGACAGCCTTGATCGTGAGCTTGGATGATCGTTTTACGGTCACATTAAAAGTACCGGTCTTAAGAGCGTTTTCCACGGGTTCTCCGTCAAGCAGGATCTCGCTCAGCTTATAATTATTTACGGCAGCAGCGGTTACGGATACAGTCGTATTCTCTACGATCTTATATATAGCAAATCTATATGCATTAGGATCAGACGGTTCCACTAACTCGGCCTCTATATATGCTCCGTTTTGGATGACTATAGGAGTATCAACGCCCAGTTTGTATTCGATCACAAAAGGAATCGGCTTATTCGGGTCCGGGGTTTCTCCTTCTTTCCTAACATTAACAGTAATTACTATATCACCGTTGATCCCGGAAGCGGGAGAAATAGCATAACAATTATACATAGAAACGAAGTGTAAACCTATTTCTTTTTCTCCTACAGTCGCAGTAATTTCACCATCAAGCTCATAACCGTCGTCAATAGTAATATCAACACCTATCGCGCGAGCACCTCCCTCAACCTGCCATATATCCAACTCGGTATTCTTGAAAAAAGCCGTATCACCTTCGTGCGGCAGGATCGTGTAATGATCATTCTCCATATCATCACTGATGTTGATCGTATAATATACAACCTCTTCTTCGCCAAGTAATTCCTTGGGATCTTTAGCATCTTCTTCTTTAGCATCTTCTTCCTTAGCATCTTCCTCTTCAACAGTCTCAGATGTCAGAGCTTCATCCGTCTCATCAACGCTTTCAGTCTCATCATTGACATCTGATTCTTCCGAAGTATCGGTCTCTTCAACCACATCCGAACTTTCATCCTCGGAATCATATGTTGATTCTTCTACAGCAGAAGATGACTCTTCCTCCGAAGAATCGGTTATTGCCTCGTCTGTCTCATTTGACTGAGTCTCATCTCCGGGATCGACTTCAGACAATAACATGTCTCCCGTCTCGGGATCCATTGTAACTGCCGCATTGGCAGTATTATCCGCAGGGATCTCAGCCGCTAGTGCATACGACGGAAAGCTTGTTACGATCATTGCCGCAGCAAGAATTCCTGTCAGCATACGCTTCACATTCTTGTGTAACCTGTTCATTGGTTCTCCTCCTAACCCTTTTCCATAAGCTTCAATATAACGGAACAGACCCATATCCCATCCGATATATCTCCCTTTAACACAAACAGGACATAGCATTCATGCTATGTCCTGCTACCATGTTTTATTCTATCATTTTAGTATAGTACACGCAACAATTTAGGGACCAATCTATTATAGGGCCGATCGCTGCGTTTTGGAGCTTACACCACACTCTTCTTCCGATAAACGATGAAGAACAGTCCGATGCAGCCCACCAGGAATGCGATGACATACCGTACATTCAGGCTCATATCTCCGGTATTCGGTGAATCATCGAGCTTGTAGTTCTTGACAGTCTGGCCGTTACGCAGAATCGACCGCCCCGTATCACCGTCAGTTGCATATATGCCGAAGTGGCTAAGATGATTCGTTGTAAAAGTGATTGTTCCGACTCCGTCACCGACATCAAATGTACTGCCCGATCCGGGCCCGACACCTGTGGCGAGACCAAATACTCCTTCTTCGCCTTCACTGCTCTCTGCACCCGTCGAACCATCATCAACAGTTGCCGACACTTCTTCAAGCTGCCCGTCATCATCGACGCAGACAACATGATAGGTATTGCCCTTGACGCCTATCGGAATGGGCATAGTCACAGTAAGTTCAGCCTTGCCGAATCTGTGTATCGGTACAGTCTCGGTCACATCCTTAAGAGTGATATCATATCCGGCGATCTCTGGAGTATTATCCGCTCCGAACAGTTCACCGTACAGTTCCTTTATCTCAGATGCAACACCGCTGTCAGGCTCGATATTCAGAGTACCCACATTCTCGGTCTCCGAGAACTTGGCCATATATCCGTCTATCGGAGTGCCGTTGTATACCGTGCGCACCACCGCATTGCCCTCCGTAGGATACGCCGGAGAGTCCGCAAGTTCAATGCTGTCATGATCCTTGATCTTATATGTCGTACCCTGTATCGTCACGGCTTCAGGCAACGTGGCAAGTACATCTTCGCTGAAGATATAATTCTTACGCACGATCATATCCCCGGTCTCGCGTCCGACATAGTCAAGCTCCTTGCTGAGTATCAACCCCGAGAACCCGAGACTGTTATCGTCGAGCACCGTGCCCTCAAAATCCTCTATACTGTTCGGTACGACCGCAAAGAGCACTCCGTGCAGCGCATCCTGTCTGTAGACATCATTTTCCAGCCTCGCGCTCGTCATTCCGCTTGATACCTTGGGAAGCGTACTGCCGGTAAATACTACGACCTTGGTATTATCCGACTTGCCCGTATCCGCAAAATCGATGCTCCTGAGTCCCATCTCGGTCATACTTCCCGGTATGGTCAGCGCGGACAACGGACAGCCCATATATGCTCTGTCGCCGAGCTTAACGAGATTGTCACCGCCGGTAACACTCGATAATGACATACATCCTCTGAACGCGTCCTCTCCCACTTCCGTAAGCGTAGAAGGGAGATTGACCGCTGTTATCTTACGGTTATCCATGAACACACCGGGAGCTATCTTCTTGACACCCTCGGGTATATTGATGACTGAATCCGAACCGCCGTAGGCAAGGAGCACACCGTCTCCGACGATCAGGAAATCTCCGCCTGATACATTGCTCTTAAAGTTGTTGATATAAGGCGTATTGTCAAATGCATATCCGTCTATATCGGTAACGGTCGAAGGAATAGTCACATCCGTCAGATCGTCACAGTGATAGAACGCACCGTAACCTATATGCGTAACGCCCTCAGGGATCGACACTGATGTCATATTGCTCCTGGCAAATGCGAAATCTCCTATATCCGTCACATACTCAGGGATCTGATAATCAGACATGTTCCGGCTGGCATAATAAGCCTGCATTGCGATCTTATCATTAACCTCTGTGAACTTGGGCAGATAGCCGCCCTTACCCGGATCATATATGACGGGATTATCACCGTTCTGTGAATCCGTGCCGACATTGTCGCCTTCATTATCAGTCACATCCGGCACTCCGGTCATATAATTGGTATTGGTTATCACGCCCTGATGCACCGTAACATTGGGATCTAAGAAAAGCACTGCTCTTCCGCCTACAACTATCGTCTTGGCCACAACATCAGAGCCGTCTATGAGTGACAGCGGATCAACAGTGGGCATATAGTCAACATTGCTGGGATCCTTGCTGGCATCGCGAAGGCCTGTGGATGCATCTGCAACTGTCCATGGTGATTCGGTATAGTCAAGACCGTCTCCGGCAGGTTTGCTCTCACCGCCGTTATTGCCATTATCAGTACCGTTATCATTATTATCTGAAGAGCCCTCGGAACCGCCTCTGCTGCTTGCGCCTGAGCTTCCGTTATCAGCCGAACCGTTATCACCATTAGATACACCCGGAGTCGTATCCGCGGATGAAGAACCATTGCCTCCGGTGGTCGTGGCGTTATCAGGAAGATTCGGAACGATCACAGGCTTAGTATCCCCATTTTCCGTATTGGATATATCACTGTTGTCAAAGTTACGGAAGAACTCATAGGCAGCCGTGCCGGGATCTGCGATTATATTAAGACGCGTACAGCCGTCAAAGGCCGTAGGATCGATATATGTAACTGAAGGAGGAATGACCACATCCACAAGTCCGATACAGTTCTCGAACGCCTTGGCATCTATGAACTCAACGCTGTAGGGGATGTTCACTGCCTTAAGATTGCGGCAGTTGGAGAACGCATATGCGGGGATGGATGTCAGATACGAAGAAAGGGATACACTGTCAAGGCGCTCATTGCCCCAGAAAGCGTACTTGCTCATATGCTTGACAGAATTGGGCATACGATAGTATGTGGCATCATAGCCGCCCATATAGGCATAGAGCATCTCGCCCTTATCGTCATAAAGCCCGCCGCCTAACATGGTAAAATCGTCATTATTGCGGCTAATGCTGACCTTAGCCAGATTATTGCACCCGGCGAACACCCCGTAGCCCATCTCTTCGACATTGCCACCAAGGTATACGCTTGTGAGCTTATTATCACCGGCAAACGCAGCCGTATCGATCTTCTCAAGGGCATCATGAGTAGTCACCGAATAGAGATAAGGACAGTTGGCAAATGCACCATGCTCAATCGTCTTGGTATTAAGACCGGTATCAACCTGAGCTATGCTCTGATTGCCGGCGAAGGCCTCTTCTCCTATCCTCGTGACATTATCAGGAACAGACACGGTGAATGCCGTGCCTTCATACTTATCAAGAGAATCATGATCAAATTGGAACTCATCCACAACAGCGGCGTTTAAGCCTCCTGCAGGGATCGTGGCTATGAGCACGGCACCTATGAGCAGCGCCACACCTATGGCCTTCATTACGTATTTAGCCTTCATTAAATGCTTGGTCCTTATCATAATATTCCCTGTATGCTCATAAGACCATACAGGGAATCATATACTGTTAGTCAGGGTTCATTATGCCTTGACAGGTATCGTCACCTTGTCTCTCTTAAGGAAGAGGAACAGAGATGTAGCTGCCAGAGCAATGGTTATGAACCACTTGGGATGGATGGGATCACCTGTCTTCGGTGATGAATCCATATATCCAACCTGAAGGTTATTGGTATCCACATATATCGTATAAGGCGAGAAGTGCGTTGCCGTGAAGCTTACACAAGGAATGCCGTCAACGGTCGTGAACTTGCAAGCCAGATCCTCAAGCTGTGTTCCGTTTACAACTGCACCAACCTTATTATTACCTGCATACTGACGGAGTGCGTCAGGAATAGGTATAGTCACATTGACCTTAAGACCAGTGGTATCGGTGATCTTGTTGGTTCCCGTAGCATCATAGAGGCTTATATCCATCGCAAAGTACTTGATGGGAGTCATATCACCGTACTTGTTGGCCAGAGCCGTAGCAACAGCATTGGCTGCATCAGCGCTCTCTGTGATCTTGACTACGAACGAATCCGTAGAACCGCTTACAGAAGCATAAGCCTTATCAACATCGGATATTCCTGGCTTGGTGATATCGACTCTTGTGCTTGAGCCTGTACCTGCTATAGGAGAACCGTCAGCGCCCACTCTGTTATGAGTACCCGTTGAAGTCTTGGTACCTGAAGCTCCGCCGCCGCCACCGCTCGAACTTGAGCTTCCGCTGCTCGCATCCTTATATGTAGCCGTTATGATCGTCTCACCTGCAGCAGTCGTAACTGTCGTCGCCTTGCTGGTAGAACTGTATACGGTTGCAGCCGCACCGGTTACTACCCACTTATCGAATACCTTTCCTGCAGGAGCATCAATGGCCTCAATGATGACCTTTGTGCCCTCAGGATACTGACCTGAACCGCTTCCGTATACGACGGTCAGAGGATACTTGGTCTTGGATGATGACGAACCGCCGCCGCCACTTCCCTTGGTAGGCGTGGGCGAAGTCTTGACACCACCGCTAGTTCCGGGAGTCGTGGGATTAGAAGGATCCGGTGTAACATCGCCGCTGACATCAGGAGTCGCATTCTTAACAGGCTCATAATAAGCCACAAACTCCATATCCGAAGTAAAACTCATTTTTTTAATCTCTGCGGGAGAATACTGAACACCGTTGCTCATCCATGCAACAAACTCCCATCCGTCCCTAATCGGGAAATCTTCTCCGGGAACCGGAGGAATGGACTGTTCATCACTCTCCTTTATATCAGTCTTCTTTGTTGTTTGATCCCAATCCTTATATACGATTTTAAATGAATTCGGATAATACTTTACCTTAAGCCCAAGTTCCTGTCCCATGATATCTGCAGGAATAGGAGCATCTTCCGTACTCTTCCACGTACGTATCGTCGGTCTGTTCTTATCATCAAAATCACCGAACGCATTTGTCGAGAAGTAAAGCGCTTTGTTAGGCATCTCAACTGTTATCGGCTTATCAACATCAAAGGCGTAATCGTTGACTTTATTTGTCTTCTCATTAAGCTGAACATGTGTAAGCTTATCACAGTCATAGAAACAATATTCGGGTATTGTCACCACATTATTCGCCTTTGAGAAATCAACATCATCGATCTCATCACAATTACTGAATGCGCCTTCAGCAATCTCTGCCACATTATTGAAGTAGCTTGCATCAATACCGTCAGAATCGGGAATATCGGGTTCTCCGATATTGCCTCTGCTGGCAAAACATTCTACGATCTTTTTCTTGTCTCCGCCAAGATTCTCATACAAGATACCGTTATTGGCTACATACTTATCATTGCTGAATGCCATGGATGTTAATGCCGTACAATCTGCAACCGGCAGTTCTCCGACTTTCTGCACATTACCGGCAATGATAGTCTCCAGATTTTCGCAGCTGTAGAATGCAAGATCCGGAATACTTTCGACATCATTGAGTACAATGCTCTTAATATAATCGTTTCCTATAGGATTAGTCTCTGTCAATTCACACGGAAGCGTATCAGATGTTCCTGCAGTTACTTTTTCGCCAAGTTTTCCAAGATAATATACATCAGCAGGTCCGTATGTATAAGTCTTTTTGTTGGTATATTCTCCGCTATCGTTGGTCGGACCGTAATATCCGTTAAACAAGCCGTAATCGCTGTATGAATCAAAATTCTTATTATCTTTTAAGTATAATTCGACATTCTTGGTATTAGTCAGTCCGGTTACGGAATTATCAACTTTTCCGTTGATATATCCCTTGACATCGATAGACTTGATACCCTTGGGTATAACAACATTGATCGCATTATTGATCAGGTACTGTTCGTCTGTCGAAACAGAGTCCCCGGCTTCATATCGCGCAGTAATATCCGGATCGATGTCTTCATAATGAGGATAATCGACCAACGTCGGGAGCAGATTGGTATTATCAAGTATAACCGTCAGATTGGTCGGCTCATTAGTCTTATAGCATACTCTCACACCTGCCGCGGGATCAACGAAGTTGTCCTCCTGCATAGACCATAAGAACGGACCATACCCGGAATCTATCACACCAAATACCGTAAGCTTGGGTGATCCTGTAGCCAAAGCCTCTGCGCCTATATCTTCAAGTCCCAGCTTAGTCGGGTCGGATGGAGTATCGAAATGGATCTCCGTAAGCTTGGGGTTGTTCTTAAATGCCCCATCACCTATGGATTCTATATTCTCACCGAGAGTAACCGTCGTAAGCTCATCACAGTCACTGAAAGCGGTATTGCCGATAGTCTTAACTCCGTTGCCAAGATCCACAAACGTGATCTTATCAAAGTCCTTAAATACATCATTTTCAATAGTTTCGATCCCATTACCGTCCTCTATCTTTATACCGGTGACATTCTTCTTGACATCGGGATCGAAACAGTTTGAATCAATGGCATTGATTGTTTTCCCTGCCACGGAATCAGGAATGATAAGATCCACATCTTTCTCATCCTCATTTATATCCGGAACATATGTGCAGTTGACGAGTTTACCGGTTGCATCGATACCCTGAATAAGGAAGCCGTTACTGATCTCATATGTCTCAGGGTTGGCCGTATTATCATCCTTGTAGTACATATAGGTAACAGGCAGACCATCAGGCTGGTTATTGGCCACATCCATTCCCGCACGCCAAGTACATTGTCTGGGATTGGCATAGAATCCTTTGCTGCTCTTCTCAGGACCATACACATAGAACTTGGAATTGGTCACATCATAGAACATGGTCGGATCAAAGGTTACATCCTTGGTAGTAGGCGGGAATGTAAATACTTCCAAATTAGTGCAGCCGGCTACAAGATTATCCGGTACATCGGGATTGCCCGCACCCGTACTTATGATATAAGAACCGTTAGTCGTTAATCCTGAAGACAACGTAACATTCTTAAGTGCCTGACGGTTGGCAAGAGTGAACTCACCCAGATTCTCTCCCTTTGTAATATAATCAGGATATTTAAAGTCTGTAAGTTTATCCTTGCCTATAAGAGCAGGATCAGTAAGCGCGAACGCATAGTCGCCGACCTGGCTTATATTTCTACCGCCAAAATCAACACTGTTGAGGTTCTCAAGATCGCAGAACGCACCTCTTCCTATCGTTGTAGGCGTAGTTCCTTTTCCTTCAAAAATTACCTCTCGAAGCTGTTTACAATTATAGAAAGCTCCGTCATCAACATTGGTCAGCAATTCTGGAATGACAATCGTATCTATAATAGTATTTGCAAAAGCTTCCTTACCGATCTCAGTAACTCCGTTAAGAGTCACATTCCTGAGCTTAAGACATTCCGCAAAAGCCTGATTTCCGACCTTGGCATTTCCACCGAAATTAATCTCCGTCAAAATAGTGGCACCGCTGAATGCCCTGTCACATATATATTTAATTCCGCCTCCGAGGGTTATATCCGTAATATTATTAACCTGATATAATGCTCCTTCACCTATACCGATCAGGTCGATATACTTAGCGGTCAGGAATTGCTGGCTGTCCGCAAAAAATATGTGTCCGTAACTCTCATTCGGAATCATCTGGGTCTGCGGAGCCATCGTCGTAGAGAACAGATAAATCTGCTCGGTAGAAGGATCATCCACCGTACCTGCAGCAGGCGTTCCGTCTGCCTGATATCTCTTTTTTGTAGCGCCGACAAGACTGAATCCGAAATCATGTCCGTTTCCGAACATTTGGTCACAAAGATAGGCCTGCTGTTCATCATACGAATCATAATCCGCATGTTCAACCAGACTTCTTGTGATGGTCGGAGGAGGCGTTGCTTCCTCTCCGTTAGCGATGGCAGTCTTATATTCGCTGTACTTGTCCTTATAATAGTTCAGATCATCAGGGAAATACTTATTGAACCACTCCACTACTTTATTGGACTGAGACCAGTTAACAGGATCATCGTCCAGTGTATATTGGATACCTAGTTTTACCACTTTTGCATTAGCAACCTCATCCCCAATATGAAAAGGAACAGTAATTTCCTTTTCTGTATCGTAATTGGGATTCAGCGCCGAACAAGACCCAAAAGCAACAGAAGTATCGGTTAATTCAGAAATCGGATCAAAGTCCTTCTTGATCTCAATATATACATAATCCGAGAATAACAGGCTGGAACTGAGGTCGACATCACCTATCGCAAATGAATTGTTAAACCCGGTAATAAACGCATCCGAATAGACGGCTCCGGAACCGCCGTTGGCTTTATACTTAAACTGCCAGTCGAGTTCATAGATACCGTTACCTTTAGAAAAAACAGAATATGTCATACCCGACTGAGGAAGCGAAGGATAGCCGGCAGAAACCATGGTAAGTTTTTCCTTGGCGGCTTCTGCAGGGATAGTCGAATCCAATGTACCCGGATGATTATCGGGATCGCTCGCAGTCTTGATCTGCGCATATTCCAAGACCTTGGAATCCGCATCGTTGGGATTATACGCCTCTATATCCGGCACCGGTATCGCAGCTACGGTTATCGCAGATACCATGCACAGAGCACCGATAGTCCGGCGCACCGTCCGCTTCATCCTCCTGTTTCCGGTTTTCTTTGCAGCCTTTGCATTTACGCTCTTAGCCATCTTGATCTCCTCATCATATGCATGACAATATAAGCCGAGAATACACGCTCTCTATACAATTATCGGCATAAGTCTGTTATTTCTTAAGGGCATACTCCACCCAATTAAACACATAGTTCATAAATATTTTACTATATATTGATGATTTTGCAAGCCCTATGCACAAAATAAAGTGGTTTTGCCCATATTTTTCATGTCCTGATCATCTCTCCCACCCGAAGCGGACAATCATTACATAAAAAAGGCCAACCACTAAGGCCGGCCTATTTATCAACTATCTCATATTTATCAAGGCTTAACGGGGCAAATATCGTCTTCTTGCCAACATATCCGATTATCTGCACAAGGATCACACCGATCAGAATCCCGATACTGTCGATCAGAACATCACGAACCTCTCCGCTCCTTCCGGTCACAAATGTCTGGTGATACTCATCCAGAGCCGCGTAACCGACGCAGATAAGAGATGTAAGGAATACCAGCCAGAAGCCTCTGATCCGATACACATAGAACGGCAGGCCCACGCATATCGCAAGCAGCAGATATTCCATCATATGCGCAAACTTCCGTACGTATCCGTGGATCAGCACGGCAAGGGTTGTCAGACTCATATCGCTTAGGCCCTTATGCCCCCACTTATTGTAACCCTCGACCAGCGCCTTGCTTACTTCGTAGCTTAAGCCCGCAGATTCGCCTCCCGGCTGCGATGACATATAGAATATCAGATACATCATCAAAACGGCCGGTATGAATGACAGCGGCTTAAGCAGATATCTCAGTGTTTTCTTTACAAACAGGATAAAATACTTCATATTGCAATCCTAGCACACAATAATATAAAAAAGCGAATCAATTGTTTAATAAATTATTAAGAAGGCGGCTTCTGCGCGGTACGACCGCCTTCGTATCATAAAAAAGCACAAAGAAAGTGCAGCCCCTAAAGGCTGCACTCTTCTTTGATCCTGTCTTGTCAGTATCTACATCTTATCTTAATATCCAAATTCCTGTGCCCAACACTTTGTAGAGCCGGCTTCATGAATAGCTATAGAGCATGTTACATAACCGGGATCCATAAGGTTAGCATTATGTGTAGGAGATGCAACCCATGCAGCAACTACATCATCAGCTGTATCAAAGCCCCTTGCGAGATTCTCGCCATAAACCAGATTACCGTTAACTGTCCAATAAGCGGAACCATCCGGTCTGTCATGAGAGAACTTAGTCTCGATCTCATTGGCTCTTACCTGTGCAGCCTGTTCAAGGCCAATTGTCCATGTAAGGTTCCCCAGTCCTGCAGCCACTCTCTTATCATTCACCTTAACCAGTGCAGCCTGTGCAAGTGCACGAAGCTCAGCTGAATCAGCCGAATCTGAAAGTGGAACAAAAGGATCTACGATGTAGATAGTATCGTCATTCGGGTCATATTCACGTGTAGCAGCCTGCTCATCAAGCGTACCACTAACCTTACCGCAACCAACGATAGCCGCGATCATCGAAATTGACAACAGAATCGAAAATACTCTTTTCTTCATACGCATCCTCCATAACAAAAAT